>Ga0209828_1002116_pt1 | contig 16873 bp, 16 predicted proteins | sample MaitaG_FD_187429 | JGI IMG/M metagenome (GOLD analysis project Ga0209828, IMG submission 187429) | Marine algal microbial communities from Maine, USA - Maine_Asex2 metaG (SPAdes) (version 2) | ecosystem: Host-associated > Algae > Red algae > Unclassified | place: Maine, USA | collected 2015-01-05 | reverse complement strand
AATAATATTAAAATAACCCAAAGCTTCAGATGCTTTTCCTAAATTTAAAGCAGTAACACCAGCTTTATAATAGTAAGTAGGAGCAGTTAATTCGTTTGTTCTCATTTTTGCTGCTTGCAAATAATATTTTAAAGCTTTTTCTGGCTCCTCTATTTGAGAAAAGGCATCACCTATAGAGCCTTTAGCCATTGGTCCTGCAGCTTGATCGTTACTTTCAAATTGGTCTAAATGCTTAATTGCATTTTTATAATCTTTTAAATTTAAGTATGCCATTCCAGCATAATAATTTGCTAAATTAGATGCTGGTGTACCACTATATTCTTTAATAATATCTAGCATACCATATTTACCTTCACTACCATTTAAAGCGACATTGTAAAGCGAATCGCTAGAAACACCGCTAACAGCCTCGTTAAATTGCTTTTGCGCATGGTACATTTCATTCATACCTTCTGCATTTGCAGGTTCTTGAACTAATTTCTTGTACCCTAAATATCCTAAAACAGCAATAGCAACCACTGCAATAATAACGAAAATGTATTTTTGGTTTGCAGAAACAAAATCTTCAGCCTTAGAAGCAGATTCATCTAAAGCATCAAATACCTCAGCAGTTGTTGAGTTTTCTCCCAAGCTCTCATCGATAACTTCTTTCTCTTTTTCCGTTTTTGGTTTGTAACCTCTTTTCTTATAAGTTGCCATGTATAGTTTTGTTTATGCGACGCAAAAATAAAATTTTTCTGCATATATAAAAGCTTATTTATTTGTTATTTTGCAAGCCACATATATTTGTTAAATTAAACACTACTCTTTTTGTGTAAATAGTCTATGATTTTAAAGTCTCTTTCTTTAGTAAATTACAAAAATTTCGAGAGTAAATCTCTCACTTTTAACGATACCATAAACTGCATTGTTGGCAATAACGGTGTAGGTAAAACTAATGTTTTAGATGCTATTTATCATCTATCGTTTGGTAAGAGTTACTTTAATCCTGTGGCTTCACAAAACATTAAACATGACGAAGAATTTTTTGTTGTAAATGGTAATTATAAAAAGGAAAATAAATCGGAAAAAATTCTAGTTAGCCTAAAACGTGGTCAAAAAAAGGTAATTAAACGCAACGGAAAAGCTTATAATAAGTTTAGCGAGCATATTGGCTTTATACCTTTAGTGATTATTTCTCCTGCAGATAGAGATTTAATTACAGAAGGTAGCGATACGCGGAGAAAATTTATAGATAGTGTAATTTCGCAAAGCGATAAAGTCTATTTAAACGATTTAATTAAATATAACAAAATATTAGCACAACGAAATAGCTTACTTAAATATTTCGCACTTAATAACACATTTAATAAAGACACATTAGAAGTTTACAACAGCCAACTAACAGATTTTGGTACTAAAGTTTTTAATAAAAGAGATGTTTTTTTAAAAACTTTTATTCCTATTTTTAAAGCCAGATACCAAGCCATTAGTAATGTAAATGAAACTGTAGATTTAGTGTATAAAAGCAACTTGTTTACCACCGATTTAAACATGCTTTTAACACAAGCTATTAATAAAGATAAAGCCATACAATACACAAGTGTTGGTATACATAAAGACGATTTAGTTTTTAATATAGATAATCACCCAATAAAGAAATTTGGTAGTCAAGGACAGCAAAAATCGTTTTTAATAGCTTTAAAATTGGCGCAATTCGATTTTATAAAGCAGCAAAGTGGTGTAAACCCAATATTATTGTTAGATGATATTTTCGATAAGTTAGATGAAGCACGCGTGACGCAATTAATTAAATTGGTGGACGATGAAAATTTTGGACAACTTTTTATAAGCGACACACATGCAGAAAGAACCGAAAAGGCTGTAAAGCAAGTGCATCAATCTTATGAGATTTTTAAGTTATAAATTAATGTCATTGCGAGAAGTAACGCAGAAACGATATGGCAATTGCTTAGCATTCACTAATACCTCTAAAAAGATAAGCAAGAATGAGTAATCTCATAAAACAAAAATTAAACAATGAAGAAAATTTTGTTAATTTTAATAACAGCAATAATTTCAAATTGCTCTAAAAACCCAGGCACATTGGTAAAACATATTGATGGCTATTGGGAAATAGAAAGTGTTTCGCTATCTAATGGTACTAAAAAAGAATATAAAATAAACCAAACAGTAGATTATATTTCTATTGGTGACGGCTTAAAAGGTTTTAGAAAAAAGATGACACCACGTTTCGATGGTAAATACGAAACCTCTAAAGATGCAGAAATGCTTCAAATAAAAATAGAAAATGATAGTTTAAATTTATACTACACAACTCATTTTGCTAATTGGAAAGAAACCGTTTTAATAGCAAATGATAGTAAGTTAAAGATTGTTAACCAAAATAACGATGTATATTTATACAAACGCTTTACTCCTATTACTGTAGAGTAAATTAGCAATTAATTTAATAGAATTTCCATTTAAATACGAAGTGAACATGGCAAAAAGAAACAACAGCATATTAAACATACAAGACGCCTTAAAAGACTTTGTAGAAAACAATAAACTAGAAAAAGGTTTAGATAAAGTAAACGTTCGGAATGCTTGGACTAAACTTATGGGAAATGGTGTAAATAATTATACAACTGCTGTAGATTTAAAAAACGAAACACTTTACGTAGAATTAAGCTCAAGCACACTAAGAGAAGAGTTAAGCTACGGAAAACATAAAATAAGAACTATGCTTAACGAAGAATTAGGCAAGAATTTAATAAAAAAAGTTATATTGAGATAGTATTATTCTAAATTTAAGAGCATTACATTAATGTTATATAATTTTTACCACATAAAATAAAATAGATTTTGTAGTAAAAAATATTATATTTGTTATTTAATAAATTAAATTTTTTAAAATGGCTCAAGGCATAATAAAATTTTTTAACGATTCTAAAGGATTCGGTTTTATTACTGAAGAAGGATCAGACAAAGACCATTTCGTACACATTTCTGGATTAATCGACGAAGTTCGTGAAGGTGATGTAGTAGAATTTGAACTTCAAGAAGGCAAGAAAGGTATGAATGCAGTAAACGTAAAAGTAGTATAATTATATATATATATTCAATTTACCTTATTTAAAAACGCACTCTTTAATTAGTGCTTTTTTTTACTATTTAAAACTCATTATAGCGGTTGTAAACTAATGGCATTATCTTTGTTTACTACAAAATAATTAATATTAAAATTTATTACAATGAGTAAAGGCACAGTAAAATTCTTCAACAATACTAAAGGATTTGGTTTTATTACAGAAGTAGGTGTGGACAAAGACCACTTTGTACATGTTTCTGGTTTAATAGACGAGATTCGGGAAGGTGACGAAGTTGAATTCGATTTACAAGAAGGCAAAAAAGGATTAAACGCAGTTAACGTTAAAGTTATTTAATATATACTACAAACTTTTTTAAAGCAAAAGCCCAATCCTTAGGATTGGGCTTTTCTATTTATTATTTTTACAATGAGCGCAAGGGTTAGTTGCTTTTCCTATTCTAAATTATATTTTTATTGCTTAATCAATTTAATAACACTTTTTGCTTTATCCGAATAAATTCTCATAAAATACAAACCGCTAGCTGCATTAGATAAATCGATAGCTTTAGTTTTATTTATATTAGATAAATCTACAAATTGAATAAAACGACCGTTAATATCATAAATTTCAGCTTTTTCTAAATTTATTTGTCCTGTTTTTTTCAAATTAAAAATACCATTCGATGGATTTGGATAGATTTTAACCAGGTTACTTATTACGTAAAACTCTGAAGCAGATAAAGTATTAGAGCAGTTATAAACTGTTATTTCATCTAAATACCAACCTTCACGACCGTTACAACCATCTGTTCCCAAATCGAATCTAAATTGTATGGTACTATTAGCTGTAACTCCCAAAGAAGATAAATCTATAATACTTGTTCCCCAGCTACCTTTGTTAGATCCAGGATCTGTACCAGTAAAAGCTACTTCTCCTGCCATAGGATTATCGTTACCAGCTGCAGCACTATTTATAGTACCATTAAATGGATTATTAGTAAATGATGATGCTTGTAAAAGTATCCAGCTGCCATTATCTAGTTTATATTTAATATTGCCACCATCCCAATTAGGTTCGGTAGAGACATAATGGTTAAATGCCATTTTGAAGGTGCCTTCTGTTATATTAGGCATAGAAAATACAGAACTGGTTAAGCTCATTATGCCGTTTTGAAAATCTGTTTTGCAATCACCCCCAAACACAGCTCCAATTGGAGCATTTACAGCGTAAATTCCATTTCCTACTCTACTATTTGGTAAGGTAGTTTCTATTTGCCAATCTCTTGAAGTCCAATTTGCTCCTGTTTGTACTTGACTAAAAGTCCAACCGTCTGTTCCTGTTTCCCAATCTTCAAAATAAATAGGATTATTTATTCCTGCATCGCAAATTGGTGGTGTATCTCCAATAATTGTTGTAAAACCACATTGTGTAGGTTCAACACGCATTTCTACAGCCAATACTGCATTTTTTACTTGCTGAATATCTATTGCAGTAATAATCTCTCCAGATGGTCCCGCAGAAGTTGCAGTTGTAGACAAACCTTCTAAATTTATGCCTACTAAATCGTTTGCAGAAGCTTCTAATGCATCTGCCAAATCTATAAAGTTACTTGTAGTAGTTAAATATTGACTTAAAGCTCTCCAAAATATGTGGGCCGCTTTTGTAAAACCAATACTAGAAATTACTTGTCCATTATAATTACCACCATCTACCAGTAAAGCGTAAGCAAGATTTGGAATACCAGAATTTACGTGTACTCCTCCAGAGTCACCTTCATTACAATAATACTGTGAATCTGTAACTTTACCAGGATCGCCATTACAATTAGGATTCCACATATCTCTAATGGCACCGCCAAAAGCAGTAGCGTCTTCACCAAGTCTCCAACGATCGCTATTATTACAACTTATTCTTAAAGCATTATTATCATCTGCATCCTCATAATTATTTAAAATATCTACTGTCTCTCCCCAAATATCTGAATACGATTCGTTTATTGCTCCAGATTGCCATTGGTAGATTAAATTACTTGTAAATTGTGTGTATGCGTGTCCCCATTCGTGAGCAATAACATCGTCCGAAGCTGTACCATTGCAATAATTTGCTGTAGTACCATTCCAACTTGCGTTAGGACATGAAATTCCCGGATTGTTATTAATGGTTCGCATTTGCGCATCGGCACCATCGTAAGAAGCATAACCAAAAGCATTATTAAAAAAATTATAGGTATGTGCAGAAGCTTCTACTTCGTTACGTTGCCAAATGGTTAATGCCCCAGGAAAAACGTCTCCTTCTTGCCAAGCTATATTTCCAGTATTATTCTCGTAAACCACACGATCCATTGCATGAGCAATTCCAGTAAATTGTTCTACAATGGTTCCAGTATGTGCATTAACAAACACAAACTCTCTCACATCATTGTCGTTTCTAACTTCTACTTGGTATACTAAATAATTAGCGCCTTTATAACCTTGTACTAATCCTTTTTGAAAAACGAATAATTTAGAGTCGTGTACAAAAAGTGTTTCTCCAGAAAAATTAAGATCTTGATTTTCTACAATCGCTAAAGCTATTGTATTAGCTTTCGTTACTGTAATGGTTGGATTTGTATTAAGCTTAATATCTGTAATAAAATTACCGTTTATTGCAGTTAACTTATGTTCCTTGTTAAAATGAAATAATAATTTTCCATCGTAAACTGGTACTCCATTGTGTTGCTGTTTTAAAACAACGCGCTGAAAACCAATGTTATCAACCTCAGTTTTATTAAATTTAAAATGGCCATTTATATCTTCAATATCGTAAATCGCTTTATTTTTAATTAAAAAATTAAGTGCTTTTTCTGCAACCGAAGAACCTTTGAGTTGTAAATTATTATTGTTAGAAAACTTAATAAATTCAGGAACTTTAGAATTTTGGTTGATAGTAATTGTAGCTTTAGTTTTAAGTTTTAAACTTTCAATTACCATTTCTTTATTTTGCGCTTGAGAGAAAGTTGAAAAGAAAAAACAAACTAGCAATAAATTTTTAATAATTTTCATAGATGTTATTTTCAAGTTTAGCTAAAGTACTTGATTGTCAGATACAAAAAAATTAAAGTGTTAAAATTAGGCTAAAGTGTTTGTTTTTTTCGTTTAAAAAAACTAGAACATGTCTCTACCTGAAAAATGAAAAGCAGCTTCAATTGCAGCATTCTCATCGCTATCGCTACCATGAACAGCATTTTCACTAATTGAAGCAGCATATAGTTTACGAATTGTACCTTCTGCTGCATCTACTGGATTTGTAGCGCCTATTAAGGTTCTAAAGTCTTCAACAGCATTATCTTTTTCTAAAATTGCAGCCACTATAGGTCCACGTGTCATATATTCTACTAGTTCACTAAAGAAAGGTCTTTCGCTATGAACTGCATAAAATGCCTCGGCATCTGCATGAGTCATTTGTGTTAACTTCATTGCTACTATTCTAAAACCAGAAGCGTTAATTTTTTCTAAAATTGCGCCAATGTTTCCTTTTTCTACAGAATCAGGCTTAAGCATTGTAAATGTTCTATTTGTTGCCATTATTATATTTTTTTTATGGGTGCAAAAGTAATGTATTTCTTAATAAAAACAATACTAATACATAGTAATAATTTGTATATTCGCTACCTATGAATACAAAAGATATTTTGGAGATAAAAGTACTTTTAGCGACTCCTAAAAAAATTGCAATTATACCTCATAAAAATCCAGATGGAGATGCTATTGGTTCAACTTTAGGACTTCTACATTATTTGCTTAAATTAAATCACGACGCAAAGATTATTGCTCCAAACGATTTTCCAGATTTTTTAAAGTGGCTTCCAAAGGTAGAAACTATAGAAATTCATGAAACCAATAAAGAAACAACTGAAACATTTATTAATGCTGCAGATATTATTTTTACTCTAGATTTTAATGCTTTCCATCGCACTGGAAATATGGAATCTGTTTTAACGAACAGTAAGAGTTTAAAAATAATGATAGACCATCACCAACAGCCAGACGATTACGCTAAATATATGTTTAGTGATGTCTCTATGAGTTCTACTTGCGAAATGGTATACCATTTTATGGATAAACTTAATGCTCTAGATAAATTAGATGAAGACATTGCAACTTGTATATATGTTGGAATTATGACAGATACTGGATCGTTTAGATTTCGCTCCACTACTAGTACAACACATCGCATAATAGCTAATTTAATAGACAAAGGCGCAAAGAATACTGCAATACATAATAACGTTTACGATACTAATAGTTATAATCGTTTACAACTATTAGGATGCGCGTTAAATAATTTAAGAATTATACCAGAGTATAAAACGGCTTACATAACACTATCTCAAAAAGAATTACAAGATTTAGATTATAAAAAAGGAGATACCGAAGGTTTTGTAAACTATGCATTATCTCTAGATAAAACTGTATTAGCAGCTATTTTTATAGAAGATAAAAAGCAGGGTATTATTAAAATATCGTTACGCTCTAAAGGTGATTTTTCTGTAAACCAATTGTCTCGCGATCATTTTGAGGGTGGAGGACATACAAATGCTGCAGGAGGAAAAAGCGACACGTCTTTAGAGGCTACAGTTAAAAAATTTATTAGTATATTACCAGCTTATAGTAAAGCCATTAATAATGAATAAACTCTTCATCTTACTATTTGTTTTCACAGGTGTTTTTTCCTGCAAAACACCAGAAGCTCGAAAGCCTGAAACTGTAAAAACAGGATCCTTTATTAAAGAGTCTGTTATACGCAATAAAAAACTTTACAAAGCAGAAGAGAAAGCTATAAAAAAATACATTAATGCTCAAAATAAAAAACAATTTAAGTCTTCAGAATATGGTTTTTGGTATTCTCAAGACACTGTTTCTAAGGTTGATAACGCTAAATTTCCTGAGTTTAGTGATATTGTAAATTTCGATTTTAATCTTTCGGCACTAAATGGACAAACTATCTATACTACTTCAGAATTAAAAAATAGAACCTACACCATGGATCAAGAAGAACTTTTTACAGGTTTACGAGAAGGTTTAAAACTTATGAAAGCTGGTGAAACATATACCTTTATATTTCCTTCTCAAAAAGCTTATGGATATTATGGAGACGAAAATAAAATTGGTAGAAATACACCATTAATTAGTCAAGTAACAATAAATTCGATAACAAAAAAATAATTATTAAAAATGAAGAACATTAAAACCAATTTTAAACTTTTTAGTTTTGCTTTATTAGCTTTAGTTAGTATGAACGCATCCTCTTGTCAAGATCAATATCCAGATTTAAAAGACGGATTATATGCAGAAATTAATACCACAAAGGGTACAATGGTTGCAAAATTATTCTATGAAAAAGCACCTGTAACTGTTGCCAATTTTGTTGGTTTAGCTGAAGGATCTCATCCAAAATTAGACAATTCATTAAAGGGTAAACCTTTTTATGATGGTATTATTTTTCATCGCGTCATGAATAATTTCATGATTCAAGGTGGAGATCCAACTGGAACAGGAACAGGCAGTGCTGGTTTTAAATTTTATAGTGAGTTTGATAAAGATCTTACTCACAATGAACCTGGAATACTATCTATGGCAAATTCGGGAGGTTTAAATACTAATGGTTCTCAGTTTTTTATTACTGAAGCTCCTTACACTAGAGGAAATGCTTTCAACGAAGATGGAAGCTTAAAAAACTGCGACGGTCGTGGTGTAAGTTGCCATGCTGTTTTTGGCGAATTAGTAAAAGGAATGGAGGTACAAGACAGTATTTCTAACGTTCCTGTTTCCAAAGACAGACAAACATTAAATAAACCTTTAGAAGATGTCGTTATTAACTCTGTAAAAATTATTAGAAAAGGACAAGGTGCAAAAGCTTTTGATGCTTCGAAGGTATTTACAGAGCTAGAACCTCTTTTAGCACAACGTTTCGAAGAGGCAAAGAAAGAACAAGAAGCATTAGCTAAAGAGAAATCTAAAGCAGCTGCAAAAGACTTCCTTAAAGCAAATGCCGGACTTAGTGGAGAAGTTTTTGAATCTCCAACAGGGATGACAATGATTTTAAACAAAGCTAAAAACGGTGTTACACCTAAGAGTTCGGACATAGTATTAGTTAATTGTAGTGGTTATTTTATGAATGGCAAATTACTGTACACTACCTACGCAAGTATTGCTAAAAAAATGGATCAATATAATGCGCAACAAGATAAAGCAGGTGCTTACAAACCGTTTGCTCAACCTTATAACCAATCTGCAAGCTTAGTTTCTGGTTTTAGAGAAGCCTTACTAAGAATGAATGTTGGAGACAAAGCAAGAGTTTACGTCCCTAGTTATTTAGGTTATGGAGCAAGCGGTCGTCCTCCTCGTGTTCCTGGAAATACAGACTTATATTTCGATATAGAACTAGCTGGTATTGAGAAGTAATATGCTAAAATAGAATAACAAAAAGCCTTTTAATTAATTTTAAAAGGCTTTTTTATGATTTAAGCATAAAATTGATATTTAAAGTATAATTGTAACACTAAAGACTAACAAATCGAGCTAAAATTTAAAAAATATAGACAAAAAAAAATTATAACCATTTGTGGCGTAATTTTAAAAAACGACAACGGAAGTATTATAAATTTGGATTAAACGGTTTTATACAACCATTTATGTTTTTAAGAAACTAGGTCTAAAATTGATTATTTATTTTTAAATCTTTTAACTTTTTTGCGAGAAGAAAGTAAAGATGAATATTAAATTCCTCAATATTCACATAACCCTGTTCATGAATTTAAAAAGTTAGCAAAAAAAAAAATAGAATAAAATAATAGAGGTCAGTAATCAGAAAATTTATCAATCAGAATTAATAAGTAACTAACTACTGACCTCTAAAGTTTAAATTATTTTATGCCTTTTTATAAAAAATCAAGCACCACCAATTCTAAATTTTTAGCTCTATTAAATTATTATTTAACGATTGTTTTTATGGTTTACAAAACAATAAAATCTAAACTACATGTGTAATTAAGCTTTTTGGAGCCGATGGAGGGACTCGAACCCACGACCTGCTGATTACAAATCAGCTGCTCTAGCCAGCTGAGCTACATCGGCGAAACGAGTGCAAATATAATTTTGCAATCTATAATAGCAAAATTTTAAAAAAAAATTTACAGTTTATTTATTCTTTCTATTAAATCGCGCCCTTTAGACTCTAGATCTGAGTTAATTGACTTAAAATGTACTTTTTTGTTCTCTACATTTTTTGCATTAACTTTAGCGATTAATTCGTCGAAAACTGTAATTGCGTCTTCAATAATTGCTTCACTCTTTTTAGTATCTTTATTGGTGTTTGTGTATTCCCAAACGTAAACTGCTTCAATAATGTCTCCTAAAACATAATTTATGTCTTTTTTTAGGTCTCTTTTATTTGCCATAATATTAAATTTATTTAGGCTGCAAAAGTAAAGTATTTATTTGGAATAAATCGTTGAAAAATTATCAACTGTTTTAAATATTAAAGCTAAAAAGTTTAAATATAAACCTCTAATAACTCTGCCTTTTCTGCTTTAATTTTAAATATTTTTATAGCAGCAGGCATTAAAAGTGTTTCTCCTTTTTTTATGGTTTCTGTATAATTGGAAGTAGTAATTATAGCTTCACCTTCAACACAGATATATACAATAAAAGAATCGAATGTGTTTTCTTTTAAAATAAATTTAGAATAAATTGAAATATAATTAGTCTTAAAATATGGGCAATTTACAACTTTGTTAACTTCATTTTTAGTTTTAGCATACTCAATTCTAAAGTCGTCTTTCATATTAAAATCTATAGCATCTATAGCTAGATCGTTATGCAAGTCTCTAAGGTTACCATTGGCATCTGCTCTATCCCAATCGTAAACTCGGTAAGTTATATCGCTAGTTTGTTGTATTTCGGCAAGCATAACTCCTGCTCCAATGGCATGAATGCGACCAACGTCTATAAAATAAGCATCACCTTGTTTTACTTTATCGAAATTTAATATTTGTGGAAGTGTTTTATTATTTAAATGCTTAATATATTTCTCTGAAGTAATTTTTTGATTAAACCCAACTATTAAATTAGCATCGTTATCTGCTTGCATAACATACCACATTTCGGTTTTACCAAAAGAGCCGTGTCTTCTTGCTGCCAATTCGTTATTAGGATGTAATTGTACAGATAAGTTTTCTTTAGCATCTATAAACTTAATAAGTAAAGGAAAAGTTTCGCCAAATGTTTTATAGTTTTTATGTCCTATTAAACCTGAAGTATAGTTTTTTAGTAGTTTTTTAAGTGACTGTCCTTTATATATCCCATTAGCTACAATAGAAAAATTCTTTTTAACAGCACTAATTTCCCAGCTTTCTCCAATATTATTGCCACTTGTTTTCTTATTTAAAATAGAGGTTAATTTATTTCCTCCCCAAATTTTTTCTTTAAAAATAGGATGAAACTTAAATGGATAGAGTTTTTTATACATCTGGTTAACCTACGTAGCTTACAAAGTTTCTAGGGGTTTCGTATAAAGTAACTTCTAGATCTAAATGTGCTTTTAACTTCGCTTTTATTTTTTGATGAATAACTACAACTATATTTTCTGCAGTTGGGTTTAAATCTTTAAATTCTGAGACATCCAAATTTAAATTTTTATGGTCGAAGGCATCTTCAACTTCACTTTTAATAATATCTTTTAGAATTTTTACATCCATAACAAATCCTGTTTCTGAATCTATTTCTCCAGTAACACTAGCTATTAATTCGTAATTATGCCCGTGGTAATTAGGATTATTACATTTACCAAAAATAGCGTTGTTTTTTTCGTCGCTCCAGTCTTTTCTATACAACCTATGTGCTGCATTAAAATGTGCTCGCCTACTAACTGTTACTCTCATCTTTTATGTTTATATATTGGTAAAACTTATCGAATATTATTTTAAACCAAGCTGTATATAATTCTGGTTGCTTTTGTATGTCTTTTTTTACGTCTTCTAGTGGCATCCATTTCCAAGCTTCAACTTCGTTTAAATTTATTTTCGGAAGTCTGTTATAATAACCTACCATAATATGGTCTAATTCGTGTTCAGTTAAACCATTATCGAAAGGCGCTTTATAAATAAAAGATGTTTTTTCTATTAATGGTGTTACAAAGCCCATTTCTTCTTGTAAACGTCTCTTACCAGCTTCTAGATTACTTTCTCCATCTCTTTGATGACTACAACACGTATTGGTCCATAATCCTGGAGAATGGTATTTACTTAGAGCACGTTGCTGTAACATTAATTCATTATTTTTATTAAAAATAAATACAGAAAATGCGCGATGTAAAATCGCTTTTTTATGTGCCTCCATTTTGGGCATTAAGCCAATTTGTTCGTCGTTTTCGTTTACTAAAATTACTTTTTCTTCTTTCATTTTCTATATTGAGGAAAACAAATTTACAAAATAGACTATATATTTAAGTCTTTTATGTTTTTTTAATATTGATAATAACCAAAAAAGTGCCTTATCTCTAAGGCACTTTTTTTTAATAATTTATATAATAGTATAATTATACTATGTATTTTTAATTCTTAGTTACAATAAACATACTACGTCTATTTGCTTGATGCTCTTCTTCACTACACTTAACACCATCTGAACAGCCATTTATAAGTTGTGATTCTCCATAGCCTCTTCCCGATAATCGACTTGGAGATATGCCTCCTTTTTCGACAATCCATTTTCTGGTAGAAACATTTCTACGTTGTGAAAGGGCTTTATTATACTGAGATGGAGCTCTCGAATCTGTGTGAGATTGAACATCTAAACTAATTGAAGGGTACTCATTTAAGTAATCTATTACTCTCTGTAAAACAATTTGTGCATCTGGTCTAATATAAGATTTATTAAGATCGAAATATATAGGATCCAAACCTAGAACAGTAACTAAATCCTCTCCAACAGCTGCAGGTTCTATAATCACCTTTTTTGGTTTTAAATTAAGTTTTAAGTCTAAATCTAATCGAATCTCTGGATCAATAGTATAAACTAATTCTTCTGGTTCATAACCTTCTTTACTTGCCACCGCTTTGTATGTTCCTTTTTTACAATCTGAATTATAACTAAATGCGCCATTTTCATCTGTTGTAAAATTGTAAACTTTTTCTTTAATATCATTAAATATAATAACATTAGCTTCTGGTATTGCTAAGCTTGTATTTTTATCTACAACTGTACCAGCTACTAATTGATTACAAACTTCACGTTGTAATTTATAAATATCATCATCGCCTTTTCCGTTTAATCTGTTTGAGGTTAGATATCCAGTGTTTGTAAATTCATCAATAATAAATTCAAAATCATCACGAGGACTGTTGATTGGTTTTCCTAAGTTCTGAATAACGTCAATATTTCCATCTAAACTAGCATAGAAAACATCTAAGCCTCCTAAACCTGGATGACCATCTGATGAGAAATAAAGTGTTCCATTATTACTAACGTAAGGAAAATTCTCACGACCTTCTGTATTTACAACATCTCCCAAGTTTTTTGGTTCTCCATAAGCACCATCTTCTAAAATATCAACAACAAATATATCAGACTTACCTCTAGTTCCAGGCATATCTGAAGCAAAATAAAGTTTTTTGTTGTCTAAACTTAAAGCAGGATGCGCAACATTATACTCATCGTTATTAAATGGCATAGAGATAACGTTAGTCCAGTTTCCATCATCATTTAATGTAGCTTTATAAATTTTTAAGCCTACAACTTTATCACTACTCTTTCTTTTTTTACCATCAATATAATTGTTACGTGTAAAATACATTGTTCCACCATCTGTTGAAAATGACGTTGAAGATTCGTGAAATTTAGTATTTATTTTTTTTGAAAACTCTTTTGGTTCTTTTCCATCTTCTTTTGAAAAAAATAAATCTAAAAAAGGTTGCTCATTCCATTCATACAATTTCCCTTCACCTCTTGAGGAGGCAAATACAATTCCATCTTTATAAAATGAAGTTCCAAAGTCTGAAAATTTTGAGTTTAAATCTAAATTTTCAATTTTAAAATTACCAGATAATTTATCAATTATTGTTAAATAATCTGGTGAATCTAAAAACTTTTTTGATCTAGAATCATTTGGTTCTAAAACCGCAAATTTCTTTAAATATTTATTTGCGTCTTCATATTTACCTATTGCCTTAAGCGCCATAGCATATCTATAGTAGTTTTCGGAATCTACAAATGCACCTTGAGCTAAAAGCTCTCCGTACCATTTTGCAGCCTCTTCCATCTCTACATTAAAATAATAAGCATTAGCTAGCTTTGCTATAACTTCAGGACTATTATCTCCAGACTTTATCACTTTGTTAAGATCTCTGATAACTTCCTTATACTTTAAGTTACTATATTCCTTGTCTGCACTAGTGTTAGCTTTACCGCTTTCTTGAGCTAGAGCAGTATTAAAAATCATAATAAAGACTGCAAGTACTATATATATTCTGTTTTTCATAATTACTGTTTTCTTAATTTAGAAGAATCTTGGTGATAATATTTTTTGATTTTCGAAAATCTCATAGCGTAAAAATACTTCGTAAGAACCTTGTTCGAACTGTGTATTACCTAAATCTGTAGTTTCTCTATCGTAAGCTAATCCTAACATTAATTTATCTGTTAATTGGTAACCTAATAAGGCACTTACTGCTGCACTCCATCTATAAGCTAAACCTAATGTCAATTTCTCTTTAAGAAGTGCATTTAGAGTTAAATCTGCTTGTAATGGTGCTCCTTTAACGCCTTTAAATAGTACAGCCGGTTTAAGTTTTAAATCTGAATTTATATCAAATACATAGCCTCCAATTAAATAAAGATTAATTTGCTCGTTTGCTACAGAGAGTGAAGATTCATCAAAGTGTTTAGTTTCCAATAAGTTTGGCGCAGATAAGCCAACGTACCATCGGTCTCCTTTTCTATAATAAATTCCTGCTCCTACATTTGGTGAGAATTTATTTTCAATATCAGATTGTAATAATTGATCGCCATTATTAAATTGACTTAATTCTGAATAAGCAACATTTAATAAATGACCGCCTCCTTTTATTCCAAAAGATAATCTACCTTCATCCGATGTATTAATGGTGTAAGAAAAATCTATATCAAAATAAGTTTCACGAGTAGGACCAATATTATCATTTATTATAGACAAACCTAAACCAACTTTTTCAGAGTCTCCAATTGGAGAATGAATATTAAAAGTTTGCGTATCTGGTGCACCATCTAAACCTACCCATTGAGTTCTATAAAGACCTGTCATACTAATAGCGTCTCTAGAACCTGCATAAGCTGGATTAACACTCATGGTGTTGTACATATACTGTGTATATTGAGCATCTTGTTGTGCGTTACTTTCTATAGCAAAAGTAGCACTAATAAGGGTTACAAAAATTAATAGTTTATTTTTCATTATAAAGAAGTATAATTTAATTTTGAAGACAGAACAATTCTGCCTTCATTATTTATTTTAATTAACGTTGAATGTATAAGTAACCTGCTTTAGATTTCTGGTCATCTCCTTTTTTGTATTTAACAATGTAGAAGTAAGTTCCAATTGGTAACTGATTTTCTTTCTGGATTGTTACTCTACCGCTAGATTCACCTCTAAAGTAATTACCATTTTGTCCATACCCTTCAGTTTCGTAGACAATAACTCCCCATCTGTTATATATTTCAACAGTGTTTTCTGGGAATAATTCTATATTTTTAATTACAAATATATCATTATCATTATCTCCATTTGGTGTTAATGCATTGAATACTTCTAAGTCGTCTCCTAAGATGGTAGCATTATCGAATTCTAAATAATCTGGTAGACCATCTCCATCACTATCTATTGCATCATCACCAAATCCAATACCATCACTATTAGGGTCTGGATTTTCATTAACAGTAAGTATACCATCACCATCATCATCTACATCTAAATAATCTGGTACACCGTCACCATCAGTATCATCGTCAGTAGGATCATTATTTCCTGTTGGATCAACTTCTCCATCTAAAACATCAACGTCTGCGTAATCTTCATTGATAGTATCAACTCCATCGTTGTCATCGTCTTTATCTAACCAGTTAGGCATACCGTCTCCGTCTGTATCTCCGAAAGGAAATTCAATTCCGTTTGGCACATTATCATTATCACAATCGCCATCAAACCATTCTTGAGATTGAGTTAAAGTTACACTGTCTGTAATAAAATCACAGTTAGATAATGGATCTGTACCATCATTAATTTCAGTACCATTTGTAACACCATCACCATCACAATCTAATGCTAACCATTCTGGTGTAACTGTAATATCTTGATTTAATATCAAATAATCACATGGATCGCTGGGATCAGTACCGTCTATTGTTTCTTGACCGTTTGGAACACCATCACCATCGCAATCTGCGCTAAGGTTGCCTTCATCAATTGGTAAAGTAATACTTCCCTGTGTGAAATCACATGCATCGTTTGGATCTGTACCATCGACTATTTCTGTACCATCTAATACACCATCGCCATCTGAATCTGGTTCTGTCGGGTCTGTACCGTCTGGTGTGGTTGGATCGCCATCTGGTCCGTTAATCTCTTCTGCATCGGTTAATCCGTCACCATCACAATCTGTTGTTGCTGTAATTACTTCTGTAATATCTGCTACGTTATAATCACATTCGTCATTTGGATCTGTACCGTTGGCAACTTCCGTTCCGTCTAATACACCATCGCCATCTGAATCTGGGTTTGTTGGGTCT
>Ga0209828_1002115_pt1 | contig 16881 bp, 12 predicted proteins | sample MaitaG_FD_187429 | JGI IMG/M metagenome (GOLD analysis project Ga0209828, IMG submission 187429) | Marine algal microbial communities from Maine, USA - Maine_Asex2 metaG (SPAdes) (version 2) | ecosystem: Host-associated > Algae > Red algae > Unclassified | place: Maine, USA | collected 2015-01-05 | reverse complement strand
TCTTGCAGGTCCTTGCTGCGGGCGTACTGGCTCACCCACCCCGAGCTACTCGCAACCGAGATACGAGTCGCTGCTGACATGGCCGTCGTGGTCGGTCGGCGCACGACTCACTAGCGGGGTCGTGGCGCGCGCGTAGGGCTCCGCGACTTCGCCCATCTGAGCTTCTAAGGTCGCTGCGCCCATGAGCAGCACTCCCCCGGTCGCACCCCAACTCGCGCCTCGACGATCCGCCAAAGCGCAAAGCGTGATTTTGCGCGCGTGGCAGCAAGACGCGTTGCGCTCATTCGTCGATCGCTCTAGTGATTCGTTCCTCACCGTGGCCTGCCCCGGGGCAGGAAAGACATCGTTCGCCCTGGTCGCTGCTCGTCAATGGTGTGCCGGACAACGGCGACCATTCGTCGTCGTCGTGCCCACCCAACATCTCAAGCACCAATGGGCGGCGGCTGCCTTGCGTTTCGGCTTCCACATCGATCCGGCCTGGTCAGCAAGCGACGGTGACCCGGCCGTCGACATGCACGGTGTTGTCGTGACCTATGCCCAAGCCTCGACGTCGGCCCGCGAACTGGCCACGTACTGCAACGATGGGTTTGTGATTCTCGACGAGATTCACCACGCTGCGAGCGAGCGATCCTGGGGCGATGGCGTCGAAGCAGCATTCAGTGGCGCAGCGTGTCGGCTGCTGCTGAGCGGCACGCCGTTTCGTACCGATGACAGCCCGATCCCGTTCGTCAACTACTCGTGGGGCGACTACGGCGATGCCGAGCCGCATTTTGAATACGGGTACGGCGAAGCCCTCACCGACGGCGGTGTCGTGCGACCCGTGTACTTCCCGCGCTTTGACGGGCAAATGGAATGGATCAACACCGAAGGCGACATCGTCGAAGCCAGCTTCGAAGACGACCTCGCGAGCAAAGAATGGGGCGCTCGGCTGCGCACCGCGTTGTCGCCCGACGGCAACTGGTTGCGCACCGTCGTCGACAAGGCACACCACAAGCTGCGGGGCATTCGCGACGATCACCAGAACGCTGGTGGCCTCGTGATCGCGACCGACCACGAGCACGCCCGAGCAATCGTCGACATGTTCAAGACCCGACATGGCGTCGAAGCCAAGCTTGCGCTCAGTGACGATCCGCGCGCCAGCGACACGATCGCCAACTTCGCCGACGGCACCGACGAGTGGATCGTCGCGGTGCGCATGATCAGCGAGGGCGTCGACATCCCTCGGCTCCGCGTCGCCGTGTTCGCCACCACGACCACTACTGCCATGTTCTTTCGCCAGGCCGTCGGCCGTATCGCACGGTGGACCGCCGGCGTACCCAATCAGAAGGCCTACATGTACTTGCCCGACGATCTGCGGCTGCGGGGTCATGCCGTTTCGATCGCCGAGCAGCGGCGCCACGCAATTGAGCTGCGAAGCCGGCGCGTCGACGACCAAGACTTCGACCGGATCGCGCAAGAACAAGGCGACGAAGAGCAGATGTCGTTGTTCGCAGCGTTGTCGTCGACTGCGATCGACGCCGATGTGTCGCCCGACGGAATCGACCGTGGCGAAACCATGGTTGCTCTGCCCGATGACCTGATGGGCTTCCCCGTCGACCTGCCGCCGCCCCCACCGCTGCCTGGTCGCGATCAGCCGGATTTCGACGACCCCTGGCAACAACCGGTGAGCGATGATGCACCGACCAAATCGCGTGCTGCGATGAAGACCGAGCTGCGAGACAAGAACGCCGACCGCGTGCGAGAGATCGTCGCCCGAACGGCAATGGGCTATCCCGAGGTCAACAGTCGCTTGAACCGTGAGTCAGGGGTCGAGCGAATCGGCGAGGCGACGATCGCAGGGCTGACCCGACGGCTCACTGTCGCCGACCGCTGGATCTCGTCGCTGCGGCGCTAACCGATCACTCTCGGTAAAAGGCCGCCAGCACATCAAAGGCCAGCTTGCGCTCGCCTTCTTCTGACACCAGCCCTTTGCGGTTGTAGCCGTCTTGGATGCCCGGTAGCGCTCGCAACGGGGTGCGGAAGTCTTTGAGGATCCATGGCGACAACCCGGCGCACGCAGGTTGACGTCGGATCATCTCGATCTGAGCCCGATACACGGCCGCCTGAAACTCTTCGGTCCAGATCGTGTCGTCATCGCCATGGTTGCCAGCCTTCGCACCCGCACCGAGCTCAGAGAAGATGATCGGCTTTTCAAAGTCCGACGACCAGGTGGTTTCGGCGATCGACGAACGCTCGCCGTAGTACCAACCGAGGTACTGGTTGACGCCGATCACATCGACGTGTGCACCCAACGGATCGTCGATGTGGACCGCCGGATCGTTGCTCGGGATCGTAAGCAACGCGGCAGTCACGAGTCGGGTCGGATCGAGGTCTCGCACCCGCCTGATGAGTGCACCAATGAAGTCGTTGCGATGCTTGCCGGGCAGCGTTTCGTTGGCGGCCGACCACAAGATCACAGTGGCACGACTTCGATCGCGAACCACCAACTCATCGATCTGGTCAAGCCCGTTGGCCAACGGGGTCTGCCCCGAGTTTGTGCCAACTCGGTTTCGGCGAACCTCAACCGGTCGCGCAGGTTGTCGATTTCCTTGTCTCGAAGTTCGCCTTTAGACAGGCGATTCTATGGCTCTCTACGAATATTCCTAGATAGCCGAAGATTCGACTAGTCTGGGGACCGTGGACCCAATCAAGAACCCATACGCGCCAGGAGCGGGCACCCCTCCCCCACACCTCGCAGGCCGTGAATCCATCACCTCGGCCTTCGGCGTAACGCTGGGTCGCGCCGCTGCCGGGAACTCGTTTCAACCAATCGTGCTGTCAGGTTTGCGTGGTGTGGGCAAGACGGTGCTGCTGCTCACATTTCGATCCGCTGCTCGAGAAGCTGGTTGGGTCGCTGAGCTTGTCGAGGCTCGTCCAGGTGGTGATCTACGAACCCAGATCGGTGAGGCGCTACCGCCAATGGTGCGCACCGTCAATCGACGATGGCGTAACAAGGAACGCGCGGCCCGCATGGGCCGTATCGCCGCCAGCTTCGCGCGCACCGTGCAAGCAACCATGACCCGCGGCGGTTTCAAACTTGATCTCGAACCCGAACCCGGCACTGCAGACTCTGGCGATCTTGAAACCGACCTCACCGAACTGCTGGTGGCGCTGGGTGAAGGAGCAAAGGAAGAAAAGGTCGGGGCGGCTCTGCTGATCGATGAGCTACATGATGTGCCACCAGATCAACTCGCCGCAGTTGTCGGCGCAGCACACCGGATCAACCAGGACCAGCTACCAGTCATTCTCGGCGGCGCCGGGCTACCACCAGTTGGCCGAGTGCTCTCCGACGCCCGGTCATACGCCGAACGACTCTTCACGATTGCCCCTATCGGCCAGCTCACCAACGAGGCAACCCAGGCCGCGTTCGAACAGCCCGCGGCAGACTTGCAAGTGGCCTTCGAGCAGGACGCAGTGGACGCACTGATCGAGGTGTCGGGTGGCTATCCCTTCTTTATCCAGGCCTACGGCAAACACGCATGGGACACCGCGGAGGATTCGCCCATCACCGAAGAAGACGTACGCCTTGCTGCACCGCGGGCCTATCAGGAACTCGTGCATTCATTCTTCCAACCCCGCTACCGGCGAGCCACACCCGCCGAACGCCGTTACCTCCACGCACTTGCAGACCTCAACACCGAGACAGCCATATCTGCTGACGTAGCCACTGCTCTCGGCCACAAGAACGCAGCAAAGGCTTCGCCACAACGTGAGGGACTACTCAACAAAGGCCTCGTCTATGCACCTGAACGCGGACAGATCGCCTTCACCGTTCCCCAAATGGACCAGTACCTACGAACCCTGCCAGACCGAAACGACTAGAAACGCTCGCGAATCTTGGATTCGTGTAGAGGCGGTCCCGCAAGGGTTGACGCTGAGGCCTCCGAGTGTCGCAGCGACTCCCTATGGCCAGTCCGGCCGGACGACGGGTTGGTCGGTCGCTGCTAGAAATCCAGCCCTTAAGGAATGGCTCGAGGAGCCTGAGCCAAGACCTGCAGCGTTCGTGCGACGTTGGATCATATCGTTGAGTGTTCTGGCTGCGAGTTGGGTCATCACGCTGGCCTACCACGCCAGGTGTTGTCGCGCTTGGTCAACGGTGGACCCCGCGACACGCAACGTTAAGATGACGCCTTCCTTTCGGGGGCTATAGCTCAGTTGGTAGAGCGCTTCAATGGCATTGAAGAGGTCAGGAGTTCAATTCTCCTTAGCTCCACGGCAACTCTTCGAGTTGCTGCCGAGTTTTGGCTCCGCCAAAACATCGCCGGCGGCAACCCACCACACTCACTGGGACCGTAGAGCATTCAGCTCACGCAGTATTTCCGAAGGAAATACGGACTACCCCGGGACCGTAGAGCATTCAGCTCACGCAATATTCCGAAGGAAATACGGACTACCCGGACATCCAGCGGCGCATGCCCATGGCAGCGGCGCCGAAGGCCACGAGACCCACACCGAAGTAGGCAAGCACGATGCTCTCGCTTCCGCTGTGGGCGAGGTCTTCGCTCGACACGTCGCCGGCTTCGACGGGCTGGGCCACGCTGACCTTTTCGCCATCGGGGCCAGAGACCCGCACGACGGCGGGCGGCGGAACGCTCGCCTCTATGCCCCCGAACCCAAAGCTGGCTTTGGGACTCGGCGGGGCGACGGTGTAGCCGCCCTCTTCATACGGCAGCGACTCAGCACACGACGCCGCCTGGTAGTCGAACCACGCCACAAGCGAATCGAAGTGGGCGTTTGCCGCTGCCCGGCCGGCGTCAGGGAACCCACTCGTGTTGTCGACCTGGGCGTTCACCGTCGAACGCACGACCTCGGCCGTCGCAGCGCTAGCCGAAGGTGCCTCGAGATCGAAGTCGACCATGATCGAGTAGGGGCCCTGCATCCAATCGAAATCGGCCGGCGGCCGGACCACGGCGCGACAGGGTGAGTCTTGAGAACTCGTGCTGGTTGCGTCAGCGGGCGACACGGCGAGCCCGGCCAACGACACGAGCGCTACGGCCACGACCACAATGGCCGCAAGGACCCGCGCGAAACCAGCGCTCAACCGGCCTCTTCGGCCTTCTTGGGTCGCGCAGCGACGCATAGGACTCCTCCCATCGTGAAACCTAGCAGGCGGGGCCTATGCGAACGGGTCCCAGCTATCGGCGCCTCCACCTGGACATTGGGCTTGACATCCACTAACGTTCGTTACACGCGGCGCATCCCCGAGGTCACGTTTCTTTGGTCACTGGTGGCGGTATTTGGCTGATCCGAGTTGACGACAATCGCTCGTCAGCTCGGATCAGAACTGTCTGCGTTCAGATGCGTCCGGCAGCGGTCGCAGCGTCTTCGGCGCGAGTTAGCTGATCGTCAATGATCGCCAGGCCAGCGTCCCAGAAGTTCGGATCGGCGAGATCACAGTCGACCATCGCCCCGAGCTCTTCAGGGCTACGCGACCCGCCCGCTCGCAAGAGGTCGAGGTACTGCGGCACAAAGGCGTCGCCGCCCTGCTCATATCGGGCGTAGACCGACAGGGCCAGCAGCTGCCCATAGGCATAGGCATAGACGTACCCCGGCGTTCCCATGAAGTGCGGTATGTAGCTCCACCACGAGCGGTACCCATCGCTGACCTGAACGGCATCGCCCAACATCTCGGTCTGACTTGCGTGCCACAACTCGCCGAACCGATCTACCGAAAGCTCACCGACGTCGCGACGCTCGTTGTGCACCGAGTGTTCGAATCGGTTCATGGCAATCTGGCGAAACACCGTTGCCATCGCGTCGTCAACCGACGCAGCCAACAGCGCGAACTGCTCGCCCGGATCGTCGATCATCGAGACCAGTCGATTGTTGGTCACAGTTTCGCCGAACACTGACGCCGTTTCGGCCAGCGTGAGCGGCGTCGCGTGGTGGAAAACTCCCTGCTCGCGGCTGAGATACATGTGCACTCCGTGGCCGAGCTCATGAGCGAGCGTCAGCACGTCGCGGGTGCGGCCTGTCCAGTTGAGGAACACGTACGGGTGATGACTCGGCACGGCATAGGCGCAGAATGCGCCTGGTCGTTTGCCGGGTCGGACTGGGGCGTCGATCCACGACTCGTCAATGAACCGCCCGACAATGTCGGCAAGCTCGCCGCTAAAGGACCCGTACGAATCGCGCACGATCGCCGTTGCTTCGGCCCACCCGACCTGCTGGTCGCCGTCGGCCACCGATGCCATACGGTCCCAGTCGTTGAGCCGGTCGACACCAAGCACCTTGGCCTTGAGTGCATACCAACGCTGAGGAATGTCGTACCGACCGACCACGGCGTCGATAAGTGCCTCGACTGATGCATCGCTCGCTTCGTTCGAGACGTTGCGTGACGAGATCCAGCTGGGATACCTGCGCAGGCGATCATCTATTGACTTGTCGAGCAGCAAGTTGTTGTAGACGAAGGCACGGGTTCGCAAGCCTGGTTCGAGACCCTTGGTGACTGCCGCGGCAGCGCTCTTGCGCACCGTGGCATCAGGGTGGGCCAACAACGACAGACCCGCCTCGAGCGGCTGAGTCTCGCCGTCGAGTTCTACCTCGATCGCCGAAGTCAGTTCGCCGAACAGTCGGACCCAGGCGGATCGACCGCTGACCGACTTTTCGGTGAGAATGGTCTCTTCTGCTTCGGAGAGCAGGTGGGGCTGATTCTGACGCAGAAGTTCGAGGTGACGGGCGCAAAATGCGAGGCGCGGGTCAGCTTCGACCGATGCTGCGTGGGTGGCGTCGGCGCTGGCCCATTCGAGATCGATGAACAGCAGCTGAGCCGAGAGTGCCGCTGACCGTTGCGACATCGCAGCCATTGCTGCTCCGCGTTCGGCGTCGGCGGTGTTCTCGGCGTAGCGCAGCGAGATCCAGTGACCGGCCCGGCCGAGAAGTTCTTGCAGCTCGGCGAGTCGGCTCATGATCGCGGCGAGCGCCTCGGCGTTCGACGTGGCGATCGTGCCCCGATGCACCTCGAGCTGACCGGCGATCACTTCGGCCTGCGCAAACAGCTCGTCAACGGTGGCTCCGGGCGGAAGCAGGGTGTCGAGATCCCAACTCACATCAGCAGCCGTCAGATCACTCACATCCGTCATCACCCAACCCTAGAGGTTGGCCAAAGATCCCCTTGACTTGAGCGAGTGCTCAATCTATGGTGACTGTATTGAGCGAGTGCTCAATACAAGTGGTCAAACACATCACACAGAAGCAATGAGGAGAACATCACCATGGAAAGCGCAATCTGGCCATACGCCATCTACGCCATCGCATCGATCGGCCTAACCGTTGGACTGGCCCGAACCTTGTTCCACAACGGCAAGGCCTTCCTGGCCCAGCTCTTCCCCGACGACACGAACGTCGCCAAGGCGATCAACAGCCTGCTCGTCACGGGGTTCTTCATGCTGAACCTCGGGTACGCCTTCTTGATGAGCAAAGCCGAGGCCACCAGCACAACGTTCGAAGCGACCGAACAGCTGATTCGACAACTCGGCGTGCTGCTCATCAGCTTGGGTGTCATCCACTTCGTGAACATGGCGGTGTTCTGGAAGATTCGGCGCAACATCACCGAGACCGCCAGCGTGCCAGCGCCATACACGACGACGGTCACGCCTCCGCCACCGGCAACACCGGCGCCGCCAGCTCCGGGAACCCGGCCGTTCACCGGCGCAACGTTGTGAGCGAGCGATGATCGACACCCACTGGCCACCGAGGCGACTGACCGTGGTCTACGACGACACCTGTGAGCTGTGCCGGCGCTGTCGGCACTGGCTCACAGGTCAGGCCACCCACACCGAGCTCCAATTCTTCGCCAGCAGCGATCCCGAGGTCTATGACCTCTACGGCGATCTGCCTTGGTACAAGATCGAGCTCATGGTGGTCACCGACACCGGTGTCGCATGGGTCGGGGCTGAAGCGTTCCTCATGTGCCTGTGGGCAACGGTCCGGTGGCGTCCGATGTCCTACCGACTCAACGGGTGGGCGCTTGCCCCACTCGCCGAGCGCTTCTTTCACACACTGTCGGCAAACCGCTCAGTAGTGTCGGGGATGCTCACACCGCATCGGTGCGAGACTGGTTCGTGCGCAGTCCCCGTGCCGGCATCCAGCGTGACTCAGCGATGACTGCGACAGGAATCAACGTGGCCAAGGCCAAGCGCAAACCGAGTGCCAGCGGCGAAGAGACCAAAGCTCGCATTCTTGCTGCAACCCTTGCGACGCTCAAGGAAGAGGGAATCGTCGGCACCAGCGCACGAGCGATCGCTCGAACCGGTGACTTCAACCAGGCGTTGATCTTCTACCACTTCGGTTCGGTTGACGACGCAATCGTCAATGCGGTCGGTGAGATGAGCGATCGCCGACTCGAGAACCACCGAGCCAAACTCGAAGTCGCTACGTCGCTGCCCGACCTGATCCGGGTCGCTCGTGATCTCCACGACCACGATGCGACCTACGACAACATGACGGTGCTCACTCAAGCGTTCGCCGGAGCGGCCGGTGACCCCGAAATGGGGCCAAAGCTCTACGCTAAACTCGAACCGTGGAGCGAGATGGTGAGCGAGTCGCTTAAGCGAATCGTCGACACGTACCCGGCCGCGACATCGGTGCCCCACGAGCACATCGCAAACGCGATCGGCGCGATGTTCCTCGGCATTGAGCTTCTCGATGACCTCGACCCGTCGCGCAGTCACGCCACGTCGATGTTCGATTCGCTCGAATCGCTCGCGAGCTTGCTCGACGATTTGCTGGCTACTCCCCTGCTCGAAATGCTGTTGCCGAACACGAGCACCTAGGTCTTCGGTTCAGCCATGCGTGATCGTCGCCGTCAAGACCCCTAGCGCTCGGCGAGTCCTAGTCGTTGGCCCTCAGGTAGGCGTCGCACAGCTCGACCAGCCGCTCACGACCAAAGCTCGGTTCGTGACCGCCGTGCACCACCGTTACCGGAAGCTGAGCGAGGCGCTCCATCGTTGCGACGTAGGCGGCGACGTCGGACCCACTGAGCGCATCGAGGAGCGGGCCGTCGTATACGGCATCGCCTGAGAACAGCACTCCGGTTGCGGTTTCGAACAGGCCGATGCTGCCCGGCGAATGCCCGGGCAGGTGCAGAACCTCGAAGTGACGATCACCAAGGTCGACGACATCGCCCTCATCGATCGAGCGGGTTAGTGACACGGCCTGGCGTTCGAACACCGCCGCCTCGAGTCCCCCGTTCGGCACGGCATCGATAAACAAATCAGGTATCTCGTAGCCGGCATCGGCGTAGGGGCCCGTTACCGACGCGGGGTACAGCGTCGCGTCGAGCACCACAAGGTCGGGCTCAGCGATCAGCTCGCCTGCGACTGGGTGTGCTGCGCGGTGATCAAACTCGTGCAACGCACCGACGTGATCACTGTGAGCGTGTGTGGCCACGGCGAGCACTTCGTGATCGAAGTCGCGCTCGACGATGTCGCGCAGCGGCCGAATGCCGAGCGACGAATCGACGACCACATCACGATCACGCCCGGCGACGACCCACACGTTGCACCGCAGCAAGGGGTGCACGTGGGGTTCGACGATGTGGGTAATGCCGTGGTCGCCACGCGCGGTGACGAACCATGGATCAGCAACCGGAAGTTCAGCCAGCACGACCACGGTTCAGCCGCAGAGCGAGCTCAGCCTTTGGCCGGGGTCGGCGGCTTGGGCTCTTTGGGCAGACCGAGCACCATTTCGCCGATGATGTTGCGCTGCACCTGGCTGGTGCCCGCGTAGATCGTGCCTGCTCGAGCGTTGAAGAACGTGCCGACCCACGAGGCCGATGTGTTCGGCGCACCGGGCAGATCGGTCGAGAACGATGTCATTGGCCGTTGGCCTTCGATCCACATGGCGTCTGCGCCCAAGATGTCGACCGCGAGCTCAGTGATGTTCTTGTGGTGCTCGCTCCAATAGAGCTTGAACAACGACTCGGCCGGGCCTGGCGTATGCCCATTGATGAAGCGGGTGAGTGTGCCGAGCCCCATGAAACGCATGATCTCTACCTTGGCGTAGGCCGCTGCAAGTCGCTGGCGAATCACCGGGTCATCGGCGACGCCGCGCTCTTTGGCCATCTCGAGTAGACGGTCGAGTTCGGTGCGGAAAGCGATCGGCGTGGTGGCAGCTGCCTCGCCACGCTCATAACCCAGCAAGGTCATGGCTACGGCCCAGCCACCGTTCACCTCGCCCACCACGTTTTCTTTGGCGGTGCGGGCATCGGTGAAGAACGTCTCGTTGAATTCGCTTTCGCCGCTCATCATCGCGATCGGGCGAACTTCGACACCCGGCTGGTCCATCGGTACCAACAAGAACGTGATGCCCTTGTGCTTCGACGAGGTGAAATCGGTTCGGGTGAGCACGAAGATCCAGTTTGCGGTCATGCCCGCGGACGTCCAGATCTTTTGTCCGTTGATGACCCATTCGTCGCCGTCGAGTTCGGCCTTGCACATGAGCGCTGCGAGGTCGCTGCCTGCGTTTGGCTCGCTGTAGCCCTGGCAGAAGACGTAGTCGCCCGAAATGATCTTGGGCAGGAACTCGGCCTTCATCTCATCGGAGCCCCAGTTCAGGATCGTGTTGCCGACCATCTGAATACTGAAGACGTCGTTGCCACCGCCCGTGGGAACGCCAGCCTTTTGGAACTCTTCGGCCAAGATGACCTTTTCAAGTGCTGACAAGCCACCGCCGCCGTACTCGGCGGGCCACGATGGGGCCAGCAGGCGGTTCGCCGAAAGAATCTGGCGCCACTCAGCCATGAACGTGGTCAGAGCTTCTTCGCCCAACGCACCCATACCCTGCCAGTTCGCAGGGAGATGTTCGCCGAGAAACGCCTGAATTTTCTCTCGGTACTCTTCGGCTTCAGGGCTGTACACGGGATCCATAGATCTGTCCTCGACTGGTCGATGGCGTCTGTCAATGCGGGTCATAGCGCCAGCGCCGCCATGATGGTATCCACACATGCAGGCCCGTTCGTTCCCCGATGCTGAAGCCGACTTCGATGATCTTGTCGATACGGCCGCAGCCGCACTCGGCGCCGATCCCGTGTGCTCAACAACGAACTGGATCGTGCCCGCAGCTTCGGCATTCGCTCCCAAGAGCACACCGCGAGTTTTTCGCGGTACGCACGGCATGGTCGCATTGCTCGAACATGAGAATCCGAACGGTCCGGTCTTTACGAGCTTCGACAGCACCTGGGGATTCGCCACGCCGCTGATCGGCCCCGACCCGGCGCTGCTGATCGACGAAGTAATGGCCGACCTGCTGCCGACCCTCGACCACTATGCGATCTCGGTATCAGGGGTAGCGCCCGACGGCGCTTTGTTCGACGAACTGCAACGGATGGGTCCGGTTGGCTACACCGAAACCGCAGACCGCTGCGTCGGCGACCTCACCGACGGGTTTGATGCCTGGATGGGCCGGCGCTCGAGTCGGTTTCGCCGCTCGCTGCGAGCAGCGGCGAGGCGGGGCGAAGCAGCGGGCGTCGAGATCGAAGCCGTGCAACCAGCGAGTGGCCCCGAGCTAAACCGAGCGCTGGAGCGCTTGCTCGCTGTCGAAGCAACGAGTTGGAAGACCGAGGCGCGCTCAGGTCTGGTCGAGACCGATCTGGGGTTCTTCACGCGGTCGATGAGCCAACGGTTCGCAAGAACCGGGTCGCTGCGAATGCTCTTTGCGCGCCTCGACGATCGCGACATCGGCTACGTGATCGGCGGTCGACATGGTGATCGTTATCGAGGTTTCCAACACAGCTTCGATGACGCCTTCGCCGACCTCTCGATCGGCAAGCTTCTGCAGTTCCACAACATTGCCCGACTCGCCGACGAGGGCGTGGTGGCCTACGACATGGGCATGCACATGGCCTACAAAGACAGCTACGCCGATCGCACCGAGTCGACGATCACGATGATCTTTGCCAATCAAGACCGCCGAGCAGCGGTCAGCTAGACCCCATCGTGGCGCCTCGGTCTCTATCCTGCTAAGCCGTGGCCGGCGATGATCTCACCCTCGACCCTAGTGGTCTCACTCTGGCCGACCACGAGTCGCTTCGTCGCCGCATAGGCGGGTTGCACAAAGTCAAGAAGCGAAGCCGACGAGCCTCGATAGCCGCCAAGATCAGCGACGACATCGAAAGGGCCGAACAGCGTTTCGCGGCCCGAGCCCGAAACCTGCCCACACCCAGCTACCCGGCCGAGCTCCCCATCACGGCCCGCCGCGCTGAGCTTGTCGACATGATCACGAACAACCAGGTTGTCGTGATTGCCGGCGAGACCGGTTCGGGAAAAAGCACGCAGCTGCCCAAGATGTGTCTCGACGCGGGTTTCGGGGTGCGAGGAACAATCGGCCATACCCAACCACGGCGAATCGCAGCGCGCGCCGTCGCCGCTCGGGTCGCCGAAGAGCTCAAGGTCAAGGTCGGCGGTGCGGTGGGCTACGCGGTGCGCTTTGACAACCGAACCAGCGAGCAGACAGCAGTCAAGGTGATGACCGACGGCATTCTGCTGGCTGAAATGGCCCGCGATCCTGACCTGTTGGCGTACGACGCCATCATCGTTGACGAGGCTCACGAACGCAGTCTGAACATCGACTTTTTGCTCGGGTATCTGCACCGCTTGGTCGCACGGCGAAGCGATCTACATGTCGTAATCACCTCAGCAACCATTGATACCGAGAAGATCGCCGCCCACTTCGATCACACCGGCAGCCCTGCGCCGATCATCGAAGTCTCGGGCCGGGCGTTCCCTGTCGACGTTCGCTACCAACCACGTGACGTGCCGGGCGGCCCAGATGGCACGGTCGATGCAGCCTCAGCGGTACGCCAAGCCGTTAATGAGCTCGAACGCGAGGGCCCCGGCGATGTATTGGTGTTCAGCAGCGGCGAGCGCGAGATCAACGACATCTGCGAGCACCTGCGCCGCCATGAGCCGACGCTTGACGTGCTTCCTCTCTATGCGCGGCTTCCGACCAAGGATCAGCAGAAGGTCTTTGGGCAGTCCACGCGACGGCGGGTGATCGTGTCGACAAATGTTGCTGAAACCTCATTGACCGTGCCCGGCATCCGCTATGTAATCGATGTTGGCGAAGCTCGTATGTCGCGGTTTAGCCAGCGCACCAAAGTGCAGCGGCTACCTATCGAAGCCATCTCCCAAGCGTCCGCGAACCAGCGCAGCGGGCGCTGCGGACGGCTCGGCCCAGGCATCGCGATTCGGTTGTACGCCGAAGATGACTTCGATGCTCGGCCAGCGTTCACCGAGCCTGAGATTCAACGCACGAATCTGGCCTCGGTGATCTTGACGATGGCCAGCCAACGACTTGGTTCACCGCTGGACTTTCCGTTCATCGATCCACCCGAAGAGCGAGCGGTCGCTGACGGCGCACGGCTGCTGCACGAATTGAACGCTGTTGAGGGGCCAGAGCTACGCAGCGACGAGCGGTGGTTGACCGACCTGGGGCGTCAACTCGCCCGCATGCCCATCGACCCGCGTCTTGGACGCATCGTCATCGGCGGCGACGACGAAGGGTGCCTGCACGAAGCCGTCATCATCGCGGCTGCGTTGGCTGTGCAAGATCCACGCGAGCGACCGCGAGATCGACAGCAGGCCGCCGACGACGCCCACCGATCCTTCACCGACGAACGCAGCGATGTTTTGACGTTGCTGCATCTTTGGCACGCGGCGAGAGACGAACGACGTTCGGCGAGTCGACGACAGTTCACCCGCTGGTGCCGCGACCGGTTCTTGCACGCACAGCGCATGAGCGAGTGGTTTGACACGATCGAGCAACTTCGCACCAGCTGCGACGAGCTCGACATCGGCACGACCTACAGCAGCGACTTCGATGTGACCCTCGGCGTCGACGGCCATCGTGGCGATGACCGCGTTGGCGACGACATCCACCGGGCAGTTCTGGCGGGAATGCTGTCGCAGATCGGTATGCGGGTCGAACGCTCACACGAGTACCTCGGGCCCCGATCGATCAAGTTCGCGATCCAACCCGGGTCGACCTGCTTCGAAACTCGGCCGCCATGGATCATGTCAACGACGCTCGTTGAGACCAGCCGGCTGTGGGCTCGCAACGTTGCACCCATCGACCCGGCATGGGTTGAAGAACCGGCGCAACACCTGACCTCGATTGAACTTGGCGAAGCCTGGTGGGATCCGGACCGGGCCCGAGCGATGACGACCGAGACGGTTCGGCTCTTTGGCTTGCCCGTCGTAGCTGAACGAGTTGCGCCCCTCGATCGCCATGAGCCGGTCCTCGCTCGACAACATTTCATTCGCTACGCACTCGTCGAGGGCGACTGGACCGATGCCAGACATCGGTTCTTGACAATCAACGCCTCGGTTCGCCACGAGGCTCGCAACTTGGCGGCCAGATCAGATCGACGAACGTTCGACGACGAGGATCAGCTCGTCTACACCTTTTACGACGCCCAATTGCCGAGCGACGTTGCCAGCGGCGCTCACTTCGAATCGTGGTTCCGAAGCGCGTCTGGCGATAACCCGCACCTGCTCGAGCTCGCCCTCGACGACCTTCTGGGTCCGAACGAGATCGTTGTCGATGAACACCAGTATCCCGACCAAGTCGAACACGGTTCACTGGTCCTTGACCTGGACTATCAAGAGTCGACCAACGCGATCGCAGTCGACATTCCCGTGACGGCGATCGGCCAGATCGATCCAACGTCGTTCCTGGGCATCGTGCCTGGCCATCGTCGCAACGCCGTTGTAGCGCTCGTGCGGGCGTTGCCAAAGATTCAGCGGAAACGGCTCGTGCCGGTCCCCCAGACGGTCGACGTCATCATGGCCGAGCTCGAAACCAGTACGGCCGGCGAAGACGCCACGCCGTTCGCATTAGGCCTTAGGCATGCCCTCGAACGTCGCATCGGCGAACAGCTTCCGCTCGATGCGCTCGACCCTCGATCGCTGCCCCCTGAGCTGCGCCCGCACTACCGGGTGCTCAACCCCGACGGCGAAGTGCTCGCTCGCGGCTACGACATCGAGGCGTTGCGGTCCCAGCTCACCGATGCGGTTGACCAAGCGCTCGAAGCTGGCGCCGAAGGCATTACGCACCCCGGTGCAACAACCTGGGAATTCGGCGACCTGCCGAAGTCCGTTACCGTCGATTCTTTGCAAGGCTCGACTCTTGCTTACCCCGCGCTCGTCGATCGCAATGATCGGGTCGGCGTCGAACTGTTTTCGACGCCCGAGGCGCAACGACAGGCAATGTGGGCTGGTGTTCGACGCTTACTTCGCATCACGATTGCGGCGCCGTTGCGCGAGATGAATGCCACACTCAACAACCGTCGCTTGCTGGCGTTGCCGCTGACTCCGCATGGTGAGCGCGCAGAGTGGTTCGAAGACCTTACGCTCGCATGTCTGGGCACGATCATTGATGACGCCGGGCTCGTGTGGTCTGGCCCTGATTTCGAGCAGCTGCAAAAGCGATCACGAGACGATCTGTCGCGCATCGCTACCGCCCAGGCGCCAGTGGCCGGCGACATTCTCGATGAGACCGCTTCGATACGAATGGCGCTCGCGGCTGCTGATCGGTTGCCCGCGGACTGTGTGCGCGACGCACGCGACCACCTTGAGCGTCTTACCTACCCCGGCCATTTGGCGGCGGTTGGTATCGGTCGTTTCGACGACGTGCTCAGGTACCTGCGTGGCATCACGCACCGCCTCGACAAGCTGGCAAGCCGCACCGGCGCTGACCGCACGTCGATGCACCAAATCCAGGCCGTCGAAGAAGCCTATGACACCGTGAGCAGCCATCTGCGGTGGTCGCCGGCCCTCGAGTCGATTGCGTGGTCACTCGAAGAGCTTCGCATCAGCATGTTTGCGCAGCACCTTGGCACCACCGAAAGGGTGAGCCCAACTCGGATTCGTCGCCGCCTCGAGAAACTGGCCGCGGCATGAGGTCGCCAAAGCTGAGCCCAGCCGAAACAGCCGACGCCGCGATCACCGCGGCGCTCATCGTGGCGCTCTTGGCCGCTGGTCGAGCTCTCGCGGCCGGAAGCCTGTTCCAGGTCGTTGCCGCCTTCGTAGTGGCGGTGTTGGCTGCGCGCCGTCGCACCCGCACCGTTGTGATCGCAACGTGCGCGGCCGCCGCAATCGCGTTGATCTTGGGCGGCCTCGGGCCTGTCAGCCAGGCAGCGCTAGCTGGCATCTTTGGCTGGTGCGGGGGCCAAGGCCTCAAGCGAGGGTGGGGCAAGATTCGCACGGTCGGCCTCACATTGCTCATCGCCTGGCCAGCGATGGCGGCCAGTGTGTTGTTCTTCTACCCGGCCATTGCGATCAACAAGAAGTTGCGCGACCTGGTCTTTGAGAACGTCGAGAACCAAGCCAGCGGTATCGGCAACTTCGTCGGCTTTGTTGGCTCGGCCATCGGCTGGGTCATCGACACAATTCTCGGCATCTTCGGCGCTGGTGGCGTGAACGACGCGATTGGCCGAGGCACCGACGCCTTTGGTCGAGGCCTTGAATCGATGGCCAACTTCCTGATCGACAACTGGCTGCTTCTCATACCGGCGACCGAACTCGTGTACTCGATCGTGTACGCGCTTGCGATCCATTCGGTAGGCCGAGGCATTCTTCGCCGTCTTGAGCGAGCCTTGACCGAACCGATTGAACTCTCGATGCTGACCTCGGGCGACCCAGAACCGCTGCCACTGTCGATCAACGATGCAGTTCTGCATCGCAATGGGGTGCAGGTCACGCACCCAATCAGTCTCACTGTCGGCCAAGACGAACATCTCGTGATCGAGGGACCGAACGGCTCAGGCAAGTCGACCCTGCTCGATGCTCTAGCCGGTATTGGCAATGGCGACGCGATCGGGCGCGCCGGAGCGGTCGGTTTGGG
>Ga0209828_1002113_pt1 | contig 16898 bp, 7 predicted proteins | sample MaitaG_FD_187429 | JGI IMG/M metagenome (GOLD analysis project Ga0209828, IMG submission 187429) | Marine algal microbial communities from Maine, USA - Maine_Asex2 metaG (SPAdes) (version 2) | ecosystem: Host-associated > Algae > Red algae > Unclassified | place: Maine, USA | collected 2015-01-05 | reverse complement strand
AGGATGATGTGAATAACGGTGAGTTTGAGAACACGGCGACGGCTTCGGGTCAGCCGCCTGTTGGTGATCCAGTTGAGGACACTGACACGGTGATGACGCCGTCAACGCAGACGCCTTCGATTTCGATCGACAAGCTCGAACCGGCTGGCTTGCTCGAAGAAGGGGTGACCCTCACCTATTCCTTCATTGTCACCAACGACGGCAATGTGACGCTGAACCCCGTGGTTGTCGACGACCCAATCACTAACCCGGTTGTGTGTCCCCAACCATCGCTGGCCCCGGAAGAGTCAATGATCTGCACCGCGACCTACGTCGTCACTCAAGCCAACGTCGATGATGGCGAGATTGATAACACGGCGACCGTTACGGGCACACCACCCACTGGTGACCCGGTAACCGACGACGACCGGTTCGTCGTGCCAATCTTTCGATCCCCACGTATTTCTTTGGAAAAAGCCTCGACGACTACCGAGATCTCCGATGTCGGCCAGATCATTCCGTTCACCTTCTTGGTGACCAACACTGGCAACGTGACGCTTGACCCAATCCTGGTGACAGACCCACTCACTGGACCGGTGTCGTGTCCAGTGGCCGTGTTGGCGCCAGACGCATCCACGACTTGCACGGCCAATTACGAGGCCTCCCAAGACGATGTCGACGCAGGTGTGTTTAGCAACACCGCCACCGCGACTGGTCAGCCGCCAGCAGGCGACCCAGTCATGGATATGGACACCGTGATGACTCCCGCGCCGCAGGGTCCCGCGATCAGCTTGGCTAAGCAACAACCCACCGGCAGCCTGGCGGTCGACGAGACGATCACCTATGCATTCCTGGTCACCAATGTTGGCAACGTCACCCTGACCGCTGTCTCGGTCGATGATCCGACTACCAACCCGGTTACGTGTCCTGCCACTGAGCTCGCCCCCGGGGGCTCCACGATCTGCACCGCGACCTACGTGGTGACCCAGGACGATGTCGACAATGGCGAGATCGTGAACCGCGCCGATGTCACCGGCACGCCGCCCATTGGTGACCCTGTCGTCGACAACGACCAAATCACGTCGGTGCTGGATCAGACCCCACAGATCAACCTGGTCAAGACGACCTCGAACACGCTCGATGCGGTTGACCAGGTACTGAGTTACAGCTTCACGATCACAAACAACGGCAACGTCACGCTCATCGACATAGAACTTGAAGACCCGGTCTTGGCTACCGCCACCTGTCCGCTGACAGAACTCGCGCCCGGTCAGGTGATGACGTGCGCTGGCACCTACATCGTGACCCAAGACGACATTGACGCTGGCACGCTGATCAATACCGCCACCGTGACGGGCACCGCGCCTGACGGCACCAAAGTCGAAGACACCGACATCGAATCGACGGTCGGCCAACAACTCCCGGCCATTGACCTAGACAAGCAGACGCCGGTTGGCAGTCTCCAGGTCGATGCAGAGCTCACTTACTTCTTCGTGGTCACCAACACTGGCAACGTGACGCTGACCAATATCGCGATCGTCGACGACACCACGGGCGTGGTGTCATGCAATGCCACCACGCTTGCGCCCGCAGACTCAACAACCTGCTCATCGGTCTACACCGTGACCCAGGACGACGTTGATGCCGGCCAGATCGTGAACACGGCCGACGTAGGCGGCACGCCACCATCTGGCCCCAATGTGACTAGCGAAGACACCGAGATCACCCCGATCGAAGCCAACCCATCGATTGTGCTGGACAAGCAGGATCCAACCGGCGTGCTCGCAGAAGGCCAGACGCTGACCTACCCGTTCGTAGTCACGAACACCGGCAACGTCACGCTGACCAATGTCACGGTAACCGACGTGACGACCGGGCCCGTGACCTGTATTCCGACCACGCTGCCGCCAGCAGCCCAAGCGAATTGCTCTTCGACGTACTTGGTAACCCAGGACGATGTCGATGCTGGCGAGATTCTGAACGAGGCATCAGTAGCGGGCACCCCGCCGACTGGCCTCGATGTGACCGCCGAAGACACGGTGACCAGCACGATTCCACAGAACCCAGCAATCACGCTCGACAAGACAGGGCCAACCGAACCGCTGGTGCTGAACGCGGTCGTGACCTACAGCTTCGTGGTTACCAACACTGGCAACGTAACTCTTTCAGCGATCAACATCGATGACCCACTCGTTGGCTTGGTGACCTGTGACGTGGTCACGTTGGCGCCCGGCCTGAGCGCTGCGTGCACCGGCGACTACACCATCACTCAGACCGACATCGACAACGGCGAAATCGTGAACACCGCCGACGTAACCGGCGTGGCCCCAGACGGAACCCAAGTGACCGACCCGGCCGAGGTCACAACCGTGATCCCGCAGGCTCCGCTCATTACCCTCGACAAGGAGACGTCGGGCAACGACTTGGTCCTGGATACGGTGCTTCCGTTCACCTTCGAAGTCACCAATACCGGAACCGTGACCCTCACCAATATCACGATCGAAGATGTCCTGACTGGTCCGGTTACTTGTTCGGTCACCACGCTGGCACCGACTGAATCCACGACCTGCACGGCCAACTACACCGTGACCCAAGACGACGTCAACAACGCCGCATTTACCAACACGGCCACCGTCTCCGGGCTTGACCCGCTCGGCACGTCCGTGAGCGCCACCGACATCGACGCGGTACCAGGCACACCCGAACCCGGAATTGACATAGACAAGACCGCACCAGCCGGTCCGTTCACACTCGGCGGAATCGTCGATTACGAGTTCGTTGTTACCAACACGGGAAATCAGACGCTGACTTCGGTCACCGTCACCGACGAGTTGGCGGCGCCGGTCACCTGCCCGCTCGACACGCTGTTACCGGGCGACGTCATGACGTGTACCGCCAGTTACGAGGTTGATCAAGACGACGTGAACACCGGCACGATTCCAAACACCGCCGACGTTGCTGGTCTGTCACCAGTCGCCGAGCAGGTCGACGACACCGACAATGCAATCGTGCCAGTCGAACAGACACCCTCGATCCTGCTCGACAAGCAGCCGCCAACGGGCACCCTCGAAGCAGGCCAGACGGTCACCTATCCGTTCGTTGTTACGAACAACGGCACCGTGACGCTGGTCAACGTTCGGGTGAATGACCCGACCGTGGGCGCCGTGACCTGTGATGCCGACGTGCTGGCCCCGACCGAATCCACGACCTGCACGGCGAACTACACCGTGACCCAAGACGACGTAAACAGCGGCAGCATCGTGAACACGGCGACGGCGCTCGGCGACACCGCCTCTGGATCGGTCGAGAGCGAAGATGTTGAGACCACGCCGCTGCTGCAAACGCCGGCCATCACCCTGGACAAGACCGGGCCGGCCGGCCCGGTACTTATTGGCCAGAACGTGAACTATGGCTTCGTCGTAAAGAACGTCGGCAATGTAACGCTCGACCCCGTTGCCGTGGCTGACCCGCTTGCAGATCCGGTGACTTGTGCTCGCACTGACCTGGATCCGGGCGAGAGCACCATCTGTTCGGCGACCTATGTGGTCACGCAAGCAAATATCGACGATGGCGAAGTGATCAACGTGGCTACTGCCACCGGCGTGGCGCCGAGCGGTGAGATCGTCGACGACGATGGCACGGTCACGATTCCGGCAGCGCAGCGCCCGGCCATCAACCTGGATAAGGACGCTCCAACTGGCGTGCTCGCAGCCAACGCGACGATCGCCTACACCTTTACCGTGACCAACATCGGCACGGTCACGCTTACTGATGTGGCCGTTGACGATCCGCTGATCACGCCCATTGCCTGTGATGTCACCACGCTGGCGCCTGGCGAGAACGCAAACTGCAGCGGCATCTATGTGGTTTCGCAGTCCGACGTCGATGACGGCGAAGTGATCAACATTGCGACCGTCACTGGTCTGGACCCCAACGATTCCCCAGTCCAAGACGATGACACCGAGACCATCACGTTCGACGCATCGCCAGGGCTGCTGTTCGACAAGCGGCCGCCAGTTGGCGATGTCGTCGTCGACGCTTTGTTGGCCTGGACGTTCGATGTCACCAACTCGGGCTCGGTCACCCTCACCAACGTGGCGATACAAGATTCGACTGTTGGACCGGTTAGCTGCGCGAGTACCTCGCTAGCACCTGGCTTGTCTACGACGTGCACGGCCACCTCGACGGTCACCCAGGCCGACGTCGACGCAGGCGAGATCGTGAACGTTGCGACGGCAACGGCGACGGACCCAGGCGGCCTTCAACTCACTGCCACAGATCAAGAGACGATACAGATTCCTGGCAATCCGCTCATCTCTATCACCAAGACCACAACGGCGACGATCGTCGGTCTTGGTGACTCTGTTGGCTTCACCTTGGTAGTCACAAACGTCGGCAACGTTTCGCTCACCAACGTTATTGTCACGGACCCGCTTGCACCTGTGACCTGCCCCCAGCTGGGCCTGGCGGTCGGCGAATCAATGACCTGCAGCGCGGTGATGACGGTGACCCAAGCAATGGTCGACGCTGGCACGCTTACCAATACCGCAAACGTCGACGGGCTTTCACCGGTCGGCGTCGTAACCACGAGTGCAGCAGCCGCAGTCGTTGCCGTTGATTCCGTCGCTTCGATCTCGCTCGTCAAAAGCGCCCCTGGCGGCGTACTTTCGGTAGGCGATCGAGTGAACTTCGCTTTTGTAGTGACCAATACCGGCCAGGTGATGCTCACGAACGTGGTCGTCGATGATCCACTCGTCGGCGTTGTCAACTGTCCGCGATCGATTCTGGAACCAGCTGAGTCCATGACCTGCAGCGCGAGCTATGGAGTCACCGAAGCCGATGCCGCCCAAGGCGTTGTACGCAACACCGCAACGGTGACTGGTACAGGACCTGGCGGCGAGCAGCCAACCGCAACAGACAGCACCGAATCTCCGGTGAACAGGCCCGCTCCTCCCGTGGTACAGGCAGCTCCATCGTTGCCGTATCCAGGACCCTTCGCGAGTCCGGCACCCGTGGATCCGGTTGCGCCTGCTCCGCCTCCGCTAGCACAGACCGGTAGCGGAGCGACTCCTGCGTTCGCGATTGCCATGATGTTGTTCGTGACCGGAGGCGTCGCAGTCATCACGGTGCGTCGCCGAGACGGTCATCGAGCAGCAGACAAGGTGTGACACCTGCCCACTGGTAGCTAGTGATTGGGGAGAGCTGCGCCTCAGTAGCGTCCAATAAGCGCTTGGAGGATGTCACCGCCCCTCTCAAATGTCTGCTCGCGGTGACCGGCGTTTTACATGGCTTCTGACTCTCGGCGATCCATCATCACTTCATTGGCCACTGCGGCAGCTCGGCGATGGCAAGTCACGCTTGGCTTTCTGCTCATACTTCTGGTCGCCGGGATCTCCGCCTACAGCGTTGGGCTAAATCGCGAAGGCTTCCCGCCAGTCAATACCCCGCTATCGATCGTGACCGGCACTTACTTCGTTGACGATGCCGAGCAGGTCGACACTGAAGTGGCCGTGCCGCTAGCCGCGGCCTTCGCTGACGTTGCCGATGTGAACGAAGTATTCACCGAAGCCCGACCAAGCTCGTTCTTAGTCTTTGTCGAGTTCGAGAGTGGCGTCGATAGCGAGGTTGGCACCGAACGACTCGCCGCGTTGGAGGTTGCGCTTCCCGAAGGCGCCCAAGCTGACTATCGGTCGATCAACGCCGCCAAGTTCATCGACAGCTACGACCTGCTCGTGTCCATTGTTGGACCCGAAGGCACATCGCCCGAAGTGCTGCAAGCCCAGGCCGGTCTGCTCGCCGGCCACCTTGCCGCCAACGACAACGTCGCCGAAGCGTCGGTGCGCGATCTCGTTACCGAGTCCATAGACCCAGTCTCCGGCGACGCAGAAAGCCGCCTCACAAGGTTCACCAGAGTCGCTCTTGGCCCCGGCGGCTATCGCGAAGCGATTGCAGTAGGTGTGGTGCGAGCCGACACGTCTGCACTCGACACGCTCGAGTTCACCTCCCAGGTCGAGGAGCTACTCGCCAGCAGCGAGTCTCCGATCGGCGGCGACTTCGAAGCCGAGATTACCGCTGACTTTGCAACTGGCATCCGCCAACAGCTGTCCTCGCTTACGACCAACCTTTTGACCGGCCTGCTTGCGGTGGCTGCGGTGAGCCTGCTGCTGATTGGTTGGCGAGTTGCGGTGCTCACCGCCGGCTTCATGGCCATCGTGCTGCTCGGTGCGCTCGTCGGTCTCTGGACGACCGGCTACACCCTCAACACGATCACACTCTTCGGTCTCATACTGACACTGGGCCTGCTCGTTGATGACGCGATCGTGATATCAGAATCGATCGACGCCAACCGCGACGACCCCGACCCCATCGAAGACATCAGGTCCGTAGGTGTAATCCGCCGCGCGATTGACCGCGTCGGCGCAGCATCGTTCGCAGGCACGCTGACCACAGTCGTGGTGTTCTCGCCGATGCTCTTCATCGGCGGCATCTTGGGTGAGTTCATTCGACCAATTCCAACGACGGTCATGATCACCTTGTTGTTGTCGTTTCTGTTCTCGATCGTGTTTATACCCACGATTGCTCGGTTGTTCCTGCTCAAAGGCTCGACACCCAACAACCCCATCATTCGGGCCGAGAAAGCCGTCGCTCGCGGCGCCGGTCGCTTGGCTGCGTACCCCTCCGGCAATGGCCCCAAGGGGTGGATTGCAGGGGTCGTGTTGGCTGGTCTTGCTGTCGTCGCCGTAATGGGTGGTCTCAATCTTGCGGGCGGCCTCGGCTTCAGTATCTTCCCCACCGGAAAGGACTCGGTTGGCCTCTCACTTGGAGTGGAGTTCCCGCCTGGCACCACCATTGAGCAAGCCCAAGAGATCTCCACCGAGATCGACCGAGCCGTCGTCGATGTTCTGGGCGAAGACTTACTGCGGGCACAGTACGCGCGTGGCAACGAACGAGTCATTCAAGAGTTCATCGACCTCACGCCGATCGGTAGCCGCTCAACAAAATCCCCTGAGTTTGTCGAACAGATCGAGGCCGAGCTGGCGTCGATCGAAGGGGCGCGAGTCACCATTGGTCAACTCGAGAATGGGCCGCCAGTCGAAGAGTTCCCGTTCGCGGTTCAGATCTCGGTCGACGACAACAACGTTGCGGCAGCCCAAGCGTTCGCCGGGGAACTGCGCGACAACCTGGTCGGCCAGGAACTGACCTCGGGCACACAGACTGTCACCGTTATCGATACTCAGATCTCCACCGACGGTGCGATTGCTCGGACCGACGGCGAACGCTTCATCGAAGTCCGAGCCAAGTACGACGAAGACAGCGGCATCTCTGGGATTCTGACCTCGACCGAGGACTACGTAGCCGAGACCTTCCCCGCAGCGGGGCTCGAAACTCGAGGTTTGGCGGGCGATGCGATCGACTTTGACTTTGGGCTTGAGTCTGACAACCAAGAAGACTTTGCGGCACTCGGCGTAGCAGGAATGGTCGCCCTTGGACTCATGCTTTTGCTGCTCACGATTCAATTCCGATCGCTCGCTCAATCGCTGCTCATCTTTCTGGCCATTCCGTTTAGCTTCTTGGGCGTGTTCGCGGCGCTGTCGGCGTCGGACAACCCGCTGAGCTTTCTGGCCGTGGTCGGCTTTATCGCCCTGATCGGCGTCGCCGTGAACAACACGATTCTGCTGGTCGATGCCGCAAACCAAGAACGCCGCAACGGTGCCTCGCCGGGCGATGCCATTGGCGCCGCAATCGCGAGCCGTTTCCGCCCGCTCGTCGCGACCACCATCACCACGGTGGCGGGGCTGTTGCCGCTATCGCTTTCGGACCCATTTTGGGAATCGCTTGGGTTCACGCTTATGGGGGGCTTGGTGAGTTCGACCGTTCTCGTACTCGTATCGTTCCCGGCGTTCTACTTGGGACTTGAGACCGCGCGTACTTGGGTCCGCAATCGAGTCCGTTCACTCATGGGTCGCCCACCTGCCTTTGAGACTGCCTAAGGCTCGAAGCGCAAGACAGCCATGGCCCAACGAGGAATCGTCATTAGCTATGGCCATGATCAGAGCCTGCGTGGTTGTAGCTTTTGGTCGGCATTGCTCATCGGCGATGCCAACAGAAGGAAGCGCAATGACTGCAATCAAACTCGACGGCGAGCTGGTTGCCGCCGACATCAAGAACGATCTTCGGACCCGGATCGCCAAGCTTGGCGACCGTGGCATCACGCCCGGACTTGGCACATTGCTTGTGGGCGACGACGGCCCGTCTGCCAACTATGTGGCCATGAAGCATCGCGACTGCGAAGACCTTGGCATGGGCTCTCGCCAGGTCACCCTGCCCGCAACCGCAACTCAGGCAGATGTCGACGCAGTGGTCGACGACTTCAATGCCGATCCGTCGGTCGATGCCTACATTATTCAGTACCCGTTCCCAGGAGACCTCGACTATGAGTCGGCACTGATCCGGGTCCGCCCCGACAAGGATGCCGACGGCCTCCACCCGGTCAACTTGGGCAAGCTGGTGCAGGGCATCGACGCACCAGTTGCTTGCACTCCTGCCGGCATTCAGCTGTTACTCAACCATTATGAAGTGCCAATAAGGGGTCAACATGTGGTGATTGTGGGTCGAGGTTTGACCATTGGCCGGCCTCTGGCCAACCTGATGGCGCTCAAGCGAGACATGGCCAACGCCGCCGTGACCGTCGTGCACACGGGCGTGGACGACATCGCCAAATTCACCCGCCAGGCCGACATCCTTATTGCAGCCGCTGGTGCGCCTCGCATGATCAAGGCCGACATGGTCAAGCCAGGCGCGGCAGTTGTCGCCGCCGGGGTGAGCTTCGAGGGCCCCAAGCTCGTGAGCGATGTCGACGACCCCGTTGAAGAAGTCGCTGGCTGGCTCTCACCCCGCATTGGTGGTGTCGGCCCGATGACACGCGCCCTGCTCCTTGCGAACACCGTCGCCGCCGCGGAACGCGGGTAGCTCTAGGTCGCTCGTTGTCAATGCGATCGGCCCGGTGAGCTGATTCATGTTGACATCAAAAGGTCGCTGCCATCCCTGACGGCGGCGGCTGGCGCACCCTCGGCCGCGGAAACCCGCACGCCAAGGTGTTAGGTCTCAGGTTTGCGGGTGATCGAGGCTTCGCGACGTTGTTGTCTTCGGAGCATGTTTTCGGCCAGGCGCGGTGCGGCGCCTGGCGTTGACCACGGGCAGACGGCAATGCAGATTCCGCATCCGTAGCTCTGCGCAAAGTAAGGGAGACAGCGGTCGAAGTCGACTGCCCACTTCGTAAGGCCACGCACGAGTCGCTTCTCTGGAGCGATTGCATCGGGCGGACATGCATCGGTGCAGATCCGGCATCCATAACAAAAGTCGTCAACGCCGAAACGATCCGGTGTGCTCGCTGTCAGCGGCGCGTCGGTGAGCACCGCAGCAAGTCGGAACGAGGAACCAAGCTCTCGGTTAATGATCGAACCATGCTTGCCCAACTCGCCCAGGCCAGCTGCAATTGCGGCAGGAACCATCTGAATTGGCCCGGCACCGGGACCGCCATGACCCTCGGCGTCAAACCCCTGCTTACGGAACCAATCTGCGAGCGCCCGGGCTGCTGCAGTGCCACGGTTGTATTGTCGGTGCACCTCGACCGCCGAAGTGTGCTCGGGCGCCGTGGCCAGTTGCTCGTGATCCATAGCCAAAGCCAGCACGACCATCCACGGAAGCTCACTTGATCTACCCTCGAAGAACCAGTTGGGATCGGGTCGGGTCACGCCCACAATCTCCACCGAATGGCCGGCAGTATCTGTTGCAAAGTTGGTGAGGTCGCGAACCCATTCACCCGGCGTGCGGGTCACCTGTGACGATGCAATTGGCACGGGCTCATGCCGATCGTTCATTCGGAGCACACCCTTCAGATCTGGGTGTTCCACGAACTCCTCGGTCATGTGCACTTGCACTGCGCCGTGCGCCAGCTTGGCCGGGTTCGCCCACATAACCAGCGCCGGTTGACGCACTTCGGTCTCACCCCATCCGTTCAGTTCATTGCCAGATACTTTGCCCATTAGGGCAAGCACGTCTGAGGGGGCCTGCCACACTGGCGTACGGCGCCGCATGCGGGGTCGGCTGCGTTCTTCGTTCGCCATTACTTGGTGACTATAAGCTCGCACCGTGGGCGGTGTCGATTGTGTCTCTTTGGTGGCCGGCGCAAGATGAGTTTGGCATCGTGGATCCACAAGTGGGCGCAGAGCGATCGCGTTGCCTTTCAGTTCGAGGGACAAGCGACGACCTACGCCGAGCTTGCTGACCGGATCGACGCGGTTGGATCAGCGCTTGTACACGCCGGCGCTGGGCCGGGCGACCGGGTTGGCTACTGCGGGCTCAACCGCATCGAGCTCTTCGAGATGTTGTTTGCCAGTGCAAGCATCGGTGCCATCCTCGTGCCGTTCAACAACCGGCTGACTGCCAGCGAATTGGCAGCTCAGATCGAAGACAGCGATCCGACACTGTTGTTTTCCACCGACGGTTTCGACGAGCTTCTGTCCCAAGCTGCGCCAGGGCGCTCGGTTCACGACCTGGATCGTGAGCCGCTGACCAGAGCGGGCGGTGATCGGCTGGCAGGGCACGGTGGTGACAACCCTCCCCGACAGGCGACCGTGCTCATGGTTTACACCTCGGGAACGACTGGCCAAGCCAAAGGGGCCATGCTGAGCCACGATGCGATTTTGCACACGGTGCTGAACAGCATTGATCACCAAGGGCTAACGCAGAACGACCGCATTGTGGCCCCGCTGCCGACCTTTCATGTCGGCGGGCTGAATATCCAGACGCTTCCTACCTTGTACGTGGGCGGGCAAGTCCTGCTCCAACGCAGATTTGATCCGGGTGGCGTGTTGGACCTCATCGCAACCCACCGGGCGACACAGACGCTTCTGGTGCCCGCCATGCTGCAGGCGGTCGCTGCTCATGCCAATTTTGCAGACACCGACCTTGCCTCGCTGACTGGCATCAATAGCGGGTCTTCGGTCGTGCCAACCGAGGTCATGCAACCATTCTTTGACCGTAATGTGCCCGTTGGACAGGTCTATGGGACTACCGAGACTGGACCCACTGCAGTCGTGCTCGACTACGCAGATGCACAAACCCACGCAGGGTCGTGTGGTCGACCGGCACGCCACACCGATCTTCGGATTGTCGATCAGCGCGGCAACGACGTGATAGACGGCATGGCGGGCGAGCTTTGGCTCCGAGGCGCGAACATCTTCACCGGCTACTGGAACAACGCGCAGGCCACCGACGAGGCCTTCGCCCCGGGCGGTTGGTTCCGGACCGGCGACGTCGGCTACCGCGACCCGACGGGATACGTCTTCATATCGGACCGCATCAAAGACGTGGTTATCTCCGGCGGCGAGAATATTTATCCCGCCGAGATCGAAGGTGTGCTGGCTCGTCACCCAGCAATCTCGGAGGTGGCCGTAGTTGGCCGGTTCGACGAACGTTGGGGCGAGATCCCGATAGCTGTCCTTGTACTGAACGCAGATTCCGAACTAACTATCGATGCATTGCGGGACTGGTGCGAAGGTCAGCTCGCTCGTTTCAAACAGCCACGAGCGCTGCGCATTGTTGAGGAGTTACCGCGAACGGCGCTCGGCAAAGTGAAGAAGCATGAACTGCGCTTGTCACAATCGTGAGTACCCGTTGGGTCCTTGGATCGCGAGCCCTTACTCGTGGTTGCCCCAGGTGTCGGTGACCTGGTAGCCGAGCGGCCACGGATCGCTTGGGTCCAGTTCATAGAAGTATCGACCAGTGCGCCACGCCGTACCCGAAAGGAGCGGCACAATTGCTGGCAGGTCGCCGACAGTGGTGACCGACTCAATTCGGCCGACAAACTTACTATCGATAACCGATCGCATGCGTAACTCGTCGCCAACCGCCATCTTCCCCTGAGCGTGTAGCAATGCGAGGCGAGCCGATACGCCGGTTCCGGTCGGCGACCGATCGAGCTTTCCTGGTTCGATGACCACCGTGTTCCGCATCGTCACCACCGACGAACTCACTCGTTCGAGCGGCCCGGCGATTTGGCAGAACGAGAAGTGACGCCACTCGGTCGTGGGATGGGAGAACTCAAGCTGGGTGTTCGCAGCGGCCGTGATCAGCGTGCCGAGGCGTGCCAGTAGGCGGCCATTCTCGGGCGCAATGTCAACGCCGAGGTCGCGTGCGGCAACCATCACGAAACTGTCACCACCGAACGCCGTGTCAACCCGCAATGCTCCAACGCCAGGGACTTCGAGCACTGCGTCCTGCTCAACCACGAACGCGGGCAGGTTGCGCACCGTGACCTGTTCGACTTTGCCATCGCGGCACGTGGCTGTCGCTTCAACCAAGCCTCCCGGGGCTTCAAGAACCACGGTTGTCGTTGGCTCGCTCATTACCACGATGCCGGTTTCTAACACGACCGTCGTGACACAGATGGAGTTCGAGCCTGACATCGGGGGCGTGTGCTCCGGTTCCATAATGATGAAGCCGATGTCTGCCCTTGGGTCGGTAGCTGGCACCAGCAGGTTGACATGCTTGAACACCCCACCTCGCGGTTCGTGCAGCATGTGCCGTCGGAGTCGCTGATCGTGGTGGATCCAGCGGGACTGTTCCCACACCGTGGCGCCTGGTGGTGTCTGCACACCAGCAACGATGACATCGCCGATCTCGCCACCTGCATGGCAGCCAATGACCTCGATAGGCCCGCTAACAAAGGGGAGGCTCATGGATTGATCGGAAGGAGGCTCAGACACGGCCCAAAGTTAGACGCTTGATGTTGGCATCAGCGCAACGCGAGCGACATGGTTGCCTTGCGGCGAGAGTCAATACCGAGCGCTGCGAGTAACTCGTGCGGGGGACAATGTCACGTATTGCCAATGTGATCGCGCGTTCGGCCCCATGGCTATACAAACTCGCTCGAAAAATTCGGTCGATCTTGGCTGTTGTCAACGAGAGATCACGCAGGTGCGAGAGCGACGAGTACCCGTTGCCGAAGTAGTTGAGAGCGGCTGCTTCGGCGGTCACCGTTGGTTCGCCCCAGGGCCGAGGCTTCGACAGAGATCATGTCTACAGCTTCGTCGAACCGGCGAGCCAACAGCACGCGCCGGCCCAGCCATCGCCGTGTTTCGCAATTCGACGGAGAGCTGCGTTGGAGCGCCCACCGATGATGATGGGCACGGCAGGCCTGATCTCCCCGAGTCGCCTCCCGAGGAACCCGGTATGCAAAGTGGCCAAAGTGGAGCTGCGAGCACGACAAATGTAATTTGATTTTGAGGCATCTGAGCACGGTGTTCAACATGAAGTTATTCGTTGAACATGTTGCTTATGTTGTACAAGTGGAAGAGATCGAATATTGCAGTCCAATACGGCCGACTTCTGCCTAATAGCAACGATTTTGGCGAGATCATATGTCACTTGCTTGTCGCAATGTTGCGTCTTCGTGACAGCTCGCCTTCAGGGCTTCCTTGCGAGGCGTGACCTTGTTATGGTTTCCAAGTCGTCGTCGAGCCATGTAATTTGCGTGGTCAGTATGCGGCATCCGGGAAAGTCTCGGAAATGCACCACGCAAGTGGTTGCGTCGGTATAGGTAGGAAAAGGAAGTTTCCGTGGAAGCAACCAAGAAGACCTCAACAACCAAGACTGCGCTCTTGGTAGTTGCGGCACTCTCAATGCTGCTTTCAGGCTTGTTCATTGCAACGGCTTCGCGTTCAGACGCGAATCCAGCTGCAGCATGTCCTGATGGTTTCGCACTCACCGCAGATGCAAAGAACTGCTTTCAAGCAGCCGCTATTACATCTGCTGACAACCCCAACTCATGCGACAAGGGTCAGCTGACCCCAGACGGCAGCAAGTGCTACGTCGCCGCTCGAGTTATCCCACAAGAGGGTGCAACCCTCTGCCCTAAGGGCTATTCGCCTGACGATTCACTCGGCGGCATGTGTGCTCGCTTCGAAGCAGCACCACAACGTGCTGCTGCTTGCCCAGATGGCTCCCGCGGCGTTACCGGCGGTTGTTACATCTTGGTAGCTAAGGGCCCACGTGGCGACGCTGCTTGTGCAACTGGCACCCTTGCTGGCACCAACTGTGTCATCACTGGTAACCCTCCAGTCAACGGCGCAGCAACCTGCCCAGAGAGCGCAACTGTGCTCTCACAAAATGGCGAGTGCTTCACCCTCGTTGCTCCAGCCAACCAGGCTGGTAACTGCGACTCAAGTGATGCATACAACCAATTTGGTTCCGTATGTAAGGCTCTGAACCCCAATGGTGCTGACCCAGATACCGCTGGCGACTTCACTTGCCCAGCAGTTGCTGGTCAGACGGTCACCCCGACCATGCACACCGTTGGTGGCATCAACAAGATTGCATCTTGCTCCTACCCACTGGAAATTTCTCCTGGTGCTTGCGAAGCTCCTTTGACCCCTAACCCTGGTACCGGCCTTTGCCGCCGCAAGGTTGACCTGCGCCCTGGCCCAGCAGCCTGCGCAGCTGGCTTCGGTATCGTTGGTGGAGCATGCATCCGCTACACCTCACCTGCTGCTTCTGCTCCACAGTGCCCAATCGGTTCTGTTGAAGATTCAGTTGGCGATTGCCGCAAGCCTGTAGCTGACGCCGCTGGCGCCTACTACTGTGCCGACGCTAACGCTGCCCTTAACGGCAAGAGCTGTGTCTACACCTCTGGCTTCCTTATCGAGCCAACCGAAACCCTCTACAAGTGTGACGAAGGTGTCCGGACCGTAATCGGTTCAGGCTCAGCTGCACTCGGAACGGGTTCTGCTGTTCAGGTCATCTGCCTCCTCGGCGATGCCAACGCAAACACTTCAACGTCACCAAGCTGCCTCCAAGGCGTGCCTTCGGCTGACGCTGCTTACTGCCTCGTACCACGCATCGACACTGCTCCAGCAGCAGCTGTTGCCGCACCGGTACCAAGCTTTACTGGCTGACCGACGCAGCTAGCAACGTACATAACGTACGAAAAGCAGAAGCCGCCAACCCCCTGGGGTTGGCGGCTTCCGCCGTTTTGCCGGGCCGTGTTCGTCGGGGACATGGACCAAGGAGCCCGTAGTTATTGGAAGTTCCCTAGCGTGCAGGGCGCTAGAGGGGCTGATCGGCGTCGAACTCTGTGACGAACGCCGTCATATAGGTGTTCGGAGAATCGTTGCAATGGTGGGGCCCGGAGCGGTTGGGTGAGCAACTCTCTCGGGTTATGTGACAGAGGCGGGCTGGGGTGAAATCGTTGCAATAGTGCTGAATCGAGCGCCTCAACGCCAGATGGTCATGTTGTTCATGTTGCCAATGTTGTTTAAGTAGTCATTTGTTTACGGCTGCGTGACATGTGGCCGATGGGGCTTCTGTTCTGTGTGTCGTGTCGTTATTGTCCTACTTGTCGTTCTGGCCATGTGTTTACGTGTCCAGTTGCGGCATCCGGGAAAGTCTCGGGAATGCGCCACGGAAGTGGTTGCGTCGGTACAGATAGAAGAAGGAAGTTTCCGTGGAAGCAACCAAGAAGACCTCGACAACCAAGACTGCGCTCTTGGTCGTTGCGGCACTCTCCATGCTGCTTTCAGGCTTGTTCATTGCAACGGCTTCGCGTTCAGATGCGAACCCACCAACGAACTGTCCTGATGGCTTCTCACTCACCGCAGATGCGAAGAACTGCTTTCAAGCAGCCGTAATCACCTCTGCTGACAACCCCAACTCCTGTGACAAGGGTCAGCTGACCCCAGACGGCAGCAAGTGCTACGTCGCCGCACGAGTTATCCCCCAAGAGGGCAACACCCTCTGCCCCAAGGGCTACTCGCCTGACGATTCACTCGGCGGCATGTGTGCTCGCTTCGAAGCGGCCACTCAGCGAGCAGAGACCTGCCCTGAAGGCGCCCGCGGCGTGTCCGGCGGCTGTTACATCTTGGTAGCTAAGGGCCCACGTGGCGCTGCTGCTTGTGCAACTGGCACCCTTGCTGGCACCAACTGTGTCATCACTGGTAACCCTCCAGTCAACGGTGCAGCAACCTGCCCAGAGAGCGCAACTGTGCTCTCACAAAATGGCGAGTGCTTCACCCTCGTCGCTCCAGCTGCTCAGGCTGGCAACTGTGCGAGCGGCCTTGCTGCCGGCTACGGCGTATTCGGTTCAGTCTGTAAGGCTCTGAACCCCAATGGTGCTGACCCAGCCACCGCTGCCAACTTCACTTGCCCAGCAGTTGCTGGTCAGACGGTCACCCCGACCATGCACACCGTTGGTGGCATCAACAAGATTGCCTCTTGCTCCTACCCACTGGAAATTTCTGCCGGTGTTTGCGAAGCTCCTTTGACCCCTAACCCTGGTACCGGCCTTTGCCGCCGCAAGGTTGACCTGCGCCCTGGCCCAGCAGCCTGCGCAGCTGGCTTCGGTATCGTTGGCGGCAACTGCATCCGCTACACCTCACCTGCTGCTGCCTCACCACAGTGCCCAATTGGTTCTGTTGAAGATTCAGTTGGCGATTGCCGCAAGCCTGTAGCTGACGCCGCTGGCGCCTACTACTGTGCCGACGCTAACGCTGCCCTCAACGGCAAGAGCTGTGTATGGACCTCTGGCTTCCTTATCGAGCCAACCGAAACCCTTTACAAGTGTGACGAAGGTGTCCGGACCGTAATCGGTTCAGGCTCAGCTGCACTCGGAACGGGTTCTGCTGTTCAGGTCATCTGCCTCCTCGGCGATGCCAACGCAAACACTTCAACCACCCCGAGCTGCCTGCAAGGTGTGGCTTCTGTCGACGGCGCATACTGCATCGTCCCACGCATTGACACTGCTCCAGCAGCAGCTGTTGCCGCACCGGTACCAAGCTTTACTGGCTGACCGACGCAGCTAGCAACGTACATAACGTACGAAAAGCAGAAGCCGCCAACCCCCTGGGGTTGGCGGCTTCCGC
>Ga0209828_1002112_pt1 | contig 16914 bp, 11 predicted proteins | sample MaitaG_FD_187429 | JGI IMG/M metagenome (GOLD analysis project Ga0209828, IMG submission 187429) | Marine algal microbial communities from Maine, USA - Maine_Asex2 metaG (SPAdes) (version 2) | ecosystem: Host-associated > Algae > Red algae > Unclassified | place: Maine, USA | collected 2015-01-05 | reverse complement strand
CAGGAGCAGAAATTTTCTTTAAATGTGAAAATTTCCAAAAAACGGGCGCCTTCAAAATGAGGGGTGCATTAAATGCAGTAGAAAATCTTTCAAAGGCAGAGAAGGAAAAAGGAGTTGTCACTCATTCTTCTGGAAATTTTGCGCAAGCGGTTTCTCTATCAGCAAAACTTAACGAAATACCAGCATATATTGTGATGCCTTCTTCTGCTCCAGCTGTTAAGAGAAAGGGCGTGATCGGATATGGAGGTCTACTTACCATTTGCCCTCCAACTTTAGCAGACCGAGAAAAGGCAACTCAAATAATCATCAACGAAACAGGAGCCACATTTTTGCATCCATCTAATAATAGGGACGTCATCTTAGGACAAGGGACAGCAGCCATAGAATTACTCGAAAATCATCCAGATTTAAATGTAATAATGACCCCTGTTGGAGGCGGGGGTTTGGTAGCAGGAGTGGGATTAGCGGCCCATTATTTTGGAGAAAATTGCCAAGTAATCGCCGGTGAGCCATTCGAAGTGGATGATGCATACAGATCGCTTATTTCAGGCCAAATAGAGACCAATAGAACCGCAAATACCATAGCTGATGGTCTAAGAACAAATCTTGGAGATATAAATTTTCCAATCATACAACAGTATGTAGAACGGATAATTCGAGTAGAAGAGAAAGAAATTATTCAATCTATGAGACTTATTTGGGAACGAATGAAAATTGTGGTTGAACCCTCTTGCGCCGTTCCTTTAGCTGCCTTACTTAGAGAAAAAGAAAAATTTAAGAATCAAAAAGTTGGAATCATTATTACGGGTGGAAATGTCGACTTTTCAAACTTACCTTTTTAATATTCAAATAAAAAAATTAACTTCAAGTAAATATTTTAATATTCATTGGAGCACATTGATTCAAATTACAATATCTTTATTGGGTCAATAAATCAGGTCTAATTTACATCAATGCAAAAGAAAATAATAAAAAAGCTCCTAGTAGCGAATAGAGGAGAAATAGCCATTAGAATATTCCGTGCAGCTACAGAATTAAATATTAAAACGGTGGCGATTTATACACACGAAGATCGTCTATCTCAGCACCGAATAAAGGCAGACCAAGCATTCCAAATTGGAAAAGAGGACGAACCTCTGAAGCCTTATTTGGATATGGACGAAATTATCTCAGTGGCCCTCAAAAATGACGTAGATGCCATTCATCCAGGTTATGGATTTCTATCGGAGAACCCTATGTTCGCTCAGAAATGTATGGAGGCAGAGATCATTTGGGTAGGACCTACTCCAGATGTGATGCGTCAATTGGGCGATAAATTGTCTGCAAAGAAGATTGCGCTTATTGCTAAAGTACCTTCTATAGAAGCAAGTGAAAATCCAATGTCTGATTTTGATGAAGTCAAGAGAGTGACTGAAAGAATTGGCCTCCCAGTTATGATCAAAGCTGCTGTAGGTGGTGGTGGCCGAGGAATGCGAGTAGTACACGATGGCAATAAATTAGAAACTTTGTACAAAGAAGCATCCGGGGAGGCAAAAACAGCTTTTGGAGATGGACGAGTATTTGTAGAAAAATACGTCAATGACCCAAAGCACATCGAAGTGCAATTAATTGGAGATAATTACGGAAATTTAGTTCATCTTTTTGAAAGAGATTGCTCTGTTCAGCGTCGATTCCAAAAAGTGGTAGAGGTTGCTCCTAGTGTAAATTTGAGAGATGAGACGAAGCAAAAATTATACGAATACTCAATCGCCTTAGGAAAGGCCGTTAACTATAACAATGCAGGAACGGTAGAGTTTTTAGTCGATGTTGAGGAAAATGTTTATTTTATTGAAGTCAATACGAGGATACAAGTAGAACATACTATTACGGAGGTTGTGACAGGTATTGACATTGTTCGTGCTCAAATTCTTATTGCTGCTGGAGTGAAGTTGGATGAAGAGAAATTGGGTATTGGAGAACAGAAAGATATAAATATTAGAGGGTATGCCATACAATGTAGAATCACTACAGAAGATCCAAGTGATAACTTCAAGCCCGATTATGGAAGACTAATAGCCTATCGAAGTGCTTCTGGCTTTGGGATAAGATTGGATGCAGGAAGCGCTTATCCTGGCACCGTTATATCTCCGTTTTTTGATAGTATGTTGGTCAAGGTAACTGCATGGGGGCATAGATTGAAAGATGCAGCAGATCGTTTAGGCAGAGCTTTATTTGAGTTTAGGATTAGAGGTGTAAAATCCAATATCCCTTTTTTAATCAATATTTTGAAAGATGAAAATTTCAGAAATGGAAAGATCACCGTAAATTACATTGGAAATCATCCTGAACTACTTTCTCCTCCGCAATGGAAAGATAGCGCCACCAGACTCTTGCTTTTCTTAGGAAATCGTACGGTAAATGGGAACCCTGATGTAAAGTACATTGATCCACGAAAGGAGTTTATGGTCCCAACTATACCGGATACAGAAGACCTACCTTTGCCGAAAGGAACAAAGGATATTCTACACAATGAAGGACGAGATGCACTACTTGGTTGGGTGAAATCTCAAAAGTCAATCTTGTATACTGATACAACCTTTAGGGATGCTCATCAATCGCTTTTAGCAACCCGTATGCGAACCTACGATTTGATTGAGATTGCTAAACCATTTGCAAAAAGGCATGGCGGTGATTTGTTCTCTATGGAAGTTTGGGGTGGTGCAACCTTTGATGTATGTATGCGGTTTTTGAAGGAATCACCGTGGAAAAGACTGCTCAAGCTTAAAGAAAATTTGCCCAACGTCATGCTACAAATGTTGCTTCGTGGATCCAACGCAGTAGGGTACAAAGCCTATCCTGATAATGTGGTCCGTGAGTTTATTATCTTGGCTGCACAAGAAGGCATCGATGTCTTCAGAGTATTTGATTCTTTAAATTGGATAGAGGCTATGAAATTCAGTATTGAAGTAATCAATAAAGAAACCAATAGTATCGCTCAAGCCTGTCTGTGTTATACAGGGGATGTAGTGAAAAAAGAAAATAATAAATTTAATATTCAATATTATACAGATTTAGCAAAGTCTCTTGAAGATTGTGGAGCTCATATGATCGCTATAAAAGATATGGCTGGTTTATTAAAACCATATGCAGCGGAAGAGTTGATTGGAGCACTCAAGGAATCCGTTGATCTGCCGATACATTTACACACACACGATACATCATCGATCCAGGCAGCTACCTATCTAAAAGCAATAGATGCTGGGGTAGATGTGGTAGATGTTGCTATAAGTTCCATGTCTGGTTTGACCTCACAGCCTAATTTTAATAGCATTGTTTCTATGATGGATAGTCATCCTCGATCAAGAGAAATTAACTTGGATTCATTGAATGAATTTTCCAATTATTGGGAAACGGTTAGAACTTATTATTATCCTTTTGAAACAGAACTTAAGGCTGGTACATCCGAAGTTTATAAGCATGAAATTCCAGGCGGACAGTATTCCAACCTTCGCCCTCAAGCTAGAGGCTTAGGCTTAGAAGATAAATTTGAGCAGATTAAAACTAATTATCAAGCAGTCAATGAAATGCTGGGAGGAATGGTGAAAGTAACTCCCTCCTCTAAGGTTGTGGGCGATATGGCCATGTTTATGACAGCGAATGGATATAGTGCAAATGACATTCTAGAAAATGGAAACCGCATTGATTTTCCAGATAGTTTTAAATCATTGATGCGAGGAGATTTGGGTCAACGTACAGAAGGGTGGCCAAAGAAACTACAAGAATTTGCTCTCAAAGGGGAAAAGCCATATACTGAACGGCCAAATGCGCATCTTGAGAATATTGATTTAGATGCAGGGTTTAAGGAATTCAAGAAGTCTCACCCGTTTTTTGCTGAAAGAGTAGACTACATTTCCTATTTATTATATCCAAAAGTTTTTGAAGAATACTACAAGCATTTTGAAGAATATGGAGATGTAAGTAAAGTGCCAAGTAAGGTCTTTTTCTTTGGAATGGAAAACAATGAGGAGGCTATTGTAGCCATTACTTTAGGAAAGAATATTCTTGTACAATTCTTAAATGCGAACGATCCAGACGAAAAAGGAAACCGATTAGCAGTATTCAGGTTAAATGGAGAGATACGTTCTGTCGTGGTGAAAGATAATAAAGTTGAATCTAAGGTGGTTCTTAATCCGAAGGCATTACTAGATACTCATATTGGATCGCCATTGCAAGGTAGAATTTCGAAGGTGTTGGTGGAGAAAGGAGAAGAAGTTGCGATTGGAACACCTCTTTTTATTTTAGAAGCCATGAAAATGGAAAGTACCGTGACTAGCAATGCCATTGGAAAGGTTGTAAAAATACATCAAGAGGCAGGAAGCTTAGTAGACCAAGATGACCTAATTATAGAAATTGAATAATGAATATAATAAAGCACCTAGGGGTAATTTTAATCATGTTATTTTCTTTTCTTTTATCGGGGCAAGAAAGGACTGATCGTGATAATCAAGATGAAGAATTGGGCAAAGTAAGTTGGTTTCGCGATTATGATCTCGCTATGAAATATGCCGCTAGAGCTTCCAGATCGATTCTTATTCTTTTTCAAGAAGTGCCAGGTTGTGCCACCTGCAAAAATTACGGGAATAATGTATTGAGTCATCCTCTAATGGTCGAAGCACTTGAAAACGAGTTCATACCATTGGTCATTTATAACAATGCGAAAGGACGTGATTTGGAAATTCTTCAGCTATTTGACGAACCAACTTGGAATAATCCAGTCGTGAGAATTGTAGATAAAAAAGGAGAAAATATAGTTAATCGATTATCAGCAGATTACACTGCAAAAGGTCTTTACGATCGCATGGAAAAAGCATTACTTTTACAGAATAGAAAAATACCTGAGTATTTTGAAATTTTAGGCGAAGAGCTACATGCTACAAATACAAAGAAAACAGCCTACTATACGATGTATTGTTTTTGGAGTGGGGAGGCTCACTTTGGGAAAAAGGAGGGAGTTCTGTCCACCGAAGCAGGTTTTATGGCCGGTCATGAAGTAGTGAAAGTGGAATATGACGAATCTATCATGTCTAAAAGATCGTTGGATAAGCACGGTAAGAATGGTCAATGTCACGGTATTTCTTTCGACAATAAATACCGAAAAGACAAAGATCCACAATATTATCTGAAGCGCAGTAATTATAAATTCTTGCCGTTAAGCAATCTTCAAAAAACAAAAATTAATGCTTCATTAAAAGATGGTTTAGACCCTCTCGACTATCTTAGTCCCAAACAAAATAAGTGGTTACAAATCATCGAAAAAGAGAAACTAGAACTTAATCCAAATTCTTACGATGAACCTTTTATGCAAGCATGGACTGAGGTAGGAGCTCTCCACTTAGAGGACCTGCATTCAAGGGATAAATAATGTTCTTTGTCAATTTTTTCAAGTAAGTATTTACTGGAATAGTATCCGAAACCAATTCTTGTATGCCAGTGGCAGTTGCGGCATTAGAAGTCTACTGAGATTATATTAAGATATTTGCTTACAAGAATGCATAGATTTACATTCTATTAAAGTGTGCGACACTTTGTTGCGATGAGTTAATAAAAGCTGGAATTTATGTGAAGATTGGAACAAAAGGATGTTATCTATTGGTCTTAGAAAAGGTTTAAAACCTAATACTTTAGTGCGACAAATCTCATTTAAATGCTTATTATGTTCATGCAGGACTCATCGGACCCATCTTCCATTTGGGCCTATCTTCTCTCAGGAGAGAAGGTATTACCGACGATTACCCTCTTTTATAAGTGAGGGTCCAAAGTTCAGAGAACTTTCAGTCTGAGACCTCAACTCAGCTACTTCTATTAAGTGGTAATTTGAGTTCCCGACTTTTACACATATCGAGAAAAACTAAACGCTATAGATATAAATATTGCTGAACAGTTATGCACAATTCTTCGCAAGGATACAAGTGCAGCCCTATAAACTGTTATTCCGTTTGGAGTGGATTCAGACCATTGAGTAGCTCAATTAGCTTTTGTATAATTTAATGACCCATTGGACGTAATACTAGGCAATTCATTTACCTACCCATTAGATAATCTATTTGGTGATTATTTAATTAAAAAACGTCCTAGTATAAATAAAGATGTTGGAAAATTAGTGAGCTGGATATCATTATTTCATAGGTCTAAGCTTCTTTTATGAGCTAAATTGCTGATTATCAATGTTTTTTGCTATTTTTAGATAATACACCAAAGCATCTATAAGTTACTTTCAGACTTTGGAATGCTTGATATACACTGTGTAGTTATTTTTATAACCAAACCAAAAAGAATGAATAAACTAACTTTTAGCATACTAGCTATGCTATTCTCTTTCTCATTTTGTGCATTAGGTCAAGGAACGCTTTCCGGCATAGTGAAAGAAGGAAATCTTCCTTTAATCGGAGTATCCATCATGGTAGATGGGACAAATATTGGAACCATCACGGATGTGGACGGAACTTACTTTTTAACCCTAGACGAAGGTACACATAAAGTAGTCGCTAGCTATGTTGGCTATACTGATTCTACCCAAGAAGTAACTGTTTCAGACGGTATGAATACAAGTGCTAACTTTAATTTGTCCGGTGGAGTATTAGTCGATGAAGTTGTAGTTACAGGTACAAGAGCTTCTAATAGAACGAATCTTGAGTCGGCGGTACCGGTAGATGTGATAAACTTAAGTAAGTTGTCTGTTGCAGCTCCTCAGACTTCAGTTAATCAATTATTGAATCAATCGGCTCCTTCCTTTTCTTCTAATACCCAAACTATTTCTGATGGTACAGATCATATCGATCCTGCATCATTGAGAGGTTTAGGACCCGATCAAGTATTGGTGTTGATCAATGGTAAAAGAAGACATACTACATCTTTAGTAAATGTAAACGGTACTTTTGGAAGAGGGAATGTAGGTACGGATTTAAATGCGATACCAGCCACAGCAATCGATAAGATTGAAGTACTTAGGGATGGTGCGGCAGCTCAGTATGGTTCAGATGCGATCGCTGGTGTTATCAATATAAAATTGAAGGAAAATATTGATGAATTTACAGTCAATGTGACGACGGGAGGAAATTTCACAAGTGCCATTGGACCTTTTGAAGGAGAAACAAAAGACATCGATGGTGAAAACGTTGTAGTTGGCGCAAATTATGGCCTTGGAATAGGCAATGGTGGTTTTTTGAATGTAACTGGTGAATTGAATTATCGCGGTTCTACAAATAGAATGCTAGAATTCACAGGTGGTATTTTTAACGCTCTAAATGGAGTTGAAAGAGTCGCTAGTGAAGCTGTTCCAGGAATTGATGTAACTACTTTGACACTCGATCAAATTCAGCAATATGCTCCTCAAGTTGGGTATCTTGATGATGCTACTTTAGCTTCTTTGAATGGCCTATCTTCTTTGGATGGACTAGGTGATGTTTTAGGTATAGATGTCACAGATCAAGAATTAGCTGCAAGAGGTTTAACTAGATCTGATTTCAATATGAGAGTCGGCCAGTCAGAAAATAGAGGTGGAAAACTGTTCGCTAACTTTTCCTACCCATTAGGTGACAATTCAGAAGTTTATGCGTTTGGAGGTACTTCATATAGAAGAGGTAGTTCAGGATGTTTTTATAGACTACCTAGCCAAAATAGAACGACTACTTCTATCTATCCTAACGGAGTCGTTCCAAGGATCAATTCTAATATAACAGATAACTCAATAGGTGCAGGAATCAAAGGCAACGTTGGAGAATGGTCATCAGATTTTAGTATCGTGACTGGTAACAATAAGTTTTTGTTCAACATGACGGATACACATAATGCCACATTAGGAACCTCTTCACCAACTACTTTTGATGCAGGAGGCCACTCCTTTAACCAAACGACGAGTAATATTGATTTTTCTAGATATTTAGACGTGAGTGGCATCGAAGGAATAAATGTAGCCTTTGGAGGAGAATATAGATATGAGAATTTTAAAGTACTTCCGGGAACAGAATTATCATACGGAAACTATGATGTGAATGGGAACTTAGTCAATCCTTCTACGCCAAGCGAATTGATGTCGACGGATCTTTTAGGGCGTGCAAGACCTTCAGGTAGTCAGTGCTTTGCCGGTTTCCTTCCTTCGAATGATGTAGATGCAAACCGATCATCTTTGGGTGCATATGCTGATGCAGAAGTGGATATCTCTGAAGCATTGTTAATTGGAGCCGCTGTGCGATACGAAAACTTTTCTGATTTTGGTTCTACTTTTAATTATAAGGGAACAGCTAGATTTAAGGTAACTGATAATTTGGCGATTAGAGGGGCCGTTGCAAGTGGTTTTAGAGCCCCCTCATTACACCAAATTCACTTTAGTAGAACTTCTACAATATTTACGTTGGTTGATGGTGTTTCTGTGCCCCAAGAAGTAGGTGTTTTTGCCAATACGTCTAGAGCTGCAAAATTATTGGGTATACCTGAATTGAAGCAAGAAACTTCTCAAAATGTAAGTTTAGGTATAACAGCAAAAGTTCCATCTGCTAATTTGCGAATTACAGCTGATGTATATCAAGTTGGAATCGATGACAGAGTCATCCTTACTGGTCAGTTTTCTCCAGGGGACGATGAAGAGCTGCAAAGAATCTTTGATCAAGCAGGAGCTACAGCCGCTTCCTTTTTTGCCAATGCAATAAACACGACTTCTCGAGGTTTAGATATCGTAATAGCACACAGTATAAGTTTTGGTGATAGTAAAGTTCTACGAAATGATTTAGCAGCTACTTTTTCTAATACCACTTGGGACCAAGAAGATGGAATTAATGCTTCATCGATCTTAGAAGAAAAAGGATTGGTTCCTACTTATTTTGATCAGACAAGTAGATTGTATCTAGAGCAAGCAGTTCCAAGAGTGAAAGTTACTTTAGGAAACACATTGTCTTTGGGAGGATTAGATATATACTTAAGAAACACGTATTTCGGAGAAACAACAGAAGCGACTTCTGCTGATATATTTGATGCTGATTTGAATTTATTACCGGGGTCAGAAATTGACCCTTACAATTCTCCAAAGATTGTAACAGACTTAAGTTTGGGATACGGAATCTCTAAAAATTTAAAGATCACAGTTGGAGCAAATAATTTATTGGATGTATATCCTGATGAAGTCGATCCTGAATTTACATCAAGTGGAAGATTTGTTTATTCAAGAAGGTCTCCACAATTTAGCTATGCAGGAAGACATCTTTTTGCAAGATTATCATTTACATTAAAATAAAAACTATAAGTGTACTGGCTTAATTTTAGTCAGTACACTTTTTCTTTTTTATGGTACAAGATTTTATATTCAACCTAGATGGAAATCAGCGCTTAATCTCCGAAGAGTTAGATCATTTTTTTATGACTTTTCCGGAATTCACCAGCAAAATTAGATGGAAGATACCTTTCTATTTTCGAAAGTCATGGATTTGCTATGTCAATCCAATAAAAGTCGATGGAATCGAATTAGCATTCCTTAGAGCGAATGAACTCTCCAATCCTGATGGCACTTTGGACTTCAAAAAACGGAAACAAATTGCAGGGATTACCTACCATTCTCCAAAAGAACTAGACTTTGAATTAATCATGGTCATCCTTGAAGAAGCCATTGTGCTTGATGATACAATTCCTTATTCTAATCGGAAGAAATACAAGAAAATATAAATTCATTTTGGAAGATTTAACGTTGCAAATATGAAAACGTTAGCATTAAATCTCATTATTTCAAAACGTTTTGCTGGAGCAATGGATTTTGTATTACTACTGCCTAAAACCTCTTTTTTTTTCAAAGAGAGGGTCAGAAACTTGAAATGTATCTGGGATGAGTTGAATTATTTATGGTGTCCAGAAAAACTATGCATGATCTATAGTCAGCCTAGGCTTGCTTAGGTATAGCATTAAGATTATTATGGTTGCAAAAGCAATCAGCAATTTATTACCTTCTAAAAAGTAAAGGACAATATTTATCAAGGCCGCTCCTTCAAGCAAAGCCCATTTTGTTACATAATTTGCACGCATTTCGGTAATTACTTCCTGATTGATTTGCTTTGCACCGAGTCGATCTAATTTCTTCTGGAAAATACCATAAGCTAAAGCAATATTTATTAAACCAATACCTAAGCCTATAATGGTATAAATTCCAAATGTAAGATCAAATTCAGTTGTACTAATGGGGAGAAGAATCAATCCAATAATAAGTAATATAAGAAGAGCACCCATAGTCAGTGCTGAGTGTAGAATTCTTAATTCTTTGACAATGTTTTCCATATGAATATGTAGATCGGAAGGTAAGAAATAGGAGTTTAAACAAAACCTATTCCGTTTCTTTTAAGTTTTTATCTTCTACTTCTTGTTCGATTTTTTCCAAGGCTTTTTTTAAGTCTTCACCGAGTTGCCTAAAGTGGTTTTTTACTTCTGGATCCTGTGTTAGACTATCTACACTTTTGCCGATATCCTTTCCCTCTTTCTCTAAGATTTCTCCTAGGTCTTTTGATTTATCACCTAAATCTTTGAGTAAATCTTTGAATTTTGCAACATCACCGTCTTCGTCATCAGCAAGGTCCTTTGCTTTATTGGATAGGACATCAATCAAATCTTTTGCAATATCCGATGTGTCTTCAATTTTCTTTTTAGTAACAGCAGGATCTTCTTCGCAACTGACTAGAAGAAAGGATATAGCGAAAAGAAATAAGATAAAGTTTTTCATATGCTCTGAATTATGTATAACTTAATAACGTCTTTATTTACGTGATAAGTTCTTTTTTAAGAGAATTTATTTCTAAAGGATATAAGGAACTTAATAATCTATGACCTTTAAGACATTCCATTAGTAGTTAAGGTAAGATGTCCAAAGTATCAAGAATGTGCTAAATATATGTAACCTAAGATTATTCTTCCTCTTCGAAGGTTCCATTAATGTAGCCGTCTAAAATCTCTTCTAAGTTGGGTTTGGGAATCAAGCCTGTGTATCGTTCAACGAGTTTTCCTCTATAAAAAAATAAAATTGAAGGAATAGACTTTACCTTGAAGTGTTGACTCAAACCTGGGTTGTATTGTGAGTTTACCTTGGCAACAAATGCCCTACCTTCATATTCTTCAGCAAGCTCATCAATAAACGGTCCTAATACTTTACAAGGACCACACCAATCAGCATAAAAATCTAGGAGAACCGGCAAAGATGATTGACCTACCAATTCATTGAAAGTCTGATCTGTAACTTGAGGCGTTTGATATTTAGGTTTCTTTTTTCTCCAGAACATATAAACTTATTTCACCAATTAGTAAATTTTCAATTACATTTTAACAGCCGATACCCGTTGGCCATTTGGGGCAACCCAATATGGAATCCAAGCAAGAATTACCTTATCTACATTTACATCTGTTCTTCTAGGTTTGACTTCCTTTATGGATACATCACCCACTGAAGAATCCCATTTATGGGTAATTTCATCTATTTTCTCTTGGAGTTCGTATTGTAATTTTATCATGTCATCTTGTAAATCTAGCAACTCATCTTCGCTTTCTGCTAATTTTTGAGAGGCTTTTCTTTTCATTCGATTTTTAGTAGATACAGAATTTAAAGACCTAGATCTCTTTTTTACAAATACCGAAAATATAGTTTCTGCCATGCCCACCACTTCGGCTCTTTTCCGATCCCTAAGCTCAGCTTCTGCTTGTTCTAAATCGTGTTCTTCTCGGCGAATTTTATCCTCTATGGAGTCCATCTTTTTATCAAACTTATCCTGTAGTTTATCGATTTCTTCATCTCTATTTTCTCTCGCCATTTGTTGCACTCTCATTCTAAAAGCTTCATCAGATTCTCCAGAAGTTTTTATAATTTTAAATTTTCTGTGTTCAAGTAATTTAAAACATTGTTTTTGATATAACCAATCTGCAAACTCTTTTTCTACCTTCTTTAATTCTTTGCCAGAATTCATAGATGCAGGAACATCATGGAAAGTTGCAGCTACTGTATCTGGGTAATCCGGCTTAGTGGCGACCGCCCTTTCCCAATCAGAGATTGAAGTTCCATGATTCCAATCAACTCTGCCAAACTCATCCGGTGGAGAAGTTAGCATATTGCTGACTTGTATCTCATCCAACCTACTTTTAGAATCGACAAAACGCACCTTACCTAAAGCAAGTGTTTTTGGTTCGTATTCCAAGCTTAAAGTACCAGACACCTGCAATTCCTGAAGTGCCTCATTTGCTGATTTCCAAACAGAAAAAAACTTTTGATCTACAGATGGGTCAATAGAAGGTGGTCCACTTGGATTAGCGTTTGACTGACTGGCTTGGGTATTAGATTGATTCCCTTGGCTACTCATATTACTCATATTGGCTGCCATCGATATAGTTGCCTTAGAAGCTGACTTCTTTTCTTTCATTAAATCCTTCAATTGAGGACGAGTCAATGGTCCTCGTAAGTATGACATCGCCCATCTAGTATGGAACACCTTAGGCTCAGCTTCATGCACATTATGGTATAAAAATACTCTTGAATCCAAAGAAGATATAATGGTGTCGAAGTCAAGTTCAGTATTTCCACCCTTTTCTGCAATCGCTCCTTTGAGTCCATCAAACACTCGAGTCTTGTCTCGTTCGGTTTGTAATTTGCCAATAAACCATGTCCCTGCATTGGATAATCCTTTATAGTCAATATCTACAGGGTTTTGAGTGACTAATACCGTTCCGACACCAAAAGCTCTAGCCTGTTTTAGTAAAGTCAATAAAGGTCTTTTTGATGGGGGTTCAGCAGTAGGTGGGAAATACCCAAAAATCTCATCAAAATACACTAGACTTCGAAGGCTTGTGGTCCCCGATTGTCTTCTCATCCAACTGATAACACTGTTTAATAATAAGGTGACGAAGAACATTCTTTCACTATCTGATAAATGAGCTATATAAAAAATACTGTGCTTTGGTTTCCCTTCTGGGGTAAAATATATTTTATCAATATCCAATGGTTCTCCTTGAAGCCAATATTTAAATTGTGGAGAAGCGACTAATATATTGAAGTCCATGGCTAACTGGAAGCGATCCTTTTCTGGGTAGAATGTATCCACGTCAAAAACGCCTAATTTGGTCATTGGGGGTTTTTGTACGCCCATTATAAGTTTAGTCAAATCCAAATCTTCTCCTTGTCTCCAATAGTGTTCAAATAGATTTGAAAGCAAAATCCCTTCACGGCTCCTACTTGGATCTTCTTTGCAATTAATCATACCTAATAAAGCAGCAACGGTTCCTTGTATTCTTTCTCTAAACATCTCAGTATCAGAATCAAAATCCACTTTTGGAGCTGCAAAAGAGCCCAGAATATTGACACCTATTCCAGCATCTGATCCAGGTGTATAGATGTTATAATCAACTGAATCCTTCAGGGCTCTTATTCTCTCTGTCCCTTGCCCCCATTTTTTTAGTCCATTTTTCCATAATTTTGCGGTCGACGCTGCATAATCATCCACAGTCATATCTTTTCTAATAGCATCATCTACATTTATCCAAGGTTTGAATTCTTCAGGAGATAGATTTCCAAATTGTAGCAGTAGGTTGGTCATGTCTCCTTTAGGGTCAATGATAATAGCGGGTACCTTATCCAAAGCAGCTTCCTCCAATAATCCAATGCACAGACCTGTTTTTCCGCTTCCAGTCATACCTACACACACAGCATGAGTGGTAAGATCTCTGGAATCATAGTGAATAGTTTCTGAAGTGACTGCATTGTGCTCTAAGTCATATTCGGCTCCAAGATAGAAAGAACCCATTTTTTCTGGCTGTGGCGGTATCATGTATCGAAATTTAGATTTGAAAGTATTAAATAAAAATCTAATATCATAGCATTCCTTAATGGTGGAGACATATATCCATATTTACGGCAGTATTATTCATGTTAAAATGAAATTGAAAGCGTAGAATCTGAAATTACAGTTGAAAATAATGAAGATTTAGTGGAAAATAAACCTCAATGAAAATTATCCCTTTTAATTTTCAGAATTTATAAGAATCAAGTGGGCTATATACCTGCGACCGCCATAACCCTTTTTTTCTGTATGATCCAAGAGGGGGTCAGAAACTTAAAAGTTGATGGGGGGAGTTTTACGGAATTCATTGTTCCATTTTTTGTGCAAGCATTCATGTAAATATTTAAACATTAGGTGCTTCCATTAACTTTTTATTGAAGAGAAAGTAGCATAAAATCAAATAGGTAAGAGGCGATTAGGTAGGTTGATTTAGCTAAGCGGGAGTGGACCAACCAAGTATAAATTCATTTCTATTGCTTATAATTTTCAATTATCTTATTAAACAAAAATATAATAAATAGACACACCCTTTGTTCATTTTTAATGTTAATTGTCTGAATACAAATAGATAGTATTATCTCAGAACTTCATATTTAAAAATTTTCCTATACATAAAAATGTTTTGTTAAGATTTTAATCTTATTTCATCCCAAAATTGTCAGCTAGAAGTCATTTAAACCTATCTAAAATCATATTAGTAACCATTATAATATATGTCATTTTAAGGGTAAGAAGAGGACTTGTTTTGCACTATTTTTGGAAGCAGATTTAGGTATTGACAAAAAACACTAAAACCAAATATAATTTTGCAAAAACACCCAAAATGCCTATTTGATGAATATAAATTTTGTGTTAAAGTTTGTCACAAATTTATGTTTCGTACGTTTAAAGGGTGTACATTTGTTCAAACAATTAAAATTACTAAAATATGTTTAAAAGATTTTTTAAAAGAACCTATACTTGTCCTGCGCCTTCAACGCCAGTATCAAGAGGTTGAAATTAGCTTTTTTCCAAAAGCGTGTTAAGAAAATTTCAGTATTTAAGGGCTGTTTCGAGAGAAGCAGCCTTTTTTGTGCCCTATACCTTGCGCTAACTAGAAAAGAATTAGTTTTTTACTAATAATAGTCCCTTCTTGTTGGAAAGCAAATAGTATCATTCCACGAACACTAGAATTTAATTCCACAATGCTCCCATCTAATTTGAAATCAACGCTTTTTCCATCTTTTCCAATAATATGAAGTAGCTGCCAGGCATCCTCAGATTCTATTCTGAATTTTAAAGGATCAGATGTAGCAAATACAGAAATTTCTGCTTTATCTTCAATAGTTGCAGTGGCGGTCATACCACAATTGCTATTCGCTAATTGTTCGTAAGCCTCAGTCAGGATGATATCTCTGTCTTCAAAATCTATAGTATGGCCAACTCCGTTCAAATAATTAGTCAAAACGCAAGCTCCTTGTTCTTCCAATCCAGCTATGATAGGAAAATATCGAGCATTTGGACTATCATTGGAGCCATGGATTACAAAAAATGATTTATTTTGGGCTTGGTTTATTACATCTTCAATCTCAGCTATTCCTGAAATGGCCGCTCCTATAGGCATAAATCCTGCAAATTGATTGATTCTCCTTAGTCCATAAGTATAGGTTGTTTTCCCACCCCAAGAAAAGCCCATTAAATATTTTTTACTTGGATCTATGTTATACCAAATTTCCATAGAGTCTATGATTAAACTTGTAAATGCCGTGTCAATGGGATCATCGATTTTTCCATCATCTCCACCATCAGGGCAAATAAGGAGTAAATCATTCATTTCTGCAAACTGGATCAAAGTGTCTCTCCATGAAACAGCATTCCATCTATTAATATTCAAAGGGTGTAATCCAACCATCAATGAATTTGCGTTGGACTCATCATAGTTACTTGGAACATAGATCGCATATTTCTTTTCTGGATCATCTTGGAATGGGAAACTTCCGTCTATTGCTTCTTGGGATTGCAACATTGGATACAGTATTGACAGAAATAACAGCACCCATAAAATTCTAGGGACAATCATATAAATTAATTTTCACCAAAGTTAGTGCTAAATATAATTCCATAAGACTACTTGATTTTATAATTGCATTAGACTTTTAGAAATTCCATTTGAAGTTTCCTAAATTATATTTTAGTTATCATCTAGTAAGTCACTATAAGCTGCCTGCACTAATTTTTATTAGGTAGCTCTATAAAACATAAAGGAGTCCAGCTTCTTTATCCCGTTAGCAAAAAAAAAAATCACGAAACCCCCTTAGCTCTAAAGATCACGATTCAGACAATTTGACTTCCTTTAGTCAATAATAAATTTCACAAAAAAAAAGAGGTCAGATTTTTCTGACCTCTTTTATGGGAATAAACCAATTGTTAAAGGTTTCTCGAAACTCAACTTATATTGAGTAATTACTTACTACAATGTAAGATGCTTATGTGATAAAGATACAAAAATATGGTTTAAGAGACAATAATAAGGGGATGAAATGTAAGATGATTGCCTAGAAAACGTATTTTTCGGGTCAAAAATATCAATTGAACGGTAACTTTTAGGAGTATATAAGTAAGAAAGATTCTCAAAAAATCTGATTGAATCTAGATAGATAAATCTTCATGAATTTATTACGTTCACAAATATGCATAAAACTAATTTAGTCAGTATTGTCAATAAATAGAGGTGTCCCAAGAGTTAATAAGGCCGAAATAGTTTCATATTAAATCTATCCAAATTTGTTTATCAGTTCGATAAATATGGTATTAATAAATATGCATTTTGTCTTAACCTAGGTATTTATATAATAACCTATATTGTGGCATATTAAGACGGCTCAGGAGATTCTCTTTTTAATAACCAAAACTCGAAAAGAGTTTTCTCTTCGCTAAGAATAAAAGAACTCAAAAGGCAACCATGAAAATGGTTGCTTTTTTTTGTGTGCCATGCATGCTATATACCTATAGGGTTAAAGTCCCGAATGCGCCTAATTGACAGGAAGCATTAGCTGATCGCAAGGGTGTCCATTGTGAGGTGGAATCTGAAGGAAGCGTAAGGCAAAAC
>Ga0209828_1002111_pt1 | contig 16920 bp, 13 predicted proteins | sample MaitaG_FD_187429 | JGI IMG/M metagenome (GOLD analysis project Ga0209828, IMG submission 187429) | Marine algal microbial communities from Maine, USA - Maine_Asex2 metaG (SPAdes) (version 2) | ecosystem: Host-associated > Algae > Red algae > Unclassified | place: Maine, USA | collected 2015-01-05 | reverse complement strand
ATTACAAAACCATCTTGTTGCTATGCTTTTTAGGCGTAATCACAATTCTGAATTCTTGTGGTTCAGATGATGAGCCATCGGATGGACAGATTATAACTGCAGACGAAGTACCTCTCGGTATATATGATGTTATCAGAATGCAAAGCAAGGGTGATTGTGACGATGATGGTTGGGAAGACTTGAATCCATGTCAGGTTGTTAAGGAAGACGATATAGAGTTCGAGTTTTGTGTTAGAGGAACGATGGAAGTTATTCCTGGAATGATTGATGTGGATGGTCTTGTGCTTGTTAGTACAGCTTTGGGTGTAGAATTTATTTTTCCTCTGGGGAGCATTTTTGAAGACTTTGACGAATCAAGCATTAGTCCGCTAAGTGATCTTATCATATATAGCATAGGTAATGATGTGTATGCATTTGAAGGAAGAGATCAATCTGGTTGCTATGGAATTATCTCTGCAGAACTACAATAGAAATTTTACAGCATTCCCTTTTAATAAAATTACGACAATCATTTTTTTTCAATTATTCAAATAAATTTAAAATGAAAACTTTAAAATATTGCATACTTATACCTTTTATATTGCTTATCGCATCTTGTGGAAGTGATGATGACGACGATGGTGGTAGTGAAAACAATATAGTTGTATCATTCATTATTCCAAGTGGAGATATATTTGAAAATACTACCGTTAGTTTTACGAATACCTCTACAAATGCTAGCAGCTACAATTGGGATTTCGGTGACGGAAATAGCAGTACTACAGAATCTCCTTCGCATAACTATAGTAGTGCGGGAAGCTACACCGTAAAACTTACAGCTTCAAATGCAGACGGAGCTTCAAAAGATGTAAGCAAATCGATAACCATAAAAGAAACACCAACGGTCCTTACTTCATTATTTGATATAAGTCCTGGTCCTTATGTCAATAGAAAAGACATAGTACTTACTAATAACAGCATAAGAGCAACTTCTTATTTGTGGGACTTTGGAGATGGAAATACCAGTACGGAAGAAAGCCCAACAATACAATATGCATCGGACGGCAACTATGTAATAAAGCTTACTGCATTTGATGATACAGGACAGACATCCGTTTCTCAAAGACCCTTGGAAGTCACCAAAAATCCAGATTTACTTATTGGTACTATATCAGCTCCATCCTCTGTTCAATATGGAGAGACTTTCACAGTACAAATAGCTGGTAACTTTAGTTCTGTTAGATGGGATATGGGTGACGGCTTAAATTTAAATTTGCAAAATATTTTGTTCAATTACACATATAATACTCCGGACAGTTATACAATCACAGCTACCATTAGTGATGGTGTCAATGAAAAAATGATCACTAAAGAAATTACTGCTAGACTTGATACAAAATCATGGAATGTTAGACTCAGTGGTTTGGCTTTGTCTCATGGTAGTGGAGTAGGAGGTGAAGATGATGGAGTACATGGTCTAATAGAGTTTGATGTAGTAGAGATCGATGCTTCAGGCAACATCGTAAATACAATATTTAGGGGCGATAATCTATGGGAAACAGCAGAGCCAGATCGTATACAAGCAACTGGGTACCCTTCGAATAACAGCATTATTGGAAACTTAAATATTACCCGATCAGTCGAACTGGATGAAACAAAAAGAAAGCAAGGACGATACCGCGTAGACTACACCACCAAATTAGCTGTAAGACATAAGGATAATTTTTTTGCCGCATGGGGGACCATTAGCATGGGGACGGAAAAGACAAAGAGTTTTATAATTGAAAATGAAGGGGTCGTGAAAGGTGATCTTTTCGAAACAGATAGTGATGCAGGGCGTATCCACTTTTTTAGATTACAATTTGTATTGTCATAAAATATTGAAGCGCTTTTAATGAGCAATCAGGTATTGGTCCATTAAGTGATCTAATCATTTTAACTCAGGTAATGATCTGTATTTATTCGAAGGAAGAGATCACACTGCTTGCTATGGAATCATTTCAGCAGAACGACAATAGAAAAAATACTTGAATCCATTTTTAGATATAATTTAAAAACAAAATTTATTTCATTCAATCATAAATATCATTATCATGAAACCCTTTAAATTCTTAATTCTCATTTCTCTCTCACTAATATTTTTTTCATGTGATTCAATACCAGATGATGAAGGTAGTGGAGGAAGTGGCGGAGAAGCAAATGTGGAGGGATCTATTAAAATTAGTGATTGCAGCCAATCAGGGGATGTGATTTGGACAGATCATAATGATGGTGTAGATTATGTCATAGACTGCAGATTTAGTATGGATTTTGGTTCTCTTACCATTGAGCCAGGAGTAACCATTTTCTTTGAAGCTTCTGCGTCATTCGAAATAGATCGTGGAGCATATTTGATAGCTTCGGGAACGGCTACCAATCCTATAACTTTTTCGAGTGAAGTGAAATCAGCGGGGTATTGGAATGGCATAGCTATAGAATCGGATGATGTAAGAAATACGCTATCTCATGTTATCATCGAATATGCTGGAGCAAACCCAGTTTCTAGCACTTGGTATCCTTATGAAGCGAGTATTGTTCTTTTGAATACAACAGTAGATACGAAAGCTAGTGTAAATAATTGTACGATTAAGGATTGCACAGGCGCTGGCTTGGTGGTACAAAATGATAGTAATCTTATAAGCTGTGATGGAAATACCATCACTAATTGTTCAGGAAACGCAATAAGAATTGGTGCTGGTAATGCTCATGTCATTTCGCAAAATAACATAATGGAGGACAATGGATTTGATTGGGTTTCTATAAGAGGATCAACACTAAATAGACCTGGCGAAACAAGCTGGCTGGAAAATAGATATCACATAGATGGTAGAATCAAGATTAATTCTGGATTAAGCATCGCAGCTGGTTCTGTATTTGAGATGGAGCCTTCTTCGGAGATTGATGTGGACAATGGATATTTAAAAGCCATAGGAACAGATGCCAAGAAAATTCACTTTCGTGGGGTCGTTAATAATGTGCCATCTTGGAAACGTATATTATTTAGTTTACAAAATGATGATGTGAGAAACGAGCTAAGTCATTGCATTGTTCAAGATGGTGGAAGTGGTGGATCGGTACTCTGTAATATCTTCTTGGCTTCTAGCAGTAGGGCTAAAATAAACAATTGTAGCATTTTAAATAGTGGAGGATGTGGAATTTTTGCAGCAAATGATACCGTACTTACAGAATTTAATAATATCTATTCCAACAATGTAGGAGACAACATCTGTGATTAAATATACCCTAAGTAAAGTTCTGACTTTACTTTTACTAACCATTTAATTAAAGAAAAATAATTATTTCATGCCAACCCTATCACCTAACATAAAAGATACGATCTCTATAGCCCAGTCTATAGCTAGAGAGCATACACATCCTCAATATACTGCGGCACATATGCTTAAAGCTGTATTGCATAATGAGATAGGCATGGCGGCTACCCTTGTAACTTGGGGGACAGATATTCACTACATGCGAGAGTGGGCAGATCATAGAATCGAAATGACTCCAAAGTCGGGGACAATGATAGGAGAACCTACACCAGATGATTCGGTGAAAAAAGTGATGGAGGTTGCAGAAATGCAGCAACTTAAGTTAGGGCATGATGAGATGAGTTCAGAAGCATTATTGGCAGCTCTATGCAAACCAAATGTAGGTTTCTCAGAAAGTCAGTTAAAAAGTTTTCCGCTCACAGAACAAGAAGTATTGAAAGGCTTTGTCTCAGAAAATGGATTGTCATCAAATAATGCAAAGCAAAATGGAAAGGGTGAAGCTAGCAATGGAGCAAGTAACTACAATCAACAATCTGAAGCACTAGATAAATATTGCGTTAACAAAACTCTGATGGCTAAAGATGGGAAATTGGATCCCATTCTCGGTCGCGATAAAGAAATTAGACAAATGATTGAAGTTCTCGGCCGTCGGTCAAAACCTAACCCCATTATTGTAGGAGAACCTGGTGTCGGTAAGACAGCCTTAGTAGAAGGATTTACAATTCTTCTGGCGGCTGACAAGGTGCCGGATAATCTCAAAGGTGGACAATTATACGAATTAGATTCGGGCTCGTTGATAGCAGGAGCATCCTATAAAGGAGAGATAGAAGAGCGGTTAAAGAAGATAGTGACAGCAATCAAAGCAGAAGAAAAAGCTATACTCTTTATAGATGAAGTGCATATGCTGATGGATCCTGCAGCCGGATTTGGTGGTGCAGCAAATCTTTTAAAACCAGAATTAGCAAGAGGCGAAATTACAGTAATAGGAGCAACGACCAACAAGGAATACAGAGAATTTATAGAAGGAGATCCTGCATTTAGTCGTCGATTCGATAAAGTGAAAGTTCTAGAACCCGATGTAAAGACAGCAATAAGAATGGTTAATCATATTGCGAGTAAATATAGCGAACATCACAACCTAGCACTTAAAGAAAAAACGGTGGCTGAGACTGTGCATTTAGCTAAAAGATATCTAAGTGAAAAAAAGCTTCCAGACTCAGCTATCGACTTATTAGACAACACTATGTCAGCCATTAAGATGTCTGAAGAATCTTCTGAATCAAAAATCGGAGAGTTTATAGACGTTCTTAAAGAAATGAATATAGATCTTCCAATAGAAGATTTTCAATGGCTCTTAATCGAAATTAGAAATACATTGAGCCCTGTGATAGCAGGAAAAATAGACATTAGCCAAGAAGAGGACATGCTTATTTCAGATGACTACAAAAAGTGGTTGTTACAAATTCTATCTGATTTAAAAAAAGAAGCAGGAAAAAAACCTTCAACAATAACGCCGATGGATGTCGCTGCTGTTGTTGCAAGTAGGACTAATATCCCAATCGGGAAATTGCAAGGAGATGAACGTAAAAGATTGCTAACGATAGAGGATCACTTAAGAAAAAGAGTAGTGGGACAGGATGGGGCAATAGCAAGTATTAGCAAAGCAATATTAGAATCTAGAGCTGGGCTTAAAAAAGCGGGACAGCCAGTAGGTTCATTCTTTTTTACTGGACCTACAGGAACAGGAAAAACAGAATTGGCAAAGTCATTAGCTCAGTTTTTATTCAACGATGAGAAGGCGTTGATCCGATTTGATATGTCAGAATTTAAAGAATCGGTATCAGCAGCATTACTATATGGCGCATCTCCAGGATACGTTGGATATAAAGAAGGAGGACTGCTTGTAAATAAGATTAGAGAAAAGCCCTATTCAATTGTGTTATTTGATGAGATTGAAAAGGCACATCCATCCGTATTTGATGTTTTTTTACAATTACTAGACGAGGGAAGATTGACTGATAAGCAAGGTAAGACAGGAGATTTTTCTAATGCCGTTATTTTGTTTACCTCTAATCTCGGTCAAGAACACATAGCAGGATATTACGAGAAAGAGGGAAAATTACCAAGCTCTGATTGGATAAGAGATGTCTATCTAAATGATCCAGCAATCACATTTCGTCCAGAATTTTTAGGAAGGCTCGATAGCATTGTGCCGTTTGCACCGATATCAGAAGAAGTCGTAACGCTCATATTTAATATTCAACTCAAGGGACTGATCAAGTTATTGAATAAGCAGGGAATACAATTTGAAATAACACCTGAAGCAGCTAAAAAAATAGCATTCGATGGATACAGTCCTAAGTTTGGGGCGAGACCTATAAGAGATGTTATAACAAAACAATTGAGGCAACCGCTTTCGCAAATGATTATATCGGGAGAATTAGGCGCAGGAAAAAAAGTTGAAATATCTGTAACGAATGAGACTGTTCAGTTCAACATAAAGTAAATTATTAAACTATAAATATTAAAATAAATACCAATGGCAAAATATGAATTAGGAGGACACGAAGTAAAACAAGGAACTGGAGGGGAAGGCATAACGCTTTTAGATCAAAACAAAACAATGGTGGTCACTCAGCTTACTGGCGAAGAGCCATTAGCTCCAGAATTTGAAAAAAACCTCAAGACCATCAACGATGTCTTTGCTCAGTATAAACCTAATGTGGATATAGAATTCGAAGACGCAGATGGGAGTCCAGTTAATAACAATCTGTCATTTAATACGATAGCAGATTTTGGCAAGAAAGGCTTAATTAAGAATAGTGAATTTCTCCAAGATCTAGAATCTCAAAGATCTGAGTATCAGAAATTTGTCAAGATGCTCAAGATTAAGCAAATGGGCAATATACTAAAAGATGGAGAAGCTAAGGATGCCTATATAAGTGGATTAAAAGCAATGATAGAAGAGCTTGAACAAACTGGTGCATAAAAATTTATAACAATAATAATTCTCATTTCAGTAATAGAATAAATCTGAAATTATAATGTGATTTCTCTTTTAGTCTATCTGTATAAAATAAATCAGAAAATGTCAGAATCAGAAAAAGTACAAAATATAGCAGAAACTAAAGTAGCTGAAAAAAAAGTTGCTAAAACTGGGATGTCACTTAAAGATAGTGCTACTGCATTAGTTAAATATGGGGGATTCGGAATCATAGACGCTACCATAGAAAAAGCTGGAAATCTAAATCCGGACAAAAAGGCTAAGAGAAATATATTCCTTAATGAGAGTGATCTGGAAGAGCGTAAGGCACTCAAAAGACGCTTACAATTATGGATGAGTTTACTCTCAGATAACCAAGGCATTGATGAGATGGTTACACAATGTCATGAGCAATCAGATAAAGCAGGGAAGGAATTAGCTAAGAATATTGCTAAGGGATTACAGGCCACGCAGACATTAGAAAAAAATTATCGTGCCGTAGATCTCTTTATGAAAAATACAGGACAAGACAAGTTGCATAACGTCACTTTCGTCAATGCAAGTGAGGAGCAAATTAAAGATTTAGATAACACCTTATTCGCCGATGGAATTAATGAAGAATTCAATATCAACTTTAATAGACTCGACCTGAGGAATTCTTATTCCATGATGCTTATGCCTGGCTATCTTGGTAAAAACAGTATCCTCAATCATTGGGGCGAGATCGCACACAATCATAAGGTAACCATGTTTACTGATTTTAGAGATCTAGACGAAGCACAAGATGTAATTGAGTTGTTTTCTGATGCAGACCATGCAAGTGCTGATGCCCACAAGAGTAATATTGTAATGGCATGTAACTGGTTATTGGGTAGAGAAGGATATCCAGAATTAGATATAGAAGAAGACCTCAGAGTCGCTCCTTCTTCTGCATTGGCTGGTAAAATATACCAGAGTAGAAGTTCTATGGCTCAAGTAGTAGCTGGAGTTCAACATGGGAAAATGGCAGGAATTGATGGTGTTGCTTTTCCTACAAAAAAGACTGAACTAACGAGCTTAGAAGATATGGGACTAGTCCCTATGACGAATGAATTTGGTTCTGTAATGGCATTTTCCGGAAAGACACTTTTTAGTGGCGACAATATAGGATTGCAAAGTTACAGTGTAGTAAGAACTTTTGATTGGGTGGGTAAAGTACTAATTGACTTCTTAAATCGATCTGCCTTTGAAAATTTCAATAGTAAAACTCAGAGAGAATTAAAGAAAAAGATTTCTAAGTTTTTAGAAAGTATTAAAGGCAGTGGAAAGCTACTTAAGGACTTTAGTATACATGAGTTGGATCAAGATAAAGAAAATCCCGATATCGTCAATGTCAAAATTCATCTTACGCCATTTTTCGCAACTAGGACTTTCCTTTTATCCATGGCTGGATCCAATGGTGAGGAAGGGGTTGAGTGGGATACCGATGTTGACTAATTATCAGAATGATATTCGCAGTCAATCATTAGAATACATCATAAATAGTAGGTAAAAGGAAACTTAGGTATGAAGTAAATACTTGGTGTTTGACCTAAATCATTAATAATTTTTTTAAAAAACTAAATCATAATAATTATGGCATTTAAAGCAATATTAGACTTGGCCGGAACTGAGTTTTCAGTAGAAGATTGTCACTTTTCATTATCTCAGCAGACAAGTCATGAATGGAATAAACCAACAGCAAAAGTGGCACCTTCATCAATAGCGTTGGAGCTTAAAGTAGATTCTGCAAAAATTAAAGATCTATGGAAATGGGGAATGCTTGATGATGAAAAACGAGATGGCTCGATTAAGTTTTATAAAATTGATGAAGACGCTTCACTTTTTGAATTGAGTTTCAAAGAAGGATTTTGTACTTCATTTTCCTATCACATGAGTTCACACGGATCTTCCGATATGACAGTGCATGTAGATGTGTCATCTAGAGTAATGGAATTAGAAGGTGAAGGCTTTGATTTAGAATGGTAAGCTGTTTTCGAGAGGCTTAAAGAAGAAGATAAACAATATTTTATAATCAGCTCAAATGATAATTGCTATGAATAAGGTGGACCGGTATAAAAAAGTGATTAAAGAAGGAAGGTCCTTTTTAAGGCATTTTACAAGAAAGCTAGATGGAGCATATAACTGTCAATTAGTTGCCGAAGTCGTACATAATTATTTGAAAACTGGTAAAAAGGATAAAGCAGGGATTGGTTATAGCCCTTTTGTAGTGAAACCAGATTTAAAGTTTGCCACTGAAAGAACCATTATGAGTAAACTTAAAAGATCAGCTTCTCATCTAGTGATTTATGGTGAGCGAGCAGATAAAAGTGCTCACTGGTTTATTGCGGCTAATGTCAATGATACAATTTATGCAATAGATGCAGATAATGGAGGAACTAATCCAGAAGCGTTTTTGACATATGTGAAAAACCAAGGATTTAAGAAATATCAATGTACGAAAGAATTTAGAATCAGCCCCGGTTGATAAAATTCAATAATATTTTTTTAATAAATTAAATAATAAAAATTATGGCATTTAAAGCAATTTTAGATTTAGCAGGAACAGAATTTTCAGTAGAAGATTGTAATTTCTCTTTGTCGCAACAGACGGATCATAAAATGAACAAGCCGACCGCAAAAGTGGCACCTTCATCAATAGCGATGGAGCTGAAAGTAGATTCAGCTAAGATTAAAGATCTATGGAAATGGGGAATGAATGATGATGAAAAACGAGATGGCACCATTAAGTTTTACAAAATTGATGAAGACGCTTCACTTTTTGAATTGAGTTTTAAGGAAGGATTCTGTACTTCATTTTCTTATCACATGAGTTCACATGGTTCTTCTGACATGACGGTACATGTAGATGTGTCATCTAGAGTAATGGAATTAGAGGGAGAGGGTTTTGATTTAGAATGGTAGGTTATGGGAAGATTACAATTTTGCAATAACAAATTAGATGGTAATAATTCTTCCATGAATTAGAATAGGCTAATTAAATTTTTGGATAAAAGAGCTCCGAAAATTTAAAGTAGATCTCATGATATATAAAATTGTAATTCTCTTTGATCGTAGACTTTAATAGATTTAATTAATAATAATTTCTAATGGCATACAATAGTAATATATATTCAAGAGGTCAAAGAATGCCAGTGGTCATCCGCAAAGGAGGTTCGGTTAAACATTTAAAACCGTATCAAGATCTTTGTTTTGCCCATGGTAATTGGTGCAATGGTCATCATTCAGTAGATAAATTGAATTTAACAAATCAAGTTTTCGAATTTTATTATATGGCAATAAATTCTATAAATAAGTCTACCTCAAAAAAGGCTATTAAAAAAGAAGTATTAATAGGTGGTCTCATGGAAGGCTATGGAATAGGCATTCGTGATTTAGACGATTTATACAAACATATAATAGCAAATGGTGGTGATTGGATTGATGATACAGGGGAGCATTTTTATGATGATATTTTCTTATCAAGAGGCGCAATTGATTTACCTATGCCGATTGCTAACTTTTCAGTTCATATGTCAGGGAAATTAAAACCACTTAAAGAAAACATTTCATATATAGGTGGCCAAATCAAGACAATGAATCCAAGTAATGTCGGTGAAGTTTTGCAGAGCGTCGTAAATAGATGTAAGATAATAGAGCATTTGGTATTCTTTGATTCCATGGAAAATCCACATCACAGAACAAGTACGAAATATGCAGGTAGAGTAGCTGGTAAGGTGAGTTCTTTTGGGAGTGTACTCGGAATAATGGACACCGCTATGAAGGATTACGTGGCGGCGATGCGTGCTAATAATTCGAATGTAAAAGGTTCATTAGCTTATGCATCTCTAACTACAGTTTTGGGTCTTGTTCCTGTACTTGGGTCATTCTATGCTGAAATGGCGCGTTTTCTCACAGTTGGACCAGGATTTATTAAATCAGCCCTCAATGTAAATCGCAGGTATTTGAGAGAGAAAGTAGGAATGCCTTTTAAAGACTTATGATTATAAGAAGCCAATCTAAAAAATAATATGATTTCATATAATGAAAATATTGTTGTTGATGGAAATTATAAAACTGATGGTAGAAGTGGTTATAATTTAATAGTTGATAGGAATCTTCAATTATTAAGTATGGATGAATTATATGAGGAAAATTGGCCAGGTATTCTAGCTCGACCTTTATTTATGGATGATGATCGTGTTATACTTCATCCTTGGGATTCAGAAAAATATGAAAGGGCTGTTCAATATCATCTCAGAAAACTTGAGCGATCAAAAACTGGAGGTATCGTCATGGCCAAATTAAAAAAGGTCGTTACAATAGTCCCTTTTACGGAACTGGAAAACAATGCGACGGCAACTCGAGATGGAAAGTTCGTTTATTTTACTCCAGGTTTACACTTGCCATCGCAAAGCAGAGTATCCCTAAGTCAAGTCTCTCAACAAGAATATGATTATGGAGACACTGCACTATTTACTCTATGCCATGAATTGGTTCATACTGCTTGCGCTCATATTGGATTTCCTGAAGAAGTTTGGAAAGGTAATCCAAATGATTCGCTCTGGGAGTTTGTAGCCATGTTGATTACCAATATTTGCCGGTCTGAATTGAATGTTGCTTATGTGAGGTTATATCATAATGCTGGTTTTTATAAGAAAATGAGCGAAGAAAAATATTTAACTGACAGATATATAAAAGATGGAATGATGAAATTCTTAAAGCATGCTCCTGATTTATTTTATAAACTGGGTGAAGTCAATTCAAAATGGAATGCAATTCGATATTTTCTCAATTCATTATTTTCTTAATTCGATTAATCAAATATCTACATTCAAACACAAATTAATTAAGTCAATTTAAAAGTTTTGAAACAAAGTCACAACATATCAATCCAAGTCGGTAGTAAAAAAACAAAAGTAAAACACTTTTTACTGTCGCAAAGCGTAAGCGATCATCACCGTTTTACAGTATCCTGCGATGCACATGCATTAGGGGATAAGTCGGGTAGCATTAGTGCCGATGAAGCCTATGATTATCTAGGGCATAAAATTATCATCAAGGTAGAAGATAAAAACAGTAAGGCAGAAACATTAGAGTTTCATGGAACGATCACACAAATTAATTTAGGAAAAACAAATCATGATTATGATCAAGTAATACTAACAGGAAAGGGAGATTCAATTTTTGTTGATGAAATAAGTGTGCAAGCAACATATTCTGAAATGACAATCGCTGACATCGCCAAAGAAGTATTAGGCGATGCAGTAAAGCTAGATATTACAAACGATCCCGCACCTACTTATATTACACAATACCGAGAGTCTCCCTATAATTTTATAAGTAGGTTAGCATTTAAATATGGTCTCTGGTTTTTTTACAATGGGGAGAAATTAATTCTTGGCGACAAACCTGATGCTGGTCAAATAGATGTTCGCTTAGGACCACATATCGATCAGATGGATCTGTCCTTGACAATTTTTCCAATTAATTTTGAAAACTCATTTTATCATTATGAAGATGATGAATTGTATTCATTCAAGGGAGCTGATGCAAAGACTCCAGAAATAGATAAATTTGGTCAGACGGCATACGATGGATCACAAGGAATGTTCACTTCTAAAGGAAGTCAACCGAGTTATGAATTATTTAATAAGGAATCTGAATTAAAAGATTTTATCACACATCGGGTTCATAGTCGGGCTGCACAAATGATGGGGCTGTATGGTAACAGCGATCAACCGGGAATTCAAATTGGTACAAAAATTAATGTCAAAGACGCAAGTGATAATACAGTAGGGAGTTATTACATTATACAAATCGATCATTCATGTGATGGTCAAGGACATTATTCAAATGCTTTTCAAGCAATTCCTGCTGCATTAAAATCACCTCCACCTAACCCCAATGTTCGCCTACCTAAGGCATCTCCTCAAGTAGGTCATGTAGTTGACAATGCTGATCCTGATCTGCTTAGCCGGGTACGTGTACAATTTCATTGGCAGGATGAAAAGAAGGATGAAATGACTCCTTGGATCAGGGTTTTATATCCTTATGCTGGTGGAGGCGATCAATATTTTTGTCCTGAAATAGGGGATCAAGTAATGGTGGGTTTTGAGATGAATAACCCCGATCGACCCTTTGTGATGGGTAGTGTATATCATGGTAAAAACAAGCCTCAATATGCTACGGATGAAAATACTGTTAAGGCTATCCACACCAAATGTGGGCATCGAATTATTTTTGAAGATGGAGATAATTCGATGATTAGCATTTACACTAAAGATGACAAGAATCATATTGTTCTTGATGTGGCTGATGATGGTCAAATTTCGATCACCACAGAAGGAACTCTTAATCTAAAAGGCAAAACCATCAATATGGAAGGCGATGAACTTAACATCAAGATGGACAGCGCCATCAACATAGAGGCTGGTCAAGATGTGTCCATGAAAGGAGCCAATGTCACCTTGAAAGCAGACCAAGCTGCAAGTCTTTCTGGAATGGAGGCTAAAGTATCAGGTGATACTTCTGCAGAGATGACAGGTGCTCAGGTGAAAGTAGAAGGTAGTGCAATGGCAGTTCTTAAAGGAGCAATGGTCAATATAAACTAATAAGTTATGCCAGAAAACTATCAATTTCCTATTAGCGCAGCTACATTATATAATGGCAAAAAATTACCGAAATATACAACTGAAGAATCAGTAAGGAAGCACATCTATCTAATCTTAATGACCAACTTACGTGAATATGGATTTGATACAAGATATGGCAATGCACTTTGGGACAATGATTTTGACGTAAGTATCAACGAGAGTAATTGGAATGATAGGATCGTCAATGTATTAAAGGAAGACATCAGCAATGCAGAACCACGAATTGATAAGACCTTTGAAATTGAGGCAAAAGTGGTCAAGTATGATATTGACGATCATGATACTAAACAAAAATTTATAATTACTATTTCTAAAATGGCATTAACTGAAACCAATGAAAAAATAAATGATATAGAATATGTAATCGTATTCAGTCCAATATCTATTTCTTGATTATGACGCTGAAAAATAATTTGTAGTCGAGTTCTAAAAAATTTAGGCGAATGAAAACATTTGAAACTAGAAATGATATAAAAGAACGCATCCTCAAAGAGGCTGCTCGAGAATGGAACTTCAGAGGTGTCTCCGAGATAGATCTTACTGCATTTGATCCCATCGTAGATTTGATGATGGGAGCTTGTAGTTATGAGCTAGAACGATTGTCTAATGATATTACCAATAGCAGAAATCGTATGCTCGAACGTCTTGTTGAGATATTGACTCCAGATGTTATGACCAAGGCACAACCTGGATATGCCATTATGCATGCGATGCCTTCAGAGTATATGCATAGCGTGAGTCCATATGATCTCGTATTCCATAAGCGCATCGAATCCAAAAGAGATATCTTTTTTTCTGCACCAGAAGCTTACAAAATTTTCAATACAAGGATAGAGTTATTGGCCTATGAGAATATGATTGTCAGGGTCAACGACCGATTGGAAAAAGATAAAGTAATAGAAAGCGTGTATGGGAAATACGTGGATCCAGGTACATTCCATATTGGGATAAAGGTGGACCCAATGATAAGAACCATGAAGAATTTTACATTTTTCTTCGATTGGAAAAATCAAATAAGAGTTAATGCATTTCTTAAATATTTGCCTCTAGCACAATGGTTTGTAAGCGATAAACCCATAAATACACGATCTGGTCATAATGCAGACTATGAAGTAGAACAGGTAGAAGACGGAGCAGAATTTAATTCTTTAGGGATGGAGAAGTATATAAAAAATAATGTTTTGAGTATCACCTCAAATCACTTTGTTACTTTAGAAGACAACGATATTTCTATTCAAGAAAACTCTAAGCCCTATCCTTCTGAGTTAAATGACACCTTTATAGAGTCTGATTTGATGCAACTCAAGGATGATCTGTTGTGGATAAAAGTAGTTCTCCCCCAAGGCCTCAAAGGGCATGTAAAAGATATGGATTGTTTAATGAACTGTTACCCAGTTATCAATCGGAATTATTTTGAAAAACAAAATAAGATTAGCGACGATGTTTATATTATTCCAGTTGATGTAGGCGAAGCTCATTTTCTATCTATTGACAACATGACAAACAGCGTTGGCAAATCTTATAAGGAAGTTCCACTCAAAAGTATCGACCAAGGAGATGATGGTATGTATGCGTTAAGAACTAGAGGGGTCAAGAGATTTGATACAAGAGAGGCACATCATATTCTTAATTATACTTTAGATCTGATCAATCATGAAGCGGCCGCCTTTCGTGGACTAGACTACAATGCGGTAGGGGAAGACTTTAAAGAATTAGAAACAGTATTCAGTCGGATAAGAAAGAATTTCAAAAAATCAAAGGCGGAAATAGAAGATACAACATTTTTATTTTTGAGCCCTTATCCAGGTGATAATTTGGTGTACATCAAATACTGGACTACAGACGGTTCTTTAGCCAATGGAATTCCTTATGGAACTCCATTAAAATTATTCTCTAACAGCGATCTGATTGCAAACTCTTTACAGCTGGTAACTTCATCAAAAGGAGGTAAAGATCAAATGCAAGCCGTAGAGAGTATACATGCATTTAAAGAAGTTATTATGACACGAGGAAGGATAGTGACTGCTGAAGACATAAGGATATTTTGTACCAATGCTTTAGGATTCCGCAATGTAGAATCTATCACGGTCAATAAGGGAGTTATTGTAAGTAAAAATGCGAATGAAGGTTTGATAAGAACAATAGACGTTGTAGTGGGTAGAAAACCCAACGCTATGCTTTCAGATCATGAATGGGAAGTCCTATGTAATGAGACTGAAGTAAATCTTGAAGCTAAATCCTCAGGGATGAACCCTATAAGAATAATAACAAAAGTAGCTTGATTGATAAGTCGACATATAATCATTTGGATATCAGAGCTGAAGTTCTAATAGCTGAATTATTGGAGAGAAAATCAAATCTCACTTTAGAAGATTTGGCAATTCATCCCAACGGCAAATTTAACCATACAATAGGTCGAGATATACGTAGTATTATAAAAGAAGAAAATCAGTTTGGAGAGGAGAAAATAAAAGTTTTAGTATCTCGGCCAGGTCTTTATGATACATTGCCTCAAGGACTATTTCATAAGTTGGACTTTAATGATAATAGGAATGGCTTTTCTTCTAAGGAAATTGTTCTTGATGGCATAAAAAAAATGAACCAAGAGGAAAAAGAAGCAAGAAAGTACTTTGCTCCTTTCGATCAACTTTTTAATAGATATCGTGTGCTCATTGAGCAAGAAGAAAGACAGATGCTAACTGGTTTTCCTCTCGATTCTAGTCATACTTTGTTTGATATCATATGGGGGAATTTTGCGGTTTCAATGAGTAATTACCAAAAGACCATATTGTTTACTTTACTGCCGATGGCTCATCATATAATAGGAAATTTAGAATATACTAGAAAGGCTTTTGAGATGGTTATTGGTTATCCCATTTCTATCAATAAAAATTTTGTCAAAGTTGATATTTCAAGTTTTACTAGTAATTCGTTGGGCTCAATGCTGCTTTCGGAGAACTTTGTTTTAGGCGATACTTCTACTGAGATTGTGGAGAGATATGATATACATGTTGGCCCATTGCCAAGTGAAGCAAGTGAAAATTATTTACCCAATGGTGAAGCGACTAAGGTTTTAGAATTGCTTGCCAATTATTTACTGCCGTTGGAAATGGATACTCAGTTTTCTTTTTCTATAGAATCCAACCCTATAGAGTTTACTAATGATAAAAGCACAACAACATTAGGTGAGAATAGATTAGGTTATTCGATCCATATTTAAATATGCAAAAGTTTTGAAATGAATAAATAAACCAGAAAAATCATGAATTTAAAAACACAGCCGCCTTTATATAAGCCAACAATAAAGGTAAAGAAACCCAATGCCAAAGGACTTTCGAAAAAAATATTTAAAAGATATAGTTCAATAATTCTATATACTTTGCTTATAAGTATACTCATTATTGGAATCATTTACCTTTTCGGAGGAGATGATTATTCATTAGCCTCCTACCTATGGATGCAAATATTGGTATTGATAATTGCCACCGTACATTACGTATGCAGTACAAGGTTCTTTGATTGGGTTAGACCTATTAGCTCATGGAGAAGTATATTATTTACGTTATTTATTTCTGGTATTGGGGTAGGTTTAGTGTTTCTAAGTAGGCATTGGGAATGGCTGCCTACCCTGCCTTTGTCATACAGTTTTGCCATGATACTTTTCTTTGTACCCTTGGTATATATGATAGCCTATGGTTTGTTTCAGAGTATTCCGGATAAGATTTTTAAACCTTGGGTATATCCATACGGCAAGGAGATTCCGATAGTAGAAGTTATAAACCCGATAAAAATAAAATTCTATATAGCTAAGAAGCAGGAAGACGATGAGTATACAGAATTTGCCCTGAACGTTCCTCATAAATATAAGCTAGGGGAGTTCATGCATTATTTTATTCATAGATATAACTATGATAAAAATCCAGAGCATCCTATCTATATGTCAAAAGACAATTCTAGGAAGAACTTATACCAA
>Ga0209828_1002110_pt1 | contig 16921 bp, 12 predicted proteins | sample MaitaG_FD_187429 | JGI IMG/M metagenome (GOLD analysis project Ga0209828, IMG submission 187429) | Marine algal microbial communities from Maine, USA - Maine_Asex2 metaG (SPAdes) (version 2) | ecosystem: Host-associated > Algae > Red algae > Unclassified | place: Maine, USA | collected 2015-01-05 | reverse complement strand
TCAGCACTGACGATTTTCACATACCAACCTTCGAAATAGTTTTTGTGCTTATTCCAACCATGATACATATCATGATTCCATAAAGCCTTCCAGCGCGCCGATAGGTGTTGTGACATGCTTAAAATTAGGCAATATTCCTTATAGTAAGGATGTATTTCTTTATGAAGTTTTGTCCTCAGATGATTTGAAAGATCAATTTAAGCAAGGCATGATGTCTTCAATATAGCTACATAAAAACCCCCTTACTCCAACAAATGGTTATAAAATCAGCCAAGGAGGTCTATTGATGTTTGGCAAAGTGTCTTCTTTAAACAGTTGGCGGCTTAATCCTTCCTAGAGTGAGGTGTTTAAGTAAACTTATTTTTATCTTATAGGAAGAACAATCTCCACATGCCAGTAGATTAAATTCTACACTGCACGTATTAAATATTATTCACTTACTCTAAAATTAACAACTATGATTCGTTTACTCTTTATTCTACTAACAACTTCCGTTACATTTTCTCTTTCTGCTCAAGATGAAAAGTTAGTCATCGAAGGAGCTATTGTCATTCAAGATAATGATGATCCTAATCCAGTAGCTGGGACTATTCGCTGGACCGGTATAGATTTCGAAGGTTACGATGGGACAAATTGGATTTCGCTTACTTGTTGTGATTCTGGACTACCTATAGACTGTGATGGCAATATCTACCAAACTGTACAAATTGGTACGCAGACTTGGTTTGCTGAGAATTTGAAAGCGACATGCTACAGTGATGGAACATCTATCCCATTTGCTTCAACACCTGATGAGTGGCAATCTCTGACCGCGATAGGACCTGTGGCTGCATTTCCCAATTTTGATCAATCCTTAGTTAGTACACATGGCATTATGTACAACGGGAAAACTATACATGCTAGTAATGGGCTTAATGTCTGTCCTTCAGGCTACCATGTTTTTACTAATAATGAAAGGATTATTTTAACCAATTTTCTTGGCCCTACAAGCGGTGGAGAGTTGAAAACTATCGGTACGATACAGGCTATGACTGGAAATTGGGAAACACCAAATACAGGCGCCACGAATAGTGCTGGCTTTAATGGTGACCCAAGTTATATTATAAATAATTCTGGTGTCAGTATTCTTGATCCGACAAAAGCCCAATGGTGGTATGGAGCAGACAATTCTATTAATGATATTTTCTTTTTGCTAAATAACTCTTCATCACAAGGTAACGGCGGAGTTCCCATTACAAGAGGCTACCCTATTCGTTGTGTTAAAGACTAATTCTCCTCTCATTCCTTAAAATTAGAAATGGCTGCATGATACTTTATAGATTGCAGCCATTTGATTTGAAAAATACTTCTCTGCAAAAGCAAGATGACTAATACAACACACATACGAAAAAATGTATTCCACCCTATTCAAGATCATAAAGATGATTTGTCCTTTTATCCCTATCTTGTGCATGAATGAGTTTCGTCGTATCAGCTCGAAAATATAGACCCCAATCTTTTGATGAAGTACTTGGCCAAAGCCATGTCACTGACACCTTAAAGAGTGCAATCCTCGCTGATAAATTAGCTCATGCCTTCCTATTCACAGGACCTAGAGGTGTGGGTAAAACGACCTGCGCTAGGATTCTTGCTAAGGTCATCAACTCGCCAGATCCCAAAAAAGCGATTACAGATCAAGAATTTGGAGAGGTCGACATCGATGTATCACTAAATATCTTTGAACTCGATGCTGCCTCCAATAACTCTGTCGAACATGTCAGAAATTTGATCGAGCAAGTAAGATTTCAACCGCAGCAAGGGAAATACAAGGTCTTTATTATAGATGAAGTACACATGTTGTCTCAGTCTGCTTTCAATGCATTCTTGAAGACTTTAGAAGAACCACCGCCTTATGCTATTTTCATTTTAGCGACAACTGAAAAACATAAGATATTACCAACAATATTATCTCGTTGTCAAATTTTCGATTTTAAGAGAATTCAGGTTAATGCAGTGATTCAGCAATTAGAAAAAATCGCTGTAGAAGAAAACATTACGATTGACGATGACTCGAAATATGTCATAGCTGAAATGGCCGATGGCGCTATGCGAGATGCCTTATCCATTTTTGATCGGATCGCGAGTTCTTCTGATGGAAATATTGTCTATGATGAATTAGTCCGCAAACTCAATTTGCTAGATCAGGATTATTATTTTAAAATGACTGAGGCTTTGTTGGTACAAGACAAGTCGACTGTCCTAATCTTATTCCACGAGATATTGATGAATGGCTTCGAAGGAGATCATTTTGTGATGGGATTAGCAGATCATTTTAGAGACCTTCTTTTATGTCAAGATCAAAAGTCAATTTCTATTCTAGAGGCAAGTGATAATATAAAAGATCGATTTTTAAAACAGTCGCAACTCAGTTCTACTTCTTTCTTAATGACAGCCTTGCATCTCTGCAATGATTGTGATGTCAATTATCCAAAGGCTAAGAATAAGAGATTACATGTCGAAATTGCCTTGTTGAAAATTTGCTTTATCCATCAAATGATTAAGCACAATCCGAAATTGGCAACCGCAAACATTGAAAAAAAAACTCTTGACCCAAGTGAGCTAAGAGCTAACGAAGGCCTTCCAAGTCAAACAAGCACAGAGATAAGACCTGCGAAACCAATTCATATAAACCCAAATCCTACTAACACAAATACACCAGACACAAATACACCAGACGCAAATACACCTGACGCAAATTCTCCTAATCCAAAGGCTCCAATCGCAATTCCTACAGCTAGTTCTACCCCAACTCTCAATGCGAATGCAGACATTATAAACACAGAGCCAAAGGTACAAGAAACGTCCACTAATACAGCGAAGGTTAATTTGACGCAAGTCCCGACAACACCATCAGCATCACTACAGGACACGCCTGACATATCAAATATTGACTCACTTTTAAAAGTCCTAAAAAAAGACAGAGATTTAGACCTCCAGACGGTCACTAAGAAAATCACTATAGAAGACGTCCAACAGGTCTGGCAGACCTATAAAGAGAAAACAACAATTCCGTCAACAAGAGGTGTATTAGAAAAATCGATTTTATCATTAGAAAATAATGGCTTAATTATTACAGTTGCTTCGGTCATTGGCAAAGAAATTATTCAGCAAGAAATTGGTTTAATGCAAGAAATCAGATCTTCTCTGAGAAGCAATGATCTTGACATCACGATTCAAGTAGACAAGGCACAATTCCCCGAAGTCGAAGTAAACTTGCCAAAAAAATATTTGTCCTTCAAAGAGAAATATGATTTGATGTCTGAAAAAAACCCAGAGTTAGAAAACTTGATTTCAAAGTTGGATTTAAAAAAGGACAATAACGCCTAAGAACTTTACATGTTTGTTAAAATAATCAAAGGCCATTCCTTTGAAAATGGCAAGATCATACCGACTACGTAATCTCTAGCTAAAAGCTTGCCTCCAAAAATGATGACATTGACATGTGCTAAAAAAAGCATTGAAAATCAATGAGATGCAATAAATAAAAAATGAATATTTTTTTGGTCTTCCTTAAATTGCTAGGCCTAGCTTGAATATTAATAAAATAATTAAGCTATTTTTATACCAACCCCATGCTATTTTTTGTTTAATGATAATCAGCAATGATTCAACTTATTCCTCAAAATAACGTTGATCATATAACTTAGCCCAATAGCAAATGAAAGATCAGTCAATTTGGTTCTTAGAAAACATAGATGTCTCAGGTATCTTTTGTGAAAACAAAATGGGAGATGCCATTGAGAGTCATTCACATAGAGAATATGCAAAAGGTGAATACATTTACCTTCCTGACCAGGCAGCAGACAAAATATATTTCATCATTGAAGGTCGAGTTAAAATCGGATCTCTTAATGATCAAAACAAAGAAATCATAAAAGCAATTTTGTCTAGAGGCGAATTATTTGGAGAGTTATCCTTGATCGGAGAGGATAAAAGAAGGGATTTCGCAATCGCCATAGAGAAAACATCTTGTTGCATCATGACTGTCGATGAGATGAAAAGCATGCTCAAAGATCATAATGCCTTGAGTCTCTTTTTTATGAAAATCATGGGATCTAGAGTTCTAGACATGGAACAGCGTCTAGAATCTATGGTATTCAAAGATTCAAGAAGTCGTATCGTTGAATATCTGATGGATTCAGTTAAAAAGAAAGGTCAGCGTGTCGGTTACGAATGGGTTGTGCGTAAGTTTAATACGCACCAAGAAATTGCAAACTTGACTGCCACATCTCGACAAACAGTAACGACTGTGCTAAATGACCTCAGAAATAAAAATTTATTGACCTTTAACAGGAAAAGATTATTGGTCAGAGACCTAGATAAATTGGGAGAAGAGATAATTTAGCGTGAATGTATCACTTGCTAAAGACCTTCCTCTTCTTATTCTCTCCAGAAAGAGCTCACAAAATTGCCTTACAGTTATTTGGTTTTGGATTATCAATTCCTGGTATCTCTCACTCTTTAAAACGGATTTATAAACCAGTAGATAAACCCATACAATTTTGTGGCCTTCAGTTTAAAAATCCAGTTGGCTTAGCTGCTGGCTTTGATAAAAATGGAGAGTACATAGAATCTATGGCGAAAGTTGGGTTTGGATTCATTGAAGTGGGAACCGTCACTCCAGTGCCTCAAGAAGGAAATCCTCAACCAAGACTCTTCCGCTTGAAAAAAGATAAGGCACTCATAAACAGGATGGGATTTAATAATAAAGGCGTTGACTATCTCGTCGAACAGCTCAAGAACTTACCCAAACTCGATGTCATCATCGGAGGAAATATTGGTAAAAATAAAGCTACCCCAAACGATAAAGCTATTGAAGACTACGTCATTTGTTTTCAAAAACTGCATCCCTATGTTGATTATTTTGTTGTCAATGTGAGCTCTCCAAATACCCCGAATCTGAGAGACTTACAAGAGAAAGAACCCCTAACTGCGCTTCTCAAAAGTGTCAAATCAGAAAATGAAAACTTCGAAAATCAAAAACCAATCTTGCTAAAGATCGCACCCGATTTGACGCAAGGTCAGATTGATGATGTGATAGAAATCGTCACTGAAGTTGGGATTCATGGCATCATCGCAGCTAATACAACCATCAGCAGAGCAGATTTAAAGACTGATCATCTCAGAATAGAAGAGATCGGAAATGGAGGACTCAGTGGCAAACCAGTTACTGCTCGCGCAACTGAAGTCGTCTCTTACATTCATGAAAAATCTAATGGTACAATTCCGATTATTGGTGTAGGAGGAATTAACAATACTCACACTGCTAAGCAAAAATTTGCTGCCGGAGCGAGTCTAGTCCAGTTATATACAGGATTTATTTATGAAGGCCCTGGTGTCGTGAAAAGAATCATCAACGGTCTTTAGAACCATAAAAGACATAAAAGCATTCATAATTTACATTTATTACAACAATAAATATATCTAAAGTTTTAGGGTATTTTTTGGAGAACAATATTATTAGCATTAGTCGCATATACTATATGTTTCAATATTAATCACCTGAATTAGAACAACTTAAACATAGCGCGTTTCATCATGCGAATGAGGAAGAATTCAGACTACTCTAATCAAAGTAGCAGACACATTAACAATTATTGCCATGGTATCGTATTTGAATTACAGTGATCGTTGCAGCTTTCCAATTGCAACTCTCTTGTAATTATATAGAAGTGCTTTAAGGTGAATTCTTAACGCCTTCAAAAAAGACGAAGGGAGTCGATGATCGATTTCCGCCTTTTGTTCATTTTCAGATCTGATTTCTGATTGTCATTTTAGACCAAAACTCACATGTACCAAAACAACGACGAATCAGTGTTAAGAGATGCCCGCTTTTGGTTGGCAATGCTCTTTTTCGGAGCGCTCATCAGCTTCTTGATATTAACGTATCCTGTTTAAATTTAGAATGAGTAGAAAGTGATTTAAAATCTGTATTCTATTAATAAGCTTCTTAGTGCTAATTAAGTACGAAAACAGCTTATGAGATTTACAGCATGATTTTAAATCACTTTTTTTATTGTATTAATTCTAATTTCTTTCTAACGTTTCGTATGCAGTTTTCCATTACATGCAAATAGAACTACAAGACCTGCCATTCTAATCTAATTACAATAGAAACTTTGCTCCGTTAATTTTGTGGGTGTTGGTGTGGGTGCAAGCGAAGAGCGCAGGTATTAAAATTAACTTGATTTTTTGTTTCTTTTTCATCAAGGAAAAAGACAGGCAAAGACAATTGTGTAGTACTTTATATTCTATTGAATATTAATCATAAATTTAAGAAAAATAGAAAAAACTAGATGTCTTCTTCCTACTTCTGCACCTTCAAACTCAAATCCAAACTTCCAGCTGAATGTGTCAAGGCACCAACCGAAATAAAATTTACTCCTGTCTTGGCGATTTCTCTCACCGTGAATAAATCCACACCTCCAGAAGCCTCACTTTCAAAGCGAGATCCAATGGTAGAAATCGCTTCCCTCAGCAATGGCAATTCAAAATTATCTAACATAATGCGGTTCACTTGACCAGTTTCTAAGACTTGGTTAAGCTCTACTAGATTCCTCACTTCGATTGTGATCTCAAGATTTTTGTTATTCGATTGTAAATAATTGTTGGCCTTAGTTATGGCTTTGGGGATACTGCCACAAGCGTCGATGTGATTGTCTTTAATCATGATCCTATCATATAAACCATCGCGATAGTTAGTACACCCCCCAACTCTGACAGCATATTTCTCCAAGAATCTCAATAAGGGCGTTGTCTTCCGAGTATCTAAAATGGTAACATCTGTCCCTTCAATCTCTGCTACAAATCGATCACTCATCGTCGCGATACCGCTCAGTCTCTGCATCAAATTAAGTGCAAGACGCTCTCCTTTCAATAAGGCTTGAGAATTACAATTCAATTCGAAAACCACATCTTTATAATGAATGGCAGAACCATCAGCCAAATTGATCTTCATCTCAGCAGAAGGATCAAGATGTTTGAATATGCGCTCTGCTATAGGAATGCCCGCAATCACACCTTCATCTTTAGAAAATAAATATGATGTATCTCTTTTTTCAGGATCTACACAAGCCAAAGATGTATGATCACCGTCTTGAACATCTTCTTCTAAGCCCTTTATTATAAACTCCTGAATTTGCTCCTCAGAAATGCCTTCCATAGTTGTTTGATAATTCATAGCTGCAAGATTAGAAAATTTTGATTTAGTTTCCAATTCTAGAGCTGTTCTCATGATCATTTCATTACTTAAGCCAAGAGGTTGGAGACCAATGCCGTTTATGTAGTGTTTTCTATAGAGCGATTCCCATTCTTTTACTTTTCATATAAAATACATTTGTCACGATTTTTTAAAAAAATCCCACCAAATGGGACTTTTGACTTATCATTTACCGAGGCACTTCGTACCACACTAAATGACGACGCCACTTCAGGGCTTAGATTTTCCTTAACTAAACGCCATTGGTTGGAGACCTTTGGCTGAATATCCGCGTAATTTAAACTGAATTCAGTAATGGGTCTTTGAACTCTTTAGCATTAGGACGAGAGGCCACAAACCACTGGCTAAAAGTCTTTCTCATTTATACTGTACATAGCAATAAGTCTTTGACCTGCATTACCGATTGTCAACTGAATTACGCCATGCTTTTGACAAAGACAGATTCCGAATGCGCTTCTTTAAACCAATTGATATCATTTCTATTGATTTTCATCAAAATACTTGATGACTTAATGTCATATATCGTTCCTTAGTAATACTTTTGTGGTCGAATATATGAACTATGACAAAATATAATTTTTATGCAGGTCCAGCGATCCTGCCAAAGGAAGTTATGGCTGAAGCGTCTAAAAATACATTAGAACTAGCTGATACTGGATTATCGATTTTAGAAATGTCTCACAGATCGAAAGAAATTGCTGATATTCTGGCTGAAGCCAAATCTAGCGTCTACGAACTATTTGACATCAGTCCAGACAAATATGAAGTCCTTTTTCTACAGGGTGGAGCAAGTTCTCAGTTCTATATGTCAGCAATGAATTTTCTAGGTGAAAATGAAAAAGCTGCATATGTCGATACCGGCGCTTGGTCCACAAAGGCCCTTAAAGAGGCCAAGAGTTTTGGTCATGCAGAAATGATTGCTGGGTCTAGTGATAAAAATTACAACTACATCCCAAAAGGCTATGAGATTCCAGCTGACTTAAAATATCTACACACAACTAGTAATAACACGATTTTTGGTACTCAATACAAAGAGTTTCCAGAGACTTCAGTGCCGATGATTTGTGATATGTCTTCTGATATTTTCAGTCGTCCTATTGATTTTTCAAAATTTGGGCTAATCTATGCTGGAGCACAAAAAAATCTAGGACCAGCAGGAGTCGTTCTAGTCATCCTTGATAAAGAGTTTGCTGCTAAGCAATCAAGAGAAGTCCCAACGATGTTAAACTACCAGACTCATGTCAAAAAAGATTCTGCTTTTAATACGCCGCCCGTTTTCCCAATATATGTAAGTATGTTGACAATGAGATGGTTAAAAAAGAAAGGCGGTCTCGCAGCTGTAGCAAAGCAAAATGAAGAAAAAGCTGCATTACTGTATAATGAAATAGATAGAAATCCGCTTTTTTATGGCACAGCAGAAATCGAAGATAGATCTCTAATGAATGTTTGTTTCTTACTACACAATGAAGACTTAACTGAAGGCTTTTTAGCAGCTTGCGCTGAAGCAAATATTATTGGCGTAAAGGGTCATAGATCTGTTGGCGGATTTAGAGCATCTATCTATAATGCAATGCCACTGGAAGGTGTACAGGTTTTAGTTGACGTCATGAAAACTTACGAATCAAAGCATGCCTAAAGCAGCAAGAGTGTTGATAGAAATAGAAGGGCGACAAGTCCCATTAGACATTCATAAAGAATGGCGCAATTCTGTCCGCATTGCTGTAGCTAAAAAAAGTTTAATCCTTCGAGTACCCAAAGTGGTGCCGGATATCATGCTACAAAAACATATTGATTGGGCAAAAGATTGGCTCATCAAGCAATTGAAGAAAAAGCCAAATTTGCTCGATCAATATGAAACTGTGATTTATCAAGATGGCGATTTGGTACACATTACAGACAAGTCTTACAATCTAGCCATCATAGAAGAGGACCGAAAAACTAACTCAGGAAACCTGAGAGGAGATAATTTTCTGGTGATGAAAATCAATCGGTCATTATCGGCAGAGCAAAAACAATCAATTATTGTAAAATTGATCCGACGTTTAATTGCAAAAGATCAAACGCCTGATGTCGCTCATCGCATCAAAGAAATTAACGATACATATTTTCACAAGCCTATAAAAAGTGTAAAATTAAAATACAACACAAGCAATTGGGGAAGCTGTTCTTCTGATTCTAATATCAACATTTCAACTCGTCTTCTGCTCGCTCCTAGAGATGTACAAGATTATGTTTTCGTCCATGAACTAGCACATTTAGAGGAACTCAACCATTCATCTCGATTCTGGAAAATAGTCAAAGATGTCATGCCTGATTATAAGGACAAAGAGAAATGGTTGACTAAAAATGGGCATCTCTGCAGGATTTGAGAATAAATCCTCTCTTCTTAGCTTCTGAAAAAATTTAGAATGATATTATTTTCGGATTATTTTGCTTGTGTTTGGAGTAAAATGTCATTCTGGCCTTGTTGCAGAATCTCAAAAAATGAAGTAAATATATTATGAGCTAAATATATTTTAACTGTAGACAAACACTTTACTAAAAGACAACAATGAAACAAGGCTTTGTATATAATAACTAATAAATCTAAAACCACTCTTTACATTGGAGTAGCTTATCATTTATTAATAATGATTTTTATCACATAAATCAGGTAAAGGCTCGAGATTTACCAGTCGGTATAACTTGTCAATTCTAGTTTACTTTGAACCAATCAAAGGAATACATAATGCAATAAAAAGAGAAAAACAATTAAAGAACTGGCACAAAGAATGAAATGGAATTTAATTAAATCAAAAAATCCTGAATTAATAGTTTTAGCAAAAGACTGGTACTCTAAAAATGAATTAGAATTATATCGCAAATTAGATTCTGAAATAAATACAGAATGACGCAGCCTTGTGAAGAGATGCTTGTGTAAGAATTATTGAATCCGAAAACTTCCAAGTTCTCTCTACTATCTTCCAACTTTACACTATCATTGTAACACCCAACTAAGCTCATTTTTAAAACAATCTCATGAACTCGACAAAACGTTCTTCGATTACTTTCATTGCTGTTATTGTGTCACTAGGAGGATTCCTATTTGGCTTTGATGCTGGGATCATTTCGGGAGTGATGGAATACGCAAGCCCCGAGTTTAACCTAAACGATAATCAGACAAGTTGGGTCGTCAGCGCACCATCATTAGCAGCGATGTTTATCATGCTGATTGCTGGACGACTTAGTGATATAGTCGGACGAAAATCCATTTTATTGGTAGTCGGATTTACTTATGCTTTGTCTGCCCTACTTTCTGCATATGCCAATTCATATGAGTTACTATTATTTGCAAGAATGATAGGCGGTCTAGCTTTTGGGGCAGCATTAATTTTAGCGCCAACTTATATTGCTGAAATTTCTACACCCGAAAGAAGAGGTACATTGGTATCTATCCAACAATTAAATATTGTACTGGGATTTTTTGCTGCTTTTCTAAGCAATTATTATATCAATAATATATTCACGGCTGGTGATAGTTTTCTAACTAGCACGAATGTCTGGCGCTGGATGTTAGGCTTAGAATTCTTCCCCGCTATTCTATATTTTATATTCTTGTTTTTTGTTCCGAAAAGTCCGCGTTGGCTGTTTAGTAAAAATAGAAATGAAGAAGGAAAAGCAGTCCTGCAAAGATTGTACGGTGATGCGGTAGCAGATAAAGAAAGTAAAGCAATTATTGCAAGTCTTAGAGCAGATAGAAATAAGGAAAAACCCACCATTAGCGAATTATTTAAGCCTGCACTCCGCTTTATTTTAATAGTCGGTCTCGTGATAGGCGTCTTGCAACAAGTTACAGGAATCAATGCCATCTATTTTTATGCGACGTCTATTTTCAAACAAACTGGAATAGGTACAAATGCTGCTTTCACTTCAGGTGTTTTGTTAAGTGGCACTTCAGTTGTATTTACATTAGTTGGGATGTATTTCATAGATAGAATGGGTAGACGACCATTGTTATTAGTTGGAATACTTGGTATTTCGCTTAGTTTATTATTGTGTGCTTATGGCTTCAAACAAGCGACCTACCAATTATCATCAGATTCTATTTCTGCTCTAGAAGGCTTGGACAAAAGTGCCCTAACGAATATATCAAATAAGCTGTATGATAATGATGTCGATTTTAAAAATGACATGAAAATTGCCTTGGGTAATCAAAATTATTTAAGACATGAAGGAGCAATTATGGAAGCAGCAGTTGACATGAATTCAACCTTAGTTCTAATTGGTATTTTAGGTTTTATCGCATGCTTTGCTTTTTCACTAGGTCCAGTCATGTGGGTGATGCTTTCTGAAATGTATCCGAATAAAATTAGAGGATTAGCCATTGGATTTATCGGCTTTATCAATTCCTTCTCCAGTTGGGTGATTCAAAAAATATTTCCTTGGGAATTATCGAATTTAGGGAATGCTTTGACCTTTTTTATTTTTGGAGCCATTGCCTTTGTAGGATTCTTTATTTTATTAAAAATATTACCGGAAACGAAAGGTAAGTCTTTGGAGGAGTTGGAAGCGATGTTGGTGAAGGAATAAATGTTAAATTGTCAGAGAGAAGAGAAGATCCCGGACCACAAAAAGTAAGCGTCGGGGAGTAAATCGAAACTAATCCGTATTATCTGCTAAGCATACCTTGATAGTACGAAATTTAGAATTGTATTTTCCAGATCTATCGTATTAATCGAATTACCATCACTCGCAAATTCTGCAAAAATCCACCTCAAACTGGCGAGTAAAATTGAAGTTGTCACGACAGAAGATCCTGAGGAAAAAATACCAGAATTTATACCTTCATCGATGATAGCTTGTACGTTCCTTTATGGAGATATAACTTCATTAGCAGCTACACCATTTGGAAGATTCAGATATCAGACTAAAAGACTAATGTCTTTAGGCAGCAACTTGAAATATAAATTCTAATTAAAATAAATCTGGATTAAATTTTGACATGATTTGAGAATTCATAATCATGCTGATTTGCGCGAGCTGAATGTTGAGGTGAATTCTTAAATCCTTCAAATATTGTATCAGTTTCAATTTAGAAAAACAAAATACTATTTTGAGAGAATGGAAATGAAAAATTTAATCCATTATATCTTACTATGCTCATGCATCGTCTTTTTAAGTCAATGCCAAGCCACAACGAACACGTCTAAACGACCTAACATTCTTCTAATCGTTGCAGATGATTTAGGCTATACAGATTTGGGATGTTATGGTAGTGAAATCCTAACTCCCAATATTGATGCCCTTGCTTCTATTGGTGCCAGATTTTCTACTTTCTGTACAGCACCAACCTGTTCACCTGCTAGAGCAATGTTGCTCTCAGGCGTATCATCACACTTAAGCGGATTTGGAACGATGACTGGCGACTGGGCGGATAACCAAAAAGGAAAAAGGGGATATGAAGGCTATTTAAACTTTGACATTGTCACTTTTCCCAAATTACTCGAAGATTCAGGTTATCACACTTCCATTGCTGGAAAATGGCATATGTCAAAACCCACAGAGAAAGATCAATGGCCTATCAATCGAGGCTTTACAAGATCATTTTGTTTTATGAGAGGAGCAGCAGGACATTTTCACGATAAACAAGCTTTTCTATCCTTTTTCAAAGAGGCCATTTATTTTAAGGATAGCACATTAGTAGATACGCTGCCACGTGATTTCTATTCCAGTGAACATTATGCTAATGCCGCTATTGAGTATATCAATGAGAGTAAAAAAGAAGACAAACCATTCTTTCATTTTCTATCATTCTCTGCGCCACATTGGCCTCTGCAAGTAAAAGATGAATACTTAGATTTATACAAAGGTCAATATAATGATGGCTATGAAGTATTAGCCAAAAAAAGACTTAAAGCTGCGAAAGAAAAAGGAATTATCCCTAGTGAGTCAAACCAAGCTCCCATGACTCCTAATGTCAAACCATGGATTTCTTTGCCCAATGATGAAAAACTAAGATCTAGTAAATCGATGGAAATTTATGCAGCCATGATAGAACGATTAGATCATCATACAGGCAGAGTGATCGAACATTTAAAATCAATCGGTGAATATGAAAATACTATGATTGTTTTTATGGCGGACAATGGTGCCGAAGGCAATAGCATTATGACATATGAAGATACTGCTGAATGGGTCGCCAGAACATTTGACAACAGCTACGACAATATGGGCCGTATTAATTCATATATAGAAGTCGGTGCAGGATGGGCACAAGCTTCAAGCCAACCATTCAAATGGTACAAAGCTTTTGCCACCGAAGGAGGAATAAGAGCACCCGCAATCATCCACTATCCAAAGTGGAGTTTAAATGGCGGTACAATCAAAGAAGAGTATGCATCAATCATGGATCTTGCACCAACATTTTTAGAATTAGCAGAAGTCAAACATCCTGGTCAAATATATAATGGTAGACCCATTCATTCATTACAAGGTAAATCAATCAAAGCTTATGTAACAGATCGAGCAGAATCGATTCATCCAGAAGATGAGATCCATGCCTGGGAATTATATGGACGAAAGTCTGTTAGAAAAGGACACTGGAAAATTGAATGGATGGAAGAACCTTATGGATCGAGTAATTGGGAACTGTATAATCTGAAAGCAGACATTAACCAAGAACATAATTTAGCTCAATCAAACCCTAAGAAGCTTAAAGAACTCATCAACGGCTGGCTAGAATACGAACGAGAAAATGGAGTCGTTCTTCCTGATCGTCCGACAGCATATGCAAATGAATCTTATTGGAACGAAAATAAAAAGGAAACAATCAAATGATCCAAGGACATAACAATATAGACGACTACTAAGAACTAAGATTTAAGCTTACAAAAAAAGACGAATGCCTTGAGAGCATCCAAAACAAAATTGATTTTTGAACCTAATTACAAAATGATCAACTTATTAATTGAATGAAATCTTTACAACTGTAGAAGCATACATTATAAAAGGATATATTAATTTCGCAATCGAACTAAAAAATCATTGTGGGCTACATCAAAAATCCAATATTAAGAGGCTTTAATCCTGACCCTTCTATTGTCAGAGTTGATGAAGATTATTATATCGCCGTTTCTACATTTGAATGGTTCCCTGGAGTACTCATTTATCATTCTAAAGATTTAGCAAATTGGAATCTGGTGGCTCGTCCATTGGATCGAGTCGAGCAATTAGACATGATCGGTGTGCCAGATTCTGGTGGAGTCTGGGCGCCTTGCTTAAGCTATGACAATGGGACTTTTTATTTAGTATATAGTAATGTCAAATCCTTTGATGGACCTTGGAAAGATACACCCAATTATCTGGTGACAACTGAAGATATCGCAGGCGAATGGTCTGATCCAATATTCTTAAGTGCTAGTGGATTCGATGGATCATTGTTTCATGAGGATTCAGGAAAAAAATGGTTTAGTTCTATGATTGTCGATCACCGAAAAAATAAGTTCTTTGGTGGTATTATTTTACAAGAATATTCAGAAAAAGCAAAAGCCTTGACTGGCAAAGTATACCACTTGACTGAAGGCACTTCACTTGGTATCACGGAAGCGCCACACATTTATCAAAAAGACGATTATTACTATTTAATCCTTGCTGAAGGTGGTACCGAATATGGCCACGCTGTCACGATGATGAGAAGTAAATCTGTGACAGGGCCATACGAGACGCATCCCGAAAATCCTTGGATTACGACTAGTCATGATACGACACACAGTTTGCAAAAAAGTGGCCATGCTGATTTAGTGGAGACACCTTTTGGCGAATGGTATGTTGTGTTTTTAGTCGGACGTCCCTTGACGGAAAGAGGTCGATGCATTACAGGAAGAGAAACGGCAATAGAAAAAGTGGTCTGGAAAGACGGATGGCCACACTTAGAGTCCATGGATAAAAAACCAAGGTCAGAGGTGTGGTTTGATCATGTTGAATCTATATATCAAGGACAAACGACAGTGTACAATTTTGCAATAGAAGAACTCTCCATGGATCTACAATCGCTACGTGTACCCATTACCAATGATTGGGCAAGTCTCACTGATAAAAAAGGTTATTTGCGCTTATATGGTAGAGAATCTTTGACAAGCTTACATCGACAGAGTCTGCTTGCGCGACGGGTAGCAGAAAACAATTCACGAAGTATTCTTATCTTAGATTATCATCCCAAGACTTACCAACAAATGGCTGGGCTGATCATGTACTATAATAGTTATCATTGGCACTATCTACATGTCTCCGCAAATGAAGAAGGGAAAAGAATTTTACAGTTCATGACCTGTGACAAGCACGAGATTACAGAACATCTCTCAGAACCGATTTTACTAAATGATACAAATGATGTCAGCCTAAGAGCGGATTGGAAAGGAGATTCCATCCAATGCTATTATCAACATGAAACGAAAGATTGGAATCTAGTTGGAGCTCCAGTAGATGGAAGTATACTGTCTGATGACTATGTGCGAGATGAAAAAAATCGATATCGCCCTGCATTTACTGGTGCATTTGTAGGTATGTGCTGCCAAGATTTAACTGGTCAAAAATTACACGCTGATTTCCGAGTCTTTATTTATGAAGAGAATGTCCTTGAGGTTTGATCATTTCAATAATTCAACTAAATGTATCATGCTCACAAGTCCTCGATAATTTAATAGCGAAGATTATAATCATTTTCTTGAGGTGTAAAATATTATCATGATAAACCGAAATTTTTAATAACATTTGTTCTGACATCAGTTTATAATTTTAAAAGCCTTTACGGTGTGTACCCTCAGAATTTAATCGCACTGAATTATTCAAATATATGATCTACACAAGTGTAGAAATTTTCAAAATAGATCGCAAAGAAGAGATATATTTGTCATTTTATAGATAAGTCATAGAAGTGCGGTATGATTACTGAAAAGGAATTTGAAAATTTATTCAAGACCAATTACAAGCGGTTTGTTAGTGTGTCTTACTCATACACGAAGAAAAGAGACTTAGCAGAAGAGGTCGTCCAAGATGTCTTTGTCAACTTTTGGGAAAAGACCCAGCAAGGTGTCAATATTCTGAATAATGAAGCATATATCAGAAAGGCAATTGTCTACAGAAGTATAAGTGTCACAAAGAAGGAGAAGAAATACTCCGATAATGAAGATCTAAAAGCATTCGAGTTGCTATCAATATCTCAAAAAAATGACCCTGAGACTGCGATAATCAATCAAGAAAAAATAGAACAACTACAGGATCATATCAATAGCCTGCCTGATAAGACTCGACATGTGTTCATGTTGAGCAGATTTGAAAAAATGAGCTATAATGAAATTTCTGAAAATACGGGAATCAAAATTAAAACAATCGAATATCATATAAGTAAGGCTTTACAATACCTAAGAAAAGCCATATACAGCCTAGCTTTTCTGCTAATCTCATTACTATAATTTTAATGAATTTAATTTTTTTTAGAAAAAATGATGTCTCTAGTTTAGGGTAAATCAATCTTCTGAGTACTTCTTTATGTAGCTGCGCATAACACAGCAAAACATTATAAACCTAAAATATACAAGACATGAAAACTTTAAAATTATTTATCTTCCTATTGATTTCTTCTTTTACAATTATTTCTTGTTCTGACGAAGCAGGAATACTAGTAAA
>Ga0209828_1002107_pt1 | contig 16944 bp, 13 predicted proteins | sample MaitaG_FD_187429 | JGI IMG/M metagenome (GOLD analysis project Ga0209828, IMG submission 187429) | Marine algal microbial communities from Maine, USA - Maine_Asex2 metaG (SPAdes) (version 2) | ecosystem: Host-associated > Algae > Red algae > Unclassified | place: Maine, USA | collected 2015-01-05 | reverse complement strand
AGGCGGCGGTGATCAACGCGTCGTAGGCGTTCTCGCCGTTAGGTCCGGGTTCGGCGTCGACCTGTTCGAGTCGCTGTTGAATGCTACCGCGGATCGGCTGGACTTTTGCTTCGGGCCAACGTTCGCGAATGTAGGCCTCGCGGCGGGCGCTGGAGGTCGCGAGCACGGTGGGTTCGGCGGCAGGGTCGCCAAGATCGACGCCTTCACGCAGCACCAGGACATCGCGAATATCGGCGGCGGGCAGCAGGCAGGCTACGGTAATCCCGTCCGGAATGACGTCCGGTAAATCTTTCGCGGAATGCACCACCATGTCCGCGTCGCCGGCAAGCAGGATCGTGTCGAGTTCGCGGGTAAAAAAGTCGTCCGGGATCGAAGCGTCGGTGAGCGGGGTTTTAAGATCACGGTCGCCGATGGTTTTGGCGGACAAATGTTCGACCTCGAGGTCCGCAGGCAGATATGGCCGCAAGGCCTCAAGCGCCTCCCCTACTTGGAGCAGGGCGAGCGGGCTTTGGCGGGATGCGACGCGGATCTTCATTGGTCACAGTGCTTTACGGAAGGAAGGACATGATGGCAAGAGCCACAGGGCTTCTGAAATTGGCGAATTTCCCCGGAAATTCTGAAATTATCACGTCCTGATTTTTTGCCATCTGCAAAATCTGTGTTAGTTTTCAGGTAGATTGATAGGTCTTCAGAAGATGGCATATGAACGACACCGCATTCCTCATTATTGGCATGCTTTTCCTGCAAAGCATAGTGCTTGCGCAGCCGAACCAGCAGACTTCGGCTAGCGCTGGCCTTGGTATGGGAGTCGCCAGCTCGGCCAATGTGACGGCTCTGATCGAACGATGCAACCCCATCCAAAGCTTACCGGTCCGTGAAGCCGCAGCGCGAACGATCCTGAGCAAAGGACTGCCGAACGACCTTGCACCACTGCAACGCCTGGCCGGGTTCGTCGCTGCCTCCCCCGATCTCTCCACCGCGTCCGAACTCAACCGGGTTCTGCTCGGCAAAGTCGAGGCGCTCAGTCCCGTTTTGCCGGCCGACCAACGAACCCGGCGTCTGCTCGAAACCTCCATTCTGGCGCAAATCGCCATGGCCGCTTGGCGCCTCGGCGACAAGCGCTGGAACCGCCGCTACCTCCATTCCGCCCAACAGGCCGTGGCCGAACTACCCGGCGACCCGGAAGCCACCGCCGAGTTGGTGCGGGCGCGCGAGTTCGAAGGGGCCTTGTTGTGGTCGACCAGTTTGCAGCAAGCGCGAGCCGCCTATCAGAACGCCGCCGAACTCCACGCCGGTTCGATGACTGCAGCCACGAAAACGCCAGCGCAAGAGGCGCGCATGATCGAACTCCAACTCAAAGTGAACGACGCCGATTGGGACCTCGGCCACACCGAAACCGCCGGTGCCGTCTACGAACAAGCCCACGCGCGGCTGCTCAGCCTTGAGCGGACTCCCGCCTGGTACGATGCCGCGCTAGTGCTGGTGGCCGCCTACCAAGTTCGCGGTACCCAAGCCATTCGGGAAGGTGAAAAAACTGAGGCGCTCGAAGCCTTCGCACTCGCGCTCACGGTGGCCGACGACATCGATAAAGCGCCGGCCCGCGCCCGCGCGGGCTTGCAGCAACTGACCAAGCGTTGCGCCAACCTCGCGGTGGAAACCGCTTTGTCCGCGTCGCTGTGGACCACCGCCAGAGATTTATGGCAAACGCAAGATCTGCCTTCGCACCGACAAGTGTTCCTGCTTCCCCTGCCACAGGATGGCGAAGACGCGTCGGCAGACCAACTCAAACACCTGACGATCGAACTGCTGAAGCTGCGTTCGGTGTGCGGGCTCGCCTTTGCGCAACAACACGAACAAGCGCGGCGGACCAAACCAGCGACCAGAACGCCGACAGCCGTTTCAGCAAGTCAAACGTCAACACAACCCACCGCCCGTCTAGAAGAGATGAAGGGACTCATCCTGCTCGCCTTGGCCCTCACCGGCAGTGATCAGCCCACCCGCGCAGCGCTGCACTTCGAACGGGCCGAAGCCATCGCGCTCGAACTGCGCGGGCGCCATCCGCAAGCCGCGCTCGAAAATTGGCACGCCACGATTTTGGCGAACCTGGCCGCGACCGAGTTCAAGAGCGGCAACCGCAGCGAAGCCCTGACCAAACAGCGGCAAGCCAACCTCCTGCTCGCCGATCTCGAACGACAAAACAAACTCAGCCCCGCCTGCCGCCAACTGCGCCGTCTCCTGCTCGGCAACGTCGACCCCGCCCGAATTTTCGAACCCGGCCAAGTCGATGAGCCGTTCTGGATCGATCTGCTGCTCGAAGAGATCCGCTAAAACCAGATGGTTCGCGCCTCCAAGGATCTCAGGTCGCAAAGGATCTCATTCGAATAGAATATCTCTGCAACAAATGAGGAACCGATGGAGCTCGCCCGAATCACCCAAATTGTGGACAAGTTGGGGAGTTTTCCAAATCTTTGCGGGCGCCTCAGGGCAATCCTTCACCAAGGCTTGTCCAATCTCGTCGTACGGTAGGCCAACCTCTCGCTTGAGCTCCTCGGGTTGACCGGAGCAAGAAAGAATGAAGCAGCGCTTCTTTATATCTTTGGGAATCCACTGCTCTACCTCTTCATACCTGTTAGGGCGTTTATCAAAATCAATAATGATCAGGAGGTAACCGAGCTGGTTTTGTGTGAGTAACTTGTGGTATTCCGGCATTCGGCTTTTCACTTCTCTCCACCCAGCCAGAAGCTCTTCAGTTGTCACGTTCGCCGCCTCCTTTACCTCAAGGGCTTCCAATGCCCCGTTCACAATGTTGAGCACCGCTTGGTCCTCAGGGAGGATAAGGAGATAGGGTTTGTATTTATTATAGTTCACTCGAAACCCAACTCGCCGTGCGCTATCGCCGCAGGAATGTCATCGAAGATACGATCATGTTTCGACACCTTTGTGAGGGTTGAGGGGTCCGTCTGAAATTTTCGGCTTAGAATGAAAATGCATTCATCCGGAAAATTCCGCATTGTTTCCGGATGGTGTGAGGCGACGAGGATTGGCATGTGGTGTTTTAACCGCTTCAACCTTCGCATAAACCGTTGGAGTTCACTGAGCGAAAGATAATTGTCCGGTTCATCCCAGAAACAGTATGTGACCAAATTATTTGAGGCAAAGGCTGAGAGGCATGCCGCGATAAAAAAGCATTTTTGCCCGTCGGAAAGCTGCCGGAACGGAGTTTCATAGGTCGTTTTTCCCTCTGCGAAATGGAGGAAAAGCTGATGCTGACTCGTTCCAACCTTCCGAAATTCGATGTTGGAAAGATCTTCAAAATCTGCCCGCAGGATCTCCAGCAGATCTTGCTCAATGGTTTCCTTAAACGAAATCGCGGCAAAAAGTTGCTGAGGCAAGTGGCGGCAATCCACTCTCGGCTGGGCACGACCCGATCCAAATGTATCCTCAATATTTCCGGGTTCCGGTGCAATGATCCACGCTCGTTCGACGTACCGCCGAAAGGCGCTAATGGCTTCACGGGCCACTGGGGTCAGCATCGGAAGCGCCGGGAATTGAAGTTCAATCTCGATCGGGAGATTGACCTCCTTTTCTGCGGTGACTCCCCAAAATTCAATTTCGCGCCCCGTACGATGGAACACTTTATGGCCATTCGCATCGAAGGATTCTCCAACCACCTGCGCCAACCCATCCTCGAACCTTATCCCAATCGAATATCTTGCAGGGGTTTCATCGATTTCCGTTTCGACCAGAAAAACGATCGTGTCGTTCTCCGCCTGGTGCCACAAATCAGAAGGATTGAGAAGCTGTTCAACCGACGTGCCTCTGGAGATCCCTTTAATTAAGTTGAGGGCATCTCGAAAGGACGATTTCCCCGAACCGTTCTTACCAATGATGAGATGTGGTTTTTGCGGCGAGTCAAAGTCGACCTCGATCTTGGCCAGACAGCGATAGTTGTTGATGGAAAATTTCTTTAGCATTTAGAGGCACACTACTCCCTTCCCGCACGGTTTCACAATGCATGACTCAAGGAAAATAGGAGAAGTGGAACGCTGCCGGCGTCCGGCTATTCGACGGTGACGCTTTTTGCGAGATTGCGCGGCTTGTCGATGTCGGTGCCACGGGCGAGCGCCGCGTAGTACGCGAGCAATTGCAAGGCGACCACGTTGATCATCGGCGAGTACGCTTCGCGGTTGGCGGTCACATAGATGATGTCTTCGGCAATGTCGCGAATCGCTTTGTCGCCCTCGGTGGCGATGGCGATGATCCGGCCGCGGCGCGCTTCGACTTCTTTGATGTTCGAGATCATTTTCTCGTACACCTCGTCCTCGGTCTGGGTGCAGATGCAGACCACCGGCATGTACTGGTTGATCAGCGCGATCGGGCCGTGTTTCATCTCGCCGGCGGCGTAGCCTTCGGCGTGCTGGTAGGAGATTTCCTTGTTCTTCAAGGCGCCTTCCAAGGCAATCGGATAGTTGAACCGGCGTCCGAGATAGAGCGCGCTCGGACCACTGTGGTGCTTGTCGGCAATCGGTTGAATCGACTCTTTGCGGTTCAGAATATAATGGATGTCGTCCGGCACGTCGTTGAGATCTTTGAGGTGCGCCGCGAACTCCTTGTCGTCGAGTTCGCCACGGTCGCGGGCGACGCGCAGGATGAGCAATGCGAATGCCATCAGCTGCGCCGTGAACGCTTTCGTACTGGCCACGCCAATCTCCGGACCCGCCTGGGTGTACACCGTCAGGTCGCTATCCCGAACCAGGCTGCTGCCCTCGACGTTGCAAATCGACAAAACCTTGCAGCCCTTGCTGCGTGCCATGCGGATCGACGCGAGCGTGTCCGCCGTCTCGCCGGACTGGGACACGGCGATCACCAGGGTCTTCGGATCGAGCTTGCGGTGACGGTAGCGGAACTCGCTGCCAAGGTCCGTCTCGACGGCCAAGGCGGTGAGATGCTCAAATAAAAGGCGGCCGTACATCGCAGCGTAGTACGCGGTGCCACAACTCACGATGAGAACGCGGTTGAGCGCGGTGACGTCCAAGCCGCCCAGATCGAGCATGATGTCGCCGGCCTTGATGTGGCGTTCGAGCAGGCCCCGCATCACGCGCGGTTGTTCGTGGATCTCCTTGAGCATGTACGTGTCGAAGCCACCCTTGTCGGACGCCTCCGCACCAATCGTCACCGGCGTGATTTCCGGCGTCACCGAACTACCGTCGAGACGGCGCACTTCGAAACTGAAGGTCTGACCCCCTTTGCCATTCTTGCCGGACCCATTACGATGCAACGCCGCCACTTCGCCATCCTCCAGGTACACGGCGTCGGTGATTGCCCCGGCCACCGCCGGCACGTCGCTGGCGATAACAAGTTTGTCTTTGGCCAACCCGATGATCAACGGGCTGCCTTGGCGGGCGGCATAAAGCGTGTCTGGCTGATCCTTGAGAATGACGCCGATGGCGTAGGCACCACGAGCCTGCGACAACGCGGCGGCAATCGCGGTGAGCGGGTCGTCGGTGTCGGCGAGAGCCCGGTCGATCAAGTGGGGCAGCACTTCCGTGTCGGTCTCCGAACAAAAGACCCGGCCTCCGGCTTGCAGCTCCTCGCGGAGTTCGAGATAGTTTTCGATGATGCCGTTGTGCACCACCGCCACCCGGCCGGTCGAATCGGGTTCGGTAGTGTGCGGGTGGCAATTGATGATCGAGGGGGCGCCGTGCGTGGCCCATCGGGTGTGGCCGATACCGAGCGATCCGGCGACGGGCTTGGCTTCCACTTCCTTTTCTAAACCGGACAGCCGACCCAGAACGCGACGCACCTCCAGATCTCCGTCCGCCGCCAGCACGCAAAGTCCGGCCGAGTCGTAGCCACGATATTCCAAGCGGCTCAGACCTTCGAGCAGCAGAGGCGTTGCCTCACCATTTCCAATGTATCCGACGATTCCACACATGATAATTTTCAGACGGCTTAGCGCTTGCCGCCGCTATTACAATGCCCAGTTTTCGAAAAGAGGCGGTGCCGGTCCAATTTTGAGGAAAATCGGAGGATCCCAGCTGTCGTCGCAAACTTCGATGACCACCACTAAACTGCCCGGACCGTCCGTCGTGTAGCGAACCACCGCCGCCGGTATTTGGGACTGCATCGACACGGAGAGGCTTCCAAAGAAAAACTGAATGACCTCCGTGAAGTTGTTGTCACGTGTGCCTTGCCCCTCATTGGCATATCCGTGGGTGGCCCGATCGAGGATCGCCAAATTTAAACCGGGTCCCCCCACCCAGCCATACGAGTCGTCGACATTCGCCGGGAAAAACGGTGCAAAGGAACTTCAAACAAGGCCTTCCGGCCACACCAGAAAGATAGGCCTGTCCTATTCATGGAAATTGATGGGTCTAAAATCCGCCCGAAGCCGCAAAATCCGGCTTCTTTTGCATTTCTGGACCTGCATTGTACGTATATTTTTTATACCTTCACTCAGATGTCTTCCTTTCGTTTCGGGCTACGCGCGCGTCTTTTCATTCCATTCCTGCTGTTCGCCATTCTTGGCTCGGCGCTGCTGACGATGTTGATGCTAGGCTGGACCCGACGCCAGGCGCGGCAGGCTTTCGAACGGCAAGCCATCTCGAACGCGGAATTTTTCGCCACCACCAAGCTGCCCCGTTCGGCGCAGATATCCGAGTGGTTGGGCCGGGTTCTGGACGCGGAGGTTGCCTTTCGCCACCCGTATACCGACGCCACCGAACTCCCCGCCAGCGACGAACGGGTCGAGGCGGTCATCGATGATTCGACCCTGCTCACCCTCACCCGTCCCCGCCCGCGCTGGCAGGAATTGATGCTCCGTCCCCTGCCCCTCGCCTCTCTGGCCGCGTTCTGGCTGGCCGGACTCGGCGCGGCGACGCTGCTGACCCGCGGGATTTTGCGTCCCTTGCTCTCCTTCACCCGCGCCGTTCCGGAAATCGCCACGCTGAAAACACTGCCCGGCGAAGAACGCCAAGACGAGATCGGCGACCTGGCCCGAACCTTCCGCGCCACCCATGAGGCCCGTATGCAGGCCGAAAAAAGCTCCGCCCTTGGCGATCTCGCCGCCAGCTTCGCCCACGAAATCAAAAATCCGATCACTGCGGCCAACATGCACCTCGAACTACTCGAGGATCAAACCACCGCTGGCATCGTTCGCGAACAGCTCGACCGGGTCACCAGTTTGGCCAACCAATGGCAGTTTATGCTCCGGCCAGACGCCCCGTCGAAGTCACAACTATCTGTCGCTGAATTACTTGAGGACGTTCGAAGACGGCAACAAGCCCGCGCCGAACACGCCGAGGTCGTCCTTGATTTTCACTGTGATCCCAGCCTGGAACTCGCAGGCGACCGCTTTCGGCTGCAACAGGTATTCGACAATCTCACCGTGAACGCCATTCAAGCGATGCCGGACGGTGGCACCTTGCAGGTCCGCGCCAAGCAACGTCCCGGAGCTGCCTCGATCGCGTTCGAAGATGAAGGGACCGGCTTCTCCGAAGCAGCCCTCGCTCGCGCCGGCGAACGATTTTTCAGCACCCGCGAGGGCGGTATGGGCATCGGCCTCCATGTCAGTCGCAGCATCGTCGAAGCCCACGACGGGACCCTGCAAATCAGCAACCGAACCGACTGCTCCGGTGCCCGAATCACCATCAACTTGCCGGCCTAGCCAAGGCTCCACCTCCCAAATCTCCACATGAATATTCTGATCATTGAAGACGAAGCCGCTCTCGCGTCCGCCCTTGTCGCCGCCTGCAAACGAGCCGGTCACACCGCCGTCGCCAAAGCGTCCGCCAAGAAAGGACTCGCCGAAGCCGTCGACCACGACTGGGACTTGATCGTACTCGATATCGGACTGCCTGACCGGTCCGGACTCGAAGTGCTCGAGGACCTCATGGACGATGACGACCCTCCGCCAGTGCTCATCATCACCGCACATGGCAACCTCGACAACGCCGTCCTATCGCGTCGCGGCGGCGCGGCCGAGTATCTGGTCAAACCCTTCGACATGGGCAAGTTTTTGCAAACCGTCGACGAACTACTGGCAAGCAGGGTCAGTTCTTCAAATAGTGAAACCTCCCCTCCCCCCACTTCGAACAATAAAACGCCCGACTCATTATTCATCGGCGGCACCCCCGCCATGCAACCGGTGTTCCGCGGAATCGCCCACGCCAGCACCAGCGAAATTCCGATCCTGATCACCGGACCCACCGGCACCGGCAAGTCGCTCTGCGCGAAAATCATCCATCGTCACAGTGACCGCCAGGACGGTCCCTTTGTTCCGCTGCATTGCGCCGCCCTGCCCGAACAGCTGCTCGAAGCCGAACTGTTCGGCCACGAGAAAGCCGCGTTCTCCGGCGCCAACGCGGTCAAGCCCGGCCACCTCGAACGCGCTGCGAACGGCACCCTGTTCATCGACGAGATCGGCGCCCTCACGCTAAACGTACAAGCCAAGTTGCTGCGCTTCATCGAAGAAAAAACCTACGTGCGCCTGGGCGGACGCGAGGACATCAAACTCGATTGCCGGATCATCGCCGCCAGCCGAAAAGACCTGCAAAAAGCAGTCGAAAATGGCGAATTCCGCAAAGATCTGTACTACCGCTTGCGCGTTTTGGAGATCCACCTGCCGCCGCTGGCCAAGCGCATCGACGACATCCCAGCCCTTGCGGAATATTTCCTCGCCTGCGCCGGCGACGAGAACCACCGCCTCGCCGACGACGTCCTGCCAAAGCTACGCGCCCACCTTTGGCCGGGCAACGTTCGGGAACTGCGAAACGCGATTGAACACGCGCTCGCCGTGAGTGGAGGTCACGTGTTGCATGCCTCGCACTTACCGAGCGAGTTGCAGGAAGCCGGGTCCGTCGCGAGTACCGGAACCGATCTCGAATCCGCGCTGGGCGGCTACATCGAACGCGGCCTGGCCGCCGGTTGGACCTGGCAGGAATTTCACGACACGCTGGAAGACCGCTTGCTCGCGGGACTGCTCGACAAGTTCAATCACAAGTCCACCGCGCTTGCGCGCGACCTCCAGATGAACCGCAGCACGCTATTGAAAAAGCGGAAGCGGATTGAATCTGAATAAATATTCAACTGAACAATAGTACAGTAAAAATAGTACAATGAATATTGGTCCCGAAGATACCATCGTCGCCATTGCCACCGCCCCAGGTGAAGCCTCGGTCAGCATTGTTCGGCTTTCAGGTTCGGAGGCCTTGGCGATTGCTGACAAGGTCTTCGAATGCACGGCCCCCTGCCCTAGCGAGCGGGCGAGTCACACGGTGGTTTATGGTCACGTTCGAGGGGAGTTGGGCAAAGTCGACGAGAGCTTAATGATCATCATGCGGGCTCCGCGCAGCTACACCGCCGAGGACGTGGTCGAACTCCACGGACACGGCGGCAGCGTCTGCGGTCGACGTATTCTGCGCGTGTGCATCGAGGCGGGTGCGCGTCTCGCCGAACCCGGTGAGTTCACCAAACGCGCCTTCCTCAACGGTCGCATCGACTTGGTTCAAGCCGAGGCCGTTCTTGATCTCATTCGTTCGACGTCCGAGCGCGCGTCCGCCGCTGCGCTCGAGCAGCTCGATGGTCGGCTCAGCGAACGCTTCGAAGATTTGTACGAACGCGTGCTGATGGAAACTGCTCGCCTTGAAGCCACCTTGGATTTTCCCGAGGACGAACTTCCCGAAGCCATCCTGCCCGCAATCCGCCAAAGCCTGTCCGACATCGCCGCCGACTTCACCTCCCTGCTCGGCACCTGGGAGGAAGGCCACCTGCTGCGCGACGGTGCCCTTGTTGTCATCTCGGGAAAACCGAACGTCGGCAAGTCCACGCTGCTCAATGCCCTACTCGGTTCCCAACGCGCGATCGTGTCCGACATCCCTGGCACCACCCGCGACTCGATCGAAGAACAGCTGGTAATCGGCGGGGTGCCGCTGCGCTTGGTCGACACCGCCGGCCTGCGCGAGACCGAGGACTACGTCGAACAAGTTGGCATCGAACGAACGCGTAAGTTGTTGGAACAATCTGACTTACAACTGGTGATGTTCGACCTCTCCGAGTCCGTGGACCTCAGCGAACTCGCCGATTATGATCCCGCGAAGACCATCGTGCTGCTGAATAAAGCCGACCTTTCAAACAGGGACAGACCATCCCCGAGCGGACCATCCCCGAGTAGAGGCTCCGAGTTCACGTTTATCGAAACCAGCCTGCTGTCCGGACATGGTCTGACCTTGTTGCGCGAAAAGCTGCTCGAAAAACTGTCCACCAACGCCGACCTCTCCGCGCGGCCGCAAGCCGTGATCTCCGAACGCCACCGCGGCCTGCTCGACCAATCCCTCGCCGATCTAAACGAGGCCATGGAATTGCTCGCGCTCAATCGCGAAGACGTCATCGTGCTCGCCGCCTCGCGCTGCCGCGACGCGCTCGAGACCCTGGGCCAGGCGACGGGCAAGATTTACCAAGAGGCCCTCCTAGACCGGATCTTTTCTTCGTTCTGCATTGGTAAGTAAACACTATAATTATTTACATGTTTGCCAAGGCCGCTTTGAACCCACGGCCACCCGCGAACACTTCCTGGCTTCGGCGGTAGGTTCGACCCATATCTCGAAGCCCGGCCGCATGTAGCGACCAAGGCGAGCGGGCCTCACTCCCCTGCCCTCTTGGCTGGATGCGGACCGTTCCCAGCAAGCGCCGCGTCCATTCCGCGTCTGCGGTTATGAACTGGAGTTCGCCACCCGCAAGCGAATCGCAGACCGTGAAGGTCTTCGTTTCTGGTTCGAGTTGTTGCAGCACAATCCAATGCATGTCCTCGGTCTCCTCACGTTGGATCAGGGCCATGACGGGATGACCGGAGGCCAGATGACGATAGACCGGATCCATCTTGGCTTGCTTCGAAAAGTCCGCGACGAAGGCAAATCCATCTTGATCCAGAACGCGGTACAGATCCGGTTGGATGGTACCGGTCGAATCCTGATCGAGGGCCAGTCCCGGATTGTCGACGCCAAGCCGTGCCCGCAGACGGTAATCATTGGGATCCAAGCCGAACGAGCGATAAATCGAACGCAGCGAATGGAGTCCGCAGGTGTGCGGTTCGGTTTGAACTTCCGGGATGAGATCGGCGGCTTCCGCCATCTTCGGCTGCGCGACTCGGGCCGACGCGAAGTCGCCAAGTGGTACCGACCAACAGACGTGCAGGAAGATCGCGATTAGCCCGAGGAAAAATCCCAGTAATAGAGAGGAGCGACATAGTCGCCATCGAACGGAGGCACCATCCGCATTGCGCAAGGTGATGCGTAGAAAACGACAGTGACGAAACCAAGATCGCGTGTTCATACATGTTTCGACTCTCTGCCTCTCAACCCGTTCAAAGGCAGAAAGCAAGATTGTCTACCGCGTCTTTTTACCTTATGATCTGCCGCTGTGAGTACCCCCAAAACATACGATGTCATTGTGGTCGGTGCCGGCCATGCCGGATACGAAGCCGCCTTGGCCGCCGCGCGCATGGAAGCATCCACGGCACTCGTCACTATTGAAAAAGACGCCATCGGCCGGATGTCCTGCAACCCGTCGATCGGTGGCATGGCCAAATCTCACATCGTCAGCGAACTGGACGCGCTAGGTGGCGAACTCGGTCGGAATACGGATTACACCGGCATTCAGTTCCGCACCCTAAATACGCGCAAGGGTCCGGCGGTCCAGGCGCACCGGGTGCAGAACGACAAAGACATTTTCCCCAAACGCATCCAAGCCGTCGTCGAACGCGAACCGCACCTCGACGTGATCGAAATGCTCGTCGGCGATATCTGGATTGAAAACGGCAGTTTGCGCGGCGTCCGTGGCGAAGACGGATCTGAAGTTCGGGGTCGGTCGGTGGTCATTGCCACCGGAACCTTCCTTGGCGGCAAAATCCATATCGGCGATGTGAACTGGCCAGGTGGACGTGTAGGAGAGAAGGGGGCCTATCAGTTGAGCGAGTCCTTTCTTTCGCTTGGGTTTAAACTCGGTCGACTAAAAACTGGCACGCCGCCGAGGCTCGCCAAAGATTCTATCGACTACTCAAAGATGGAGAAACAGGGCGGCCTCGAACCGCCGCCGTTCTTCTCCCGGGCCGCCCGCGACGAGTGGCAGAAAATGTTCCACGTGGAACAATCTGAGGGGTCGGAAGCCGCAGCCAAAATGTTCCACGTGGAACATTTTCTTCGGCCTTGGCGGGTCGGAACCGACCAAATCCCGTGTTTTATCACCCATACGACCGAAGAGACCCACCAAATCATCGCCCACAACCTCGATCGTTCGGCCATGTACGGCGGGCACATCGATGCCACCGGCGTTCGCTATTGTCCGTCGATCGAGGATAAGATTGTGAAATTTCCCGAACGCGACGGTCACCATGTGTTCTGCGAACCGGAAGGCCGAAGCGCCGACACCATGTATCCGGCCGGCACCTCGAACAGCCTCCCGGAAGATGTTCAGCACCGGATGATCCATTCCATCCCCGGACTCGAGAAGGCCGTGTTCGTGAAACCAGCCTACGCCATCGAGTACGACTACTCCGATCCGACCCAGCTTTACCAATCGCTGGAAACCCGCTTGGTCGAAAATCTGTTTCTCGCCGGACAGATCAATGGCACCACCGGATACGAAGAAGCCGCCGGCCAGGGATTCGTCGCCGGCGTAAACGCGGTATTGAAGGTGAGGGGAGAGCCACCTTTTATACTCGGTCGACACGAAGGGTACATCGGCGTGCTGATCGACGATCTGATCAACAAAGGAACCGAAGAGCCATACCGGATGTTCACTTCCCGAGCCGAACACCGCCTGACTCTCCGTCAGGACAACGCCTGCTACCGTCTCGCTGAACGCGCGCGCGAGCTCGGAATCATGCCCGCTGCCGAGTCTGCCGTAATTGCCAAAGAAATTAAAGCCATCCAAACCGAGATCAAACGACTTGATAAAACCTTCCGTAAAGATGGTCTGTCCCTGTCCAAATGGTTGCGGCGACCCGAGCAAGATTACACCGGACTGGGTTCCGAGATGAACCACGCTCTCGCGCCACACGTGCAAAAGCAGGTCGAGATCGAAGTGAAGTACGACGGCTACATTCGCCGCGAAGCCGTAAAAATCGCCAAGGCTGGTCGATTGGAAACGGTTCGAATCCCCAACGATCTCGACTACGACCGGATTACCGCCATGCGCTTCGAGTCGCGGGAAAAGCTGAAACGGATCCGACCCGAAACGCTAGGCCAAGCCTCGCGGATCTCCGGCGTGAATCCAGCCGACACGAGTTTGCTGGCGGTTTGGATCGAAAAGCTGAAGCGTGAAGCCAGTTCGGAGATGGAACCCTCGTGAGCCAGAAGCCGCTGCTGGTGCTGTTCGATATCGATGGCACCTTGGTCGACACCCAAGGGCAAGGGGCCAGTGCCTTTCTTTCTGCGGTTCGAGAACTGTGGGATATCGATGACGATCTATCGTGGATGACCTTCGCTGGCGCTACCGACCTGGATCTCCTCGATCAGATCGGCAGAAAATTCGGCACGCGAGATCCGGCCTTGTTCTTCGAGAACTACGCCGCCCGCATGCGCAAGTCGATGGACCCCGAACAGGTTCGCGTGCTGCCCGGCGTTCGGGAGATTCTCAATCAACTCCAGGAACATCCTGACATCTCCCTTGGGTTGGTGACCGGCAACGCAAGAGAGACCGCCTATCTCAAAATCGCAGCAGCTGGACTTGACCATTATTTTCCTGACGGCGGGTTCGGCGATGAACATCCAGTTCGGGCCGAGCTGGTTGGCCTGGCTCTGGATCGATTGAAGAGGGCAGGGGAGGGGCAGCTCAACTGCGCTCTCGTTGGCGATACACCCAAGGATATTCTCGCAGCGGTGGTCGCCGAGGTCCTTCCGATCGGTGTCGCTACTGGCCGATACACCATGGAAGAATTAAAAAAAGTTCATCAAAAATCTAAGGTCATTGATCATATGACCGGTTTGGCCGGTTGTTTGAACGATCACTTTTTGGTTAAGTACTTGTGAGAGAAGGGTATATACAAATTTGTTGAACGATTTATGAAAATATCGTGCAAATTATTGATTCACAACCATTTCCGACAAAAGTTTAACCTTTTAGCTTCATTTGGGGTATAGATTATGGTGCAGGATGATTCGTTAAGATTCTTCCTCATTTAACCAAGTGGTCATTTTTGACCACATTAACATGGAAAACCAAAAATGAAACAACGCAAAACTGAGGGATTCACCCTCATCGAACTCCTGGTGGTGATTGCAGTCATCGCCATTCTCGCAGCCATCTTGGTGCCCGCGGTGACGAAAGTTATCACGGACGCAAAGTGGACTGAGATGAAATCCAACGGCAAAAACATGTACGTTTCCGTATATGCCGACGCCATTGACTCCAACATCGTTGGATTCCCCGACGGTGCCAACAACGGTACCTCGACTCACCTGTACTTCAAGGAACTCGCCGGCGCAGGCACCGTCAACACGGCCGCCACCGGAACCAAGATCCTTGCTGCTACTCCTGACTTCGTCTCTGGACCGAAGCGTGACAAAGCCATTCAGTGGTCTTCGCTCCAAGCCAAAGACGTTGCATGGCAAGCTGCCAAAGGCCTCGCTGGCGGAACGTCGACCTTCGACGAATCCACCGACGCTGGTACACCGTTCCTCGTGTCCTGCAACTGGGCCGGAACGACCATCGCCGCTGACACCGCTGCTGCTGGTACGCAAATCGTTGCGTCCAACGTGGCCAACACCGGTAATGAGTCCCTCGCCGCTGGCGACAAGAAAGTCTGCGTCGCCTCCTTCGGTGGCGGTGCCTCCGTCTACGCCGTTAACGGTAAAGACAACATTGCCAACTTGAACCCGACCGGACAAGCAATCACCCTGCTTGCTCAGTAAGAGTTCTCGAAGCACACGAAGAAGCCGCCAGCGATGGCGGCTTTTTTTGTGCCCCGACTTTTGAGGCTGGGTTGTTTCCTCGTTGAACTCAGAAGGGGATTGGGTAACACGCCGTCATGGCAGCAAAGATACTTGATGGCAAAGCGCTTTCGGCGGAAATCCGTGACGAACTTAAAACGAAAGTCGACGAACTGGTCGCCCAGGGAATCACCCCTGGACTCGGCGTCGTTCTCGTCGGCGATGATCCGGCCTCCCGATCCTACGTGAGCGCCAAGGAGCGTGCCTGCGAGAAGCTCGGAATGCATTCCGAGGAAATAAAGCTCCCAGCAGACGCTTCTAAAGAGGCGATCTTGGCCGCCGTCGGGTCCCTGAACGAGAATAAAGCCATCCATGGCATTCTCGTGCAGCTCCCGCTGCCGGATTCCTCCATCGAATCGGCCGTAATCGACGCAATCCTGCCTGCGAAGGATGTCGACGGCTTCCACCCGGTCTCTATCGGCAACCTACATTTGGGTCGAGATACGTTCTTGCCCTGCACACCGCACGGCATTCTGCATTTGCTCAAGAAGTCTGGGGTCAAGGTTGAGGGCGCTCATGTGGTCGTCATCGGCCGGTCAAATATCGTCGGTCGTCCACTCGCGAATCTCCTCTCCATGAAGTCCGAACTCGGCAATGCGACGGTCACGCTGTGCCATTCGCGGTCCAAGGATATCAAACGCCATTGTCAGAGCGCAGATATTGTGATCGTCGCCACCGGCCGTCCGCACACGCTTACCCGTGAAATGGTAAAGGCCGGTGCCGTCGTCATCGATGTCGGCGTGAACCGCGTAGACGACGCGTCGAGAAAACGTGGCTATCGCCTAATCGGAGATGCCGACTTTGATGATCTCCTCGATGTCGCTTCAGCCATCACGCCCGTTCCGGGTGGGGTAGGACCGATGACGATTACGATGTTGATGTGGAACACGATAGAAGCAGCCGGTAGACAGTAGTCGATAGGCGGGTTTCATCGACCAGATTGGCGCTCAATCCGCGACTTGTTCGGTGAGGAACGCCCGGATTTGGCTTACCCGTCCCATGGCCAACATCTGTGCCGCAGTTTCGGTCGCCTTTTGCAAATTCAACTGTTTCACTTGGCGTTGCACGAACGGGATCGAACGCGGGTTAACACTGAGCTTGTTCAAGCCAATGCCCAGTAGGAAGGGAATCATCAAGGGGTCGCGCGCCAGGTCACCACAAACACAGACATCGACGTTCTTGTCGTGGCCCGCGTCGGCGATCATCTTCAAGGCACGCAGAACTGCCGGATGGTAGGGGACGTAGAACTCGCGCACGTTCTCATTGGTTCGATCAACGGCGAGCAAGTATTGGATCAGGTCGTTGGTTCCAATCGACAGAAAATCTGCTTCTTCGGCGAGTTCGCCGACGATGGCCACCGCTGCCGGGAGTTCGACCATCGCACCGATTTCGGGATGTTCAAAGTGGGGGATTCCGTTGGCGGCAAGGTCGGCGAGGCATTCGTTGACCACGCCTCGGGCTTGGAGAAAATCGTCCACCGAACTGATGAAAGGGAACATGATCCGCTTGGCACCGGCGCGCAGCAAGGCGTTAATTTGGTGACAGAAAATCATCCGATTGCGCAGGGAGAACCGGATCGCGCGCAGGCCCATAAACGGGTTGGCTTCGTCGGTGTTGTGGTACGGCAGCACTTTGTCGCCACCGATATCGAGCGTGCGGAACACGGTTTCCTTGTCGCCCATCTGCTGAACAATGCGCGAGTAGACACGGTGTTGCGCCTCCTCCGACGGAAACTCGGAACGCACGATGAACGGGATTTCACTCCGGTACAAACCCACGCCTTCGGCTTTGAACTGCTGGGCAATGCCGACGTCATTGAGCAAGTTGATATTGGCGAGCAAGTGGATGCGCGTTCCGTCGGCGGTGTAGGTCTCTTCATCGACTTGATGCGCAACGTGGTCGGCCGCGAGTCTGGCGGACTGTTGTTCTTGAAATCCTTCGCGAACTTCCTCCGAAGGTT
>Ga0209828_1002103_pt1 | contig 16988 bp, 10 predicted proteins | sample MaitaG_FD_187429 | JGI IMG/M metagenome (GOLD analysis project Ga0209828, IMG submission 187429) | Marine algal microbial communities from Maine, USA - Maine_Asex2 metaG (SPAdes) (version 2) | ecosystem: Host-associated > Algae > Red algae > Unclassified | place: Maine, USA | collected 2015-01-05 | reverse complement strand
TACCGATGGCAGATGCGATCTCTACTACTATATCTATTTCTTCTTTCCATTTGGTATCCATTTTTAAGTCTTCCATGTGGGCATCTGGTTGCTTAAGTCCATGCGCTGGCATGAGAGGAACAATGACATTTGCTCCAGCCAAGAAGAATTCCTTTGCGATTGCGGTCATATAATGTGGTGAGTCAGATAATCCATGTGCCAATATGATGACTTGATCTACAGGCTCCTTATGTAAGTACATTCTTGGCTCATTACCATCCTTGAGATCTTGGGATAATATACTGGCAATGAGGAGTCCTTTGCCTCTCTCGCTTTTCTTTATAGAAGTACCTGATAGACGTTTCTTGTAATGGCTATGGAAAGCCTTTAGAGCCGATTTGTAATAGTTCATAATGGATTGACAATCTATGTATTCTATAAAGTTATCCTTTTAACCAATTAGATTGTCTTCTGTCAATGTAAATTATCTCTTTTGATTTTTTTATGAAAGGCTTGTGATCTTATCCCTTTCCAATCAAAGCGGATGATATATAATTAGCTACATTTGATCTACGTTATACCAATAAATTTTATGTCAGTATCTAAGTATATCATAGTTATAATTCTTGCTCTATTATTTCTCCAGGTCAAGGCGCAGCAGAGCTATATTGCAGGATTTGAGATGTCAGTCGATCAGGATTACTTTTCTGATTTTCTGAGAGATGAGAATAATGAGAATCGCAACTATGCGATATCCTTACGATTAGGAATCTATGGCGAGATCGCTGATAATATATACTTAGGCTTACCGTGGGTACGTCAGAAAGTCGATGGATTCCTTATAGATAACATTCTATATAATAGTGGTTTTCGTGAGGAAACAGAATCACATAATTTTGTTTTTATTACCAATGGCTTCAGCCCATCATTAATATCAGATGAGGTTGCTGGATTTCAGTTAGCTGTAGATGGCGGATATGATCTGGCAACGGATAGACCATTTTCTTCATTCACAGGATTTAGAAGTACTCGACGTATACAGGGGAGTAAGCGTTTTGCTCATACGGCCAGGCAATTAGATTTAGCGATTACTTCTTCATTTACTTTTGGATTTGCAAGTTTGGGATTGGTACAAGGAGTAGAGAATATTTTCGGTAAAAATAGACCTGATGCAAACTTATGGGATCGCAATGATGATGCATCATATCCGACAGGACAAGTGATGCGTGCTCCTTCTCCTATGTTCATGTATTCCATATCCGCTGAAGCAGTCATATGGAAGCCGATCAAAAAAGTATTAGTACAAGTTAGACCCGAAGTCAACTTAGGATATTATACGAATATAGGCGTAGGTATAGACTTTGGCAAAGTCATGAATGTAGATAGACATGTAGACAATCTATCCTATACAGATACCAATAATCCAGGCCTAATTTCTGTCAATAATGAAAATATCGGATTCTCTCTTGTAGCTGGATTGACATCGAGAGTAGCGTTCTATAACGCTCATGTAAATGGTTATTACGGACTGAGTAAGGGTGATAACTTCAGATCATTCGGAGGGCTGAGAAAGTTTGTCTTCGAAGGCTACATAGGTGCTAAGCTACAGTTGTTTAAGAAAGTAGAATTCAACTTTTCTATTAATCAACGAACAACTGAATTTACCAATGCACCTCGTCCGAGACCTATGTGGGGCACATTCGGAGTTAAGTATCTTATGGCACCTGAGGGGGAAGGGTGTTTTGATTATTGATTACTCATTTTCGGCGCAGGTTGTGGCTAAAATTTGCGCAGTGTCGCCTATGTCGATTACGTTACGATTTTGTCTTGAGAATGAAGCAATAGGGATGGTTAATTATATTTCTCATCATTCGCTGTCAAGTTGAATTGATTGTATTTTTAATTATCGCTATTGACGACAGTTTTTTTAACTCTTATAATGACGTAGACACCGTTGCTCAAATGCTATGCATCAGCCTACGCCGAATAGGGTAGTTTTGATTATTTCGTTTCAGAGCATAAAAATAGCTCATGAAAGCAATCAATATTTCTATTATTATCATATTTGTTTTTCACCTTGCCTGCAAAAAACCAGCTGTTAATAAAGATGCTAGCTTAATTTCAGATGGAATAGAAACGCTGAACCGATGGAAAATTTTTGATGAGGCATTGTTTCTCTATAAAATGTATTTATCGAAGATTCAAGATATGCAAGGCTATCTTGGTTACTCTAATGCATTACTTTTATTTTCTAACACAGGCCAAAAGAAGAAATACTTCGAGTACCTGCAGAAATATATAGCTTATCACGTAGATAAGTCGATAGTTAAATGTTGTACAAATGAAGAGTTCTATAACCAATTTGAGGATGAAATAGAAGTATATTTTTAGAATAAATCAAAGGAATATATTTCTGAAATAGACAGCTTAATTTTTGTAGAGTATCTAATCAAAGATCAGGAAATACGAATCAATGGTACACTGACCAGGGAGAAAGATTCCTTGATACAAATCCCATTGAAGTCAATAATTTCTCAAAAAAAGTACAATAATAAGTATCTAAGAGAAGCATTATATTTACTCATGAGGCATGCTTCTCCAATGTACCTAAAAGAATATAGAGATAGCGGATTACTGGAACATTATGCATCAATTTCATTATTTTCTAAAGAAGTACACTATAGTGCTGTAGGTTATCAGAATGGAGCTTTAAGTATTCCTGAGACAGAAAGAAAAAATGCGGGATTGTTGCCTAAGAAATTCAGTAATTTCGTCATCAGTTATATGTCTATGTTTAGCAATTATAAAGATCTATCAGAATATGAAAAAGATAGTATGTCAACTGAACTTATAAGATACATAGAATTAAACTGATAAGGTCTTTTCTTGGCTTAGACTGTAGAAGAGACCTGTGTTGTGTCATCTACGTCGATTACGTTCTCGAGTGTTAGTCTTGAGAATGTTATTGGATTATTCATAAGATGTGGATATTAGGCGTTTTAGTAATTATGGGACTGAATCTTGGAAACGGATTTTTCCCATACTGATAAGCACGCATACGTCATTGGTCGATGGCTATGCTTCGGACTTTGCCTAAGGGGTACATTAGTTTTTAGAAAGGATAGCAACCACAGAAAGTTTTCTTTTTATGATTGTCAGTCTTATACTTTACATGATTGTTTTAGAATTTTTATATGAAATTTATAATATATCTTACATTCCTCTTATGTCAATTTAAATCTGTTGCACAGGATGGTCATGAATACTACCGACTAATATCATTAGCAGAAAGTCAATTTGTAAAAGGAAATCTGAACGATGCATTAGATTTATATGACACTGCTTTTCATAATTTTGACTATCCATTCTATAGACATATCAGACAAGCTACTATCATAGCGTCATATACTAGCAATACCAATAAGTACCATGAATATTTAGTCAAATGTGTCGAACGAGGCATGACGCTTAATGAATTAGACTTTTTTTATAACAGATATCCTAATGATACGGAAGTGCAGAAAATCTATACAAATTACAATAAGTATAGGAATGATTATTTATCATCTTTGGATACTTTAGTATTATTGAATTTTTTAGAATTAGATGTATTTGAAAGTCTATCAATAGAAAGGATTAAAGATAATGATATGTTCCTCGAAAAGATGAAAATATATGGTAGGCGTTACATGGCTTTGGTAGACTCATTAGGCTATCCTACAGAAATTAAAACAGGACTTTCTTATCGAGTTTTTGCATCATTGGATTCTAGGTCTGATAAGATAGCCAATTGGAAACAGCATAAAGTAAGTTACAATAAAGATATATCACCCGTAAAAGGTGACTTGTATGGTAATATAGGAATAGAAGAGCATATCGATAAACCAATTTCAATGAAAGCCGGGAATTGGTTTCTATCTCATTATCATGCGGAAGGTTATATAATTGATTCTACATTTTTTAAGTATTTAGAAAGAGGGGTTTATAATTTAAAATTGGATCAAATTACAATAGCATTATTTTTAGAAAAGACAGGTTTAGGGAATCATGAATTTTTAATGACATACTATTCACCTTTGTTGTTATCTATGAATATGAAAATGCACAAAATCTATAAATTGAATAATTCCATAAAACTCAAAATTAATGAAAATCGTAAAAGATATTATATACGTACAATAGAAACGGAGTTAGGGATTATTAAAAGATTATATTTTTTAGAAAATGGTGAGAACCTAAAAAAAATAAGTAAAAAAATGTTCAAAAACATATCCTACCAAACAGATTCATTTATTAAATATTCTTAGAATGATTATCATAATATCAAATAAATGGAATTTCTCTATTCGGCTTTAGCTCATGCGGAACCTTGTTTGACCTATACTCATTTCAGTTTAAAATAAAAAGGACACAAAAAAAAATAAGATTGAAGATTGTCATGTATTTGAGTTTAGATATCTATTTTGAAATTGTAGAGTATATCTTTAAGTGGATTAGGTATTAGAAATCCAAAACATTGTAAATATGATCCCGTTCGGCGTAGGCTGACGTTCAGCCTTGTGTGTAGAGCCTACGTCGCTTTCATAATTAAGATTCTGTCTTGAGAATGAAGCAATAGGGATGGCTAATATTATTTCTTAGCATTCGCTGATAAGTTACATAAATTGTATTTTTTACTATTGCTATTAAAAACAGATTTTTTAACTCTAATGATGACGTAGGCGTCATTGCTCGATGACTATGCTTTGGCTACGCCGAACGGGTAATACTTTTAAAAGCTTAAATTGTGATTTACTCATAATTTAGGCTTAACTTAAGCTTACTATTAAAATTAATTATACCAGAATATACTAAATGATTTGGGTCTCTATTTTTAAGGTTATCATATTTATAATTATTATAATTCCCAAAACCATATCTCAGGAATTAATATTATTTAATGAATCTGTTCCAGTGGCTGATGTGAATTATAATAAATTACATCCTATAACTGGGAGTTATGGAAACCAAAGGAACGAAAAATATCCTGCATTAGGTATGTATTCACCTACTGCGTATAGTCTCAAAAGTGTTAAGAATGGTAGAGGTATCTGTAACTACATCTGTATTCCAACTGACAATAAGTTGGTGCCGGGTCGACAATATAGCATTGATATTACTTTAAAGATTGATGAGCAATACAATGGTATGCCTTATTACCAAGATCACTTCGGTTTGGCGTTAACATCTGAACTAAGTGAAAACCATTGGGGACTTTGGGCTGAAGATTTCATTCCGTTTAAGAAATTAAATACAGAAGAATTGGTTTCAATATCATTCGAAATGAGGACCCTATGTACATCTAAGTATCTGGTAATCGGTGTTTTTCAAGGCAGTGAAATGGATGAACAGTATTGTAACGTTCGTATTAACTCATTCGAATTACATTCATTAAAAGTACTTAAATCAAATAATATTGAGTCACCTTTTGAATATTTATGTGATGCATTTAATGAGAAGGAATTAGATAATAAGTTTGCATACAGCTACGATTCATTTTCTATTTTTTTTGAAACTGGTTCATCTATAATTAATAGTTCTTATAGCAATGTATTGGATTCAATTGTACTTAATTATAAGGAAACGCAAGGACTTGTATCCCTATACTCATATACTGACAAAGAAGGTGAAACTTCTGATAATATTAAATTAGGTCAAGCTCGTAATAAAGCTGTATTTGATAAATTAGTAACACTGGGAATTGACTCTTCAAGAATAATTAGAACTAATTATGGAGAATCTGAGGCTTCAGTCCGAATACAAAGTAAAGATAGAAGAGTGGAGGTAGATGTCAACTTAGGAAAACTATATCAAAAGTATTACACCGAAGCTATTAAGGCAGCATCTAAAGGTGAATACGGAATTGCACATAAAAAGTTATTTGAGAATTGGTTGCGAACAGTGCCTCCAGAAAATGCAATATTTTCTATATTCGATTGTTGGGGAGAAAATGAGAAATCAAGAATTTTTAGAAAAAGGTTATCTACTTCGATCAAGTCAAAGTTCTATAAAGGGTATGATTTAAAATTCTTGCTTGATTCTATTTCAGTATCAAAAAATTTAGCAGATGGTTTATTTTATTTATTAGAGACAAATATGCTACCCTCTTCTAAGGCTAATTGCAGGAGAAGTGTCGACTTCTTTAGTATTAATGATTTAGAACAAACGGTCAATGATCTTTATGAAAATTATGGCTTTCCTACGATAGCTGAGGTTGGTATAAGAGCTAACAGTACTTTACCAGAATTAGTTATTAAAAGCAATGATCTTATTTTTTTAAAGAAGTATCTTCCATTAGTTGAAGTTGCATGTACCAATGGAATATTACAATGGAAATATTTTGCAATACTATATGATAAAATATCAGTAATAGAATCTGGTTTTCAAAAATATGGGACTATTATTAATTATAATGACAAAACGGAAATTGAGTTAGTCTCTCCTTTAATAAATGTCAAAAATGTAAATGAATATAGAAGGCAGGTTAAGTTAATACCATTTTCAAAAGACACCGAAATAAGATTGAGCAAAAGCCAGAAGCACGTTGATATAGAATTAGTAAAAGTTCTAAATTCTATTTTTCAGGAAGATCAAAGATGTAGACGTCAGCTACTATCGATTGAAAGGCAGTTTGGTTTAGACTCACCTAAATATGAGAACCAATTAAATATTATGCATGAGATAGATTCTAAGAACTTAAGTGTAGTTAAGAATATATTAGATAGTAAAGGATGGCTTGAGTCTGATATTGTTGGATCACAAGGTGTCAAAACTCTATTTTTAGTAATTCAACATTCAGATCTTGAGTCTCAATTATTGTACTTACCAATTGTAAAACAAGCATTCGAGAAAGGACATATTAATGGTCACGAATTAGCTTTGCTAACTGATAGAATAGCGATAAAACAGAATAAAAGTCAAATTTATGGAAGCCAAATTAGTAGAGATAGCACCACAGGTGATTATTATGTTTCTCCTCTTATAGATCCTGAGAATGTAAATATTAGACGTGCTAAAGTTGGTTTGATAGACATAGAAGATTATATCCAAAAATGGGGAATAATATGGGACTTAGATAAACACAAGATGTATTGGCTAGAATCTAAGAATTAGTAAGAAGCTTTTTTAAATGTTATTAATTTTACCCGTTCGGCGTAGGCTGACGTTCAGCCTTGTGTATAGAGCCTACGTCATTTTCACATTCAAGATTCTGTCTTGAGAATAAAGCAATAAAGATGGTTAATAATATTTCTCATCATTCGCTGATAAGGTTTAATTAATTGTATTTTTAGTTATGGCTATTGAAAACAGATTTTTCAACTATTTTAATGACGTAGGCGTCGTTGCTCAAATGCTATGCTTCAGCCTACGCCGAACTTGGGACTTCATAGAGAAACCATTAACAATGAACCGAATTTAATTATAAACGATAATTATTCTTCCATTGTTAAAAAAATGTTATATAAATTAGAGAGATCAAAAACCAGGTATCTTACTAGAGATAAAACAATTCAATGTCAAGAATGTATTTACAGATATATGTGTTCTGATAATAGAATACCAAAAAAAGTAAAAAAACAAGATTTATATGACTTCGATACCGAATGTGCAACACGGAAAATACTTTAGCAGATGAGATTGATATATATAGCGTTTCTTGTATTCTTAGTGACCACTTGCTACTCCCAAGTTATACTCAAAGATACCGATACCAAAGAACCTATATCATATGCTACGTATTATTCCACTGACAAGAGTTGTGTCAATTATAGCGACAACTTAGGTAAAATACATGATTGCTTATCTTTTGATTCCATACACATAGTTCATTTAAGTTATAATGACAATACAATTCTTTTACATGAAAATTACCCAACTGATACAACCATATATTTAACCCCAAGAGCAATAAATATCGATCCCATTTTAATAAGTGCTGAAAGGATTGACATATATAAAGAAATAACTCTATTGCTTAAAAGATTTCACAAAAAACAATCTTCCTACTATACTAACAATTTGGTAGCAATCTATAATTCTAAAAATGACAAATTAATCGAAAGCTCAAAATTCTACTCACTCGATTTCATCAATAAGAAAGGAAAAATCAAACAGAAGACAAGAAACTTTGGAGTTTCAAAAATCCACAAAGATGTACCCTTTCTTACTCTAAACATGGAAGTATATATTAAAGCTATAAACAGTAAGACTCAGAACAGGTATGGAATTAGTCACTTAATGAACACTAGAAGAATCACTAAAGATGATTTCAATTTAGAAGTTATACGATACGATGGAGAAACTAAATCTGTACGATACTCTAATCCAATAAATGGAACAGAAGGTATTATATCCTACAATCCTAAATCTAAGAAAATAATAGAACACCAATGTACTGTTTCAGCTGTAAACAACTCACTAATTAGTAGCCTCAATCTTCTGTCTACTGTTGTTCTTGATACAGTAAGTTTCGTAACTAAATTTAATGACAGAGGCAAGATAAAATTTATTGCATTTAATTTATGTTTAGATGTTAAGAACTCACTACATGATCATCTAAAAACCTCAGGTTATATCTCATATCTTGTGGATCGAGAAAAAAAGTATCATAAACTTATTTATCCACTCGATTGGTCATACGGTTCGATACATGAGGAGCTGATGTTTTCACCTATTAACATCAAAGATTCCATATGGTTACATCAAGCAAGTTTGGATAAGGGCTATCAAATGAATAAATTTAACCAAGACTTTGTCGAAACCAACCAAAAAGCTTCACATGATATACTTGAGCAATTCGATGCGCTTCGATCCAACAATATTATTTGGAGTAAAAATAGGTTAGACAATAAAGCCTACGCTTTAGGCCAACTAGAATCTGATTACAATAACAACTTGCCCTTCATCATTGATCAATACCAATATAAAGTATATTGGGTATTCAATGAATCCATCAATAATACCTTAGCAAAATACATATCACTCCCATCAGTATGGAATGTAAACAGTGCTAAACTACTCGTATCACATACTGAAGACCTGTTTTTAATATCAAACGTAGTTTTCGACATATTCGAAGTGAATAGACGTAAATGTTTGCAATACCTTAATGCTAACAAAATTCCTTTTGATCAAGCAGAGGAAAAAATAATCGAATTTTATAAAAATGCTGATTCAGAAGCTTTAAGTTTTATAGGTGGCCTCAATATAAAAAATCATACTTCTGATGAATACATAAATAAATTAGGTCATATCAATGAAAACATCAAATCACACTTAGGCGTCGACAATTTAGACATACTCGAATCTATGAAGGGCGCAATAAAACTACAAGAGAATAAGTATTCACCAGCAGATGTATTGTTTTTATATGGTTATCTCAAAGAAGCGAAAGAACGTTACCAGAAAGACTTACAATTACTAAATGCGGACGATGAAGAAAGACGTAAGAACATTCTTCACAATTTAAATATATTATCTACTCTTAAAGAAACTCAAGGAAACTAGAACACGCCCCGTTCGGCGTAGGCTGACGTTCAGACCCGTTCGGCGTAGGCTGACGTTAAGCCCTGTGTAAAGAGCCTACGTCGCTTTCACATTCAAGAATCAGTCTTGAGAATGAAGCTATAGGGATGGTTAATAAAAATTCTCATCATTCGTTGATAAGTTGAATTAATTGTATTCTATATTATAGTTATTGAAATCAGATTTTTCAATTCTTATAATGACGCAGGCGTCGTTGCTCATATGCTATGTGTCAGCCTATGCCGAACATAATAATCAGTTATAGAACAAAAAACTAAATCACTCTTTGATTATTGTATCCAGAATATAATCTAATCCTCCTATACTGAAATAGGGTAGGTTTATAAGTGTATAAGTCTTACCCTTTGTTGTTGTAAGTTCTTCTATGTTATGTGTGTTAGCTAATAATCTTACTGCATATCTATGGTTGGTTCTGTCCATGTATTCATGTAAGGATCGCAATCTGCCTTTGGCTCCGGATTTTACTTCTATTGGGATGAGTAGATTTCTATAATTAATAATGAGAATCTTGATCTTTAACCCAATCAAAAGAACACAAGCTCAGCAACGTACCCCGATGTACATGGCTGATTAGGCATCTAAATTAGACGATATAATCAGGCTTAATGGCAGAGAACTTCCAACACATGCAGGTAAAATCAGTCGTCAAATGGCTGATAGTAATTTGAGTGCAGAGTATAGCAAATATAAAGAGCCTCAAAAACTACTCGAGAAAGAACAGAGCTTAAAAGAACTGGAGTCTGACATCAGACAGCTCGAGCGAAAGAACAGACAAAAATGAAAATGACAGATACATCAGAAAATGGATTAGAAAACATCATAGAGAAATTCGTGACGACTATCTGAGCAAATGAAATAACATTGTATAATTGGGGTACGCTGCATACCATCAATCCGTTATTAAAAATTAAACAATTTTAGGAGGTTACGAGCTTTTTCATAAATGCAGTGGATCGCTATGTATAACCTTTGCTATATAGAGGACATAAAGAGGAAATACTACCAAAGTAATGCCTATAAAAATCCTAAAGTTTCTAATAGTAAGTTCAGTTCTACTAACTACCAATCTCAATGCACAGATCGCTAAGGTAACTAAGCTATCTCCAATCATCGAGCAGAGTTTTCCAGATATTAAAGTCAACCAAAATGGCTCGTTATCATATATAGTCAAAGATTCTATAGTACATACAGTCGATGAAGGAAGGACTTGGGTTAAAACTGCTGTACCAGAATGGTATCGTATAGGATCGAATACTTTCCACACTAAATATGATCAATTAGACAACGGTACTTTTATATTATCTAAGTACAATTCTGTGTACCTATTAGATAATGAAATTCTTAAACCTATAGAAATTAGTGGAGATACATTGTTTACTGCTGGGCCTTGGATAATAAATGATGAGATCTATCTAATAAGGGAAAAGGTACTTTATGCATATAATATTGATAGTGAATCTGTATCTAAAATGACAAACCTGGATGAAGGTTGCTATAATTGTTATGAAATAAGTGCTTCAGATGATCAGATAGTTGTAAAGGTAGATAATCGAAAGTTTCAAGTTTTCAATAATGAATTAGAATTACAAGAAATTATTAGAATTTCAGATAATGGTACGGCATCAGGCTCGTCAGTAATAGTATCAGAAAATGGCGTGCTAGTCTTATCACGATATTTTTTTGATCCTATAAGCAAATGGTCTACAAGTATAAGTGTGAGCACTGACAATGGTAATAGTTTTAAGCATTTGTACACTTCTCATGGTGTGGAACTCGACATAATAGGTACGCATAATAACAATGTATATTTCAGATATTTTCGAGATAAATGGGAGGCTTGGTCCGTTGGGCATCATAATTCTAAACTAGGTAGCATAGATCTTGATTCTGGACAATTAGATCTCATATATGATGGTCGAAACTCTAAAAGCAACTATGATTCCTACCTAGTAAAGGGTAACTTGGTCTTCAATGTAGGCGGTGCTGTCATAGAATATACTGATGCTGATTTTAGCCAAAGACGAATAATTCTCAATCAAAGTGATGAGCATAGCGCTATAATTTCTAAGCTAAAAAAGAATTCTGCGGGCACTTTGTACGCCCTAAGTAATTGGTTTCTCTATAAGAGTAAAGATGACGGTATGACTTGGGAAATGTTACTGAACCATCATACTGTTGTAGATTTTGACATTACAGAAGAAGATAGATTGTATGTCATCTCTAATGATAAGATACATCAGTCAGATGATGAGGGTGCAAGCTTTGAAGTAATCAATAGCGTCATCCAGCCTTTTAATAAAGAATTTGATTACCCTTATGAAATTATAAGTGTAGCAAATGGTAAGCTGATCGTAAAAGCTATAGGTGAACTTGTCCAACAACCTAATATTGACATAGGTTGTCATGATTGTTATGTATACCATCCCGCTATTATATACACGACTACTAATAACGGTATTAGTTGGAGAGATAAATATGTGTATTCATTTGATTATCCAAATATAACTGCTGATAACGCTTACGGTATGGTAAGCGACGTAGCTATAAATTCTATTAAATATTTGAGAACTGAGGATGAAGTGATATTTACCGAGTGGAATCAAATTACTTCATTGACCAAAAGCAATTTATCGAGAAGACACAGGAATGATCTCCATCAAGGTTATTACGCGTTCTCAGGTCTAACAATTGATGGTGATCTCATCATAAATAGCTATTCAGGGGTGTCAGTTTCTGATAATTTTGGACAGACCTTTACTAGCCTATCTTCAGTCCCTTTTGGTGAGATTTTTACCGGTACAAAGTCAGAATCCGTATTCGTAATAGATAATTTATATGGTCAGACTAGACAATTATATTATTTAGATAATTACAACAGTCCATTTGTTTCCTTGCCAATATTTTTTGAAGAAGGTGGCACGCTAACGGAAGTGCTAACTCCAAATCAAGTTTGTGCTTTCGATGAGGAATTGTACATAATCGCTACAGAGGGCCTTTTTAAGTTAGATCAAATTGACTATTTCGAAAACTATGTGACTGGTGTTGTCTATGCAGATAAAAACAGCTCTTGTTCTAATGACAATGAAGATGTCATTAATGTTATAGATCTACTTAAAGTCGAGGGACAAGGTTTTAGATTTCTGGCTCCTGTTCATGAAGGCAGGTATAACATTAATTTACCTGATGGAGAATGGTCTCTAACTCCTATTATCAAAACCAATTTCTGGGAATCATGCCAGTCAGAATATACTTTTCAGTTAAGTGGAGGACTTAACTCTAATATAGATATAGGTCTACAGGCAGAAGAATATTGTGCATATCTCACAGCTCATATTTCTAATATCAGACTTAGAAGATGTTTCGAGACTGAGTATTTTATTAATATCTCAAATAAAGGAACAGAAAGTGCAAGCGATGCTTCTGTCATCGTGGAATTAGACGAATTCCACGATCAGGTAAGTTTTGATATACCTTTCTCTGAGCTAGGCAATAAGAGATATCAGATAGAAGTGGGAGCCTTAACGATTAATCAAATCAAGCGTATTAAAATGAGTGCTGTAATTTCATGTGATTCGCCGCTCGGCTATTCCCACTGTGTAAGTGCATATGTAACTTTAGATAATAATTGTACTACAGCAGAAGTAAGTGAAAGTTTCTATCAGGAAAATGTAGGTTCTTATGACCCTAACGATATCAGATTATTTAATGAAGAGGGATTTGAGGATAGATTTTTCGATATAGAAGAATACCAATATTATCAAATCAGATTCCAAAATACTGGGACTGATACAGCCTTTACAGTCAGGATAGAAGAGGAAATGGATTCTAATCTAGATATAGAAACATTTGAGATTTTATCGGTCTCTCATGAATACAGAGCTAACATTGATTTTAAGAACAAGATGACTATACTTTTTGATAATATTCTTTTACCTGACAGTACTACCAATCTTGCAGCTTCTCAAGGGATGATTAGTTATCGTATTAAACCCAAAGAAGAAATTGATTATGGAAGCTATATGATAAGCGAAGCCAATATATACTTTGACAGAAATGCGCCTATCATAACCAATAATGCTGTGGCTATTATGAGAGTACATTGTGAGACGCCTATAATCACAGAAATCGACATTGAAGCATGCGGATCATATTGGGGACACCGAGATGACGGTAGATATAGAGATGTGTTCAATGCGGCAGACGGTTGTGATTCCATAAGGTTTGTTAACCTCAAGATTCTTCAAGACTATGAGGTCCAAGAAAGTGTCGTGCTTTGTGACGGAGAAGCGTATAATGGGCTTACCTATTACAATAGTGATGACTGGGATAGTGCTTTCTATGCGACGACGAAAAGATTGCAAACTGTGGAGGGGTGTGACTCCATAGTAAACGTTGCAATCGAAGTAAGACCATATTGGGATATATCGAGAAAGTACATTACAATATGTCATGGAGAATCTTATCAAGGTCAGACTACTTCTGGTATTTTCTTCTCTAATGAAGAAAGTTGTACAGAAATTAGTCTTACTGTCTTACCAAGTATCGATGAAGAAATAGACATGACTATCTGTGCTGGCGAATCCTACCTTGGCCACACTATTACGGGAAGTTATAATGAGTCAGTACAAGATGGAGAATGCGAAGGGACTAAAACTCTCAATCTCACTGTACTAGAAGCAATTAGCTCTGAACAGATGGTTAATATCTGTATGGGTGAAAGCTACGAGAGCTATGATCAGTCTGGACGTTACGTTGACAGTTATATCAGTATCGATGGCTGTGATTCTAACAGAGTTCTTATACTTAATGTTCTGCCTATCTTATACGAAATTATAAACTTAGAAATATGCGCAGGGACTACTTATGAAGGGTATGCAGAATCAGGTAGTTATGAAGATTTGTATTCAGCTCAAAATGGTTGTGATTCCATTAGGTTATTAAACTTGGAAGTACTCCAGACTAATGAAGTTTTTCTTCACTTAGAAGTATGTGAAGGAAGTAATATAGGAGGTTATACAGATTCTGGTACCTACAACTATGGAGCGATTGATGAAAATGGTTGTGAATCTATTGTTGAATTAGAATTGATAGTCCATCCTAACTATACCACGCAAGAAGAGATACGACTTTGTCCTGGAGAAGATTACAACGGCCATACTGAAGAAGGAGAATATCAGGAGCTGTTAACCACCACAGAAGGTTGTGACTCTATTCATACTGTTTTTATTAGTCTCTTGAATGAAGATCATATTGCTTGTATGACTAGCAGTAGTGAAGAAATTATACACGTTAATTCTGAAGCTCTGATCGTCATGCCTAATCCAACTGCTGGTCCAACAAAACTTGAGATTAGAAAAGCTATAAATGATGAGGGCACTCTTAAGATTTATTCCATAGAAAAAAGGAAAGTATTCGAATCTAAAGTGATGGGGACTGAAATATTCTTTGATATATCTGAAATGGAAGCAGGTATCTATCTTATTAATATTCAATATCAGAACAGAGTGTTTACATCTAAAGTGCTAAAGATTTAGCTTGATGATAAGTAGTTTGTAATATGTCTTGACTATCTTATCTCCTTTAATTGCTCTGAAAGATAATCCATTTTTATCTGATCAGAATTAGGTAATTGCAGCTGATTATTATTTAGTAAATTCGGATTTTCTGCAGGATTGTTAGTGAGATTAGAAAGTGCAGTAAGATCATCGAATGTGATACACTTGTGAGTGGCATTTCTTATCTTGATAAAAATCTTCAATATTCTTAATTATGTTCGGCGTAGGCTGACGTTCAGCCTTGTGCATAGAGCCTACGTCGCTTTCACATTCAAGATTCTGTCTTGAGAATGAAGCAATAGGGATGGTTAGCAATATTTCTTAACCTTCGCTGATAGTTTGAATGGATTGTATTTTTTATTATTGCTATTGAAGATAGATTTTTCAACTTTAATGATGACGTAGGCGTCGTTGCTCAAATGCTATGCTTCAGCCTACGCCGAACGAGAAGAAGTAATTAAAGTAAATATCCACCGTTCGGCTTAGGCTGACGTTCAGCCTTGTGTATAGAGCCTACATCACTTTCACATTCAAGATTCTGTCTTGAGAATGAAGCAATAGGTATGGTTAATATTATTTCTTAGCATTCGCTGATAAGTTACATTAATTGTATTTTTAATTATGGCTATTGAAAACAGATTTTTCAACTATTTTAATGACGTAGGCGTCGTTGCTCAAATGCTATGCTTCAGCCTACGCCGAACTTGGGCTTTGTTTCTTAATAAAGATATTCATAAATCTAAATTATTACAAATACTTTCACTCTTACAATCATCAAATGTTAGATGTATTGATCTAATATTTAAAGTAGAAATAAATGTTAATTATGCCACAGGGTTATATCAAAAATTTAATAAAATTGCTTCGATTTATTTACTTTTAATAATCTGCGGATGCTTTAATTTATCTGCACAAAATGAGATAAAGTGTTTTGATATTTTAAGTCCTATTTTATTATATACAGATTTTGAATCTAATTTTAACGAAGACAATTTTCTTGAAGATTTGAAAAATTGCCTTGATGTTAATAAAATTAAGTTGGATATATTTAGATATTTAGAATCTGATTATCACGTTTTTAATAAATATTCAAATCGTTTTGAAATTGCAACTGATGTTCCTTTCTTAATTGAAAAAATGCACACAAAGAGTAAATCATGTTCAGCTAATCTTTTAAAGTACGATTTTAGTAATAGCTTAGGCAAGCCTTTTGTGATAAATAAAGAAACTTTTTTTGTATCAATCAGTTATTAATCTTTGATAAATTCTAAGAGAGTTATTAGGAGACGACAATGAAAATGCCTTTGTATAATTTTGGTTCTCTATAATTTACTTTGGTAATAGAAGTCCGGTTTTATGGTTCAGAACCCTCGTTCGGCGTAGGCTGACGTTCAGCCTTGTGTAAAGAGCCTACGTCGCTCCTACATTCAAGATTCTGTCTTGTGAATGAAGCAATAAGAATAGTTAATAATAATTCTCATCATTCGCTGATAAATTCAAATAATTGTATTTTTAATTATGGCTATTGAAAATAGATTTTTCAACTCTAATAATGACGTAGGCGTCATTGCTCAAATGCTATGCTTCATCCTACGCCGAACAGAGTAGACTTCTATGGTATGCGAGAGATGGTGGAGGAGATGGGCGATGGGGATTCTGAGCTTACATGAGTTGCTCTATCGTAATCGCTTGATTAATGATTTCCTTACTGTATTTATTATCTATGAGCCCATGACTTGTAATTATAGTATAGAATATCTGGTGTTTGTATCCTGTGTTATTTCTGAATACTGTTTCTTTGAGGCGTAGTTCTGCGGCATACTTTTTTGTGATGGCATATGGAGCGTTAGAGAACTTAACCTCTATTAT
>Ga0209828_1002102_pt1 | contig 16997 bp, 15 predicted proteins | sample MaitaG_FD_187429 | JGI IMG/M metagenome (GOLD analysis project Ga0209828, IMG submission 187429) | Marine algal microbial communities from Maine, USA - Maine_Asex2 metaG (SPAdes) (version 2) | ecosystem: Host-associated > Algae > Red algae > Unclassified | place: Maine, USA | collected 2015-01-05 | reverse complement strand
ACGACCTTCGGGTTATGAGCCCGACGAGCTACCAAGCTGCTCCACCCCGCAGAGACAAACTATCGCCGTCGCCCCCCGTCGCCAACCTGGCCGTGCGTGGTACACAACACTCATGAACAGCGACCGCCCTCAGCCGCGGCCGGAACCGCTCGGCGGCGACGCCGACTACGGCCTGAGCGAACTCGGCCCCGACCACCTATCGCTCGACGCGGTCTTGCGTCGATTCGGCGCCGAACGGTCGTGGTGGGTGGCAACGACACGGCCCGATGGCCGACCGCACGCTATGCCGGTCTGGGGGCTCTTCATCGAGCACCGCCTTGTCTTCTCGACCGATCCGCAGTCGGTCAAGGCCGACAACCTGACCAGTAACCAAGCGATCGTCGTCCACCTCGACAGCGGCGATCAGGTGGCCGTGGTAGAGGGCACGGCGCGACGGCTAACGCCAACCGACATTCCCGCCGGCTTCAGTGCGCAGTACGAAGCAAAGTACGGCTTTGCCTTCGACCCAGCCGACCCCGCAGTTGGCATGTTCGAGGTCGTGCCGGCCAAAGTGTTCTCGTGGGACGAAGCAAACTTCGCGGAAACCGCAGCGCGTTGGCGATTCACCTAGAACAAGCCGGAGACCGGCGCTTAGCGGCCCCAGACCCGGACCACCCATCCCGGTTGGGACCGCTAAGCACACACGCAGCACCCAGCCAGAACATGGCGAGTGCTGCTCTCACTAGCTTTCGGCCCTGTGACCTCGGTATTGAGCCCAACAACGATCCGATAACGGCGTTTCCGAGCATTCAATAACGTCCAACATCAATCCACGCCCAATGCGCGTCAAGCCACATCGCGTTGTGGCAAACCGATGTTGCCGGGAGCGGTGCGCCTCGCGAAGCGTGCGCGCCGACTGCGCGGTCGCTGGACCTCGGCGAGCTACAGGTACCCGCTCGGGTTCGAGCCTTCGTCGTCTACAACGGGTGCCATTGGCGGCCGGCCCTGCGGGGGCATGCCGGGCCGGGCCCCTGGGGGCATTGCACCCGGCGGAAGCCCGCCCTGGCGGACCTGCGCCAGCTGCTGCTGGGCCATCGCCGCTTGGGCGGTCGCCAACGCCTGCATGCCGCGCAACAGACCCTGCAGCCAGCCAACAAGCTGCGCATGCGCGACACGAATCTCGCCCTCGGTCGGCGCCTCATTGTTCGCGCAGCACTTGTTGAACTCTTGCAGTTCTTCGCGCAGATCCTCAGACAACACCTCAGACAGCTCTTCGATCGTCTCCTGGTGAATCTGTGCGAGCCGAACCCGCCCGCCCTCGTCAGGCACGTTGTGTCGAATCTCTTCGAGCAAGGTCTGCAACATGGTGCCCATGCGAATCAACTTCGCCGGATCACTGATGCTCGACGCGGGGGCTTCAACTTGGGGAGGTGCATCACTCATGATTTCAACCTACCGGAGGTGTCTGACGGTTTGTCGAGGTGATTGTTTAGCTCGTCAGCGGTTCGGGGCTGGGGTTTAGGAACTGTTCGAAGTTGAAATCCTTGAAGTTGAAGTCACCAAGGTTGAAGTCCTTCAACAGATCGTTGAGGTCACCTTCGCCGCCGAGGAACTCCTCGATGTCGAAGCTCTCAAGGTCGAACGACTCGGGGTCGAAGTCCTCGCCGAAGAAGTCACGGCTGAAGGTCTCCGGGTCAAAGTCGTCGCCGAACAGTTCCTTGGCGTAGGCCTCGGGATCGAAGTCGTCGCTCAAGAAGTTCTCACCGAGCAGCTCTTCCGGATCGAAGTCGCCCGTCAACAGGTCATCGAGGTTGAAGTCTTCCCTGAGCAGATCCTCGACATCAGCTTCACCGTTGAGCAGATCTTCGATGGTCGGTACCTCGGCCGCGTCGGCCGCACCGTCATCGGGGCCATCGGCGCCATCGACATCGAGGCCATCGACATCCTGCCCGACGCCAGCGGCATCGCTCGCATCGCCGTCACTCTCGACCGTGTTCGACTCGCCGCCGTCGGATGGGACCTCGACGATGGCGCCATCGCCAAGGGCAGAAGTGTCGCCAGTATCATCAGCGCCGACCGACTCGACCGGTGCGATCTGAGCTTCACTGTCCGAGCCGGAAAATTGCGTGCCAAGCGCAAACGCAACGATGACGAGCAAGGCGGCAACAACGAGAGCGCTGAGCACGCGTGCTCCGGTGCCGAAGCGGTCAATTTTGTCAGAGGTAGGGAAAACCAATGTGGTCACTCATTTCAGTTCGCAGCAAAATTCTCGATGAAGGCAACAATGTCGCCAATCTCATCGAACGCCGCGAGTAGGTCGGCATATTCCCGACCCTCCGCCAACTGCGTCAGCAGGGGATACACGGGCTTCTGCTCGGTCCAGAACTCGACGTCCATGAAAACCATCGGGCTAGCGATACCAAACGACTTATAGTGGTTCTGCGCGGCGTCCTGAAAAACCTCCTGAATCGTGCCGGCACTGCCTGGCGCGAACACCACACCACCGAGCGCCATCGCGAGCAGGCCATCCTCGCGAATGCTGTTCGAGAAGTACTTTGCGATTTCGGTCGCGAACACATTCGGCGGTTCGTGGCCATAGTGCCAAGTCGGAACGCCAAGGCTGACCGCATCGTCATTCGGTCGGGGAAAGCGCTCCCGAACTGCAAAGGCTGAATCGAGCCATGCGCCCATCGGTTCAAACGACGGGGCACCACGCAGCATGGTCAACGCCTCGTCGACTGTGCTATCGGGATAATCGCGTAGGTATGCGCCCAGATTGGCCGCCTCCATCGCTCCTGGTCCCCCACCGGTCGCCACGTAATACCCCGCATCGGCCAGACGTTTCCCCAACCGCACAACCGCCTCGTACGCATCGTGGTCACGGCGCATCCCGTGACCACCCATGATGGCCACAACCCGACCCACGCCGACCCGACGCAAGACCGCGCTCAGCGCGTCGTCGATCGCATGATCGTGGACCCGCTCGGCCAACGTGTCGACGACATTCTGTGACTCGACGACGCCCCGATGCCAGTGATACGAGCGACTATCGATCGTGGTGCCATAGGTATCGGGCGAGCCGGGCGAGTAGCCGCGATAGAGCTCCTCGGCCGTGTACAGCGATGACCGAAATGGGCGCACCGGCAAATCAACGAAACGAGGGAACACGCACGCGCCGCCAGCGGTCACCGCCGCCAATCCCTCGGGGTCAAGCTCACAGCCGAGAAAGAACGATGCCTCGACATCAAGCCCTTGCAACATCGCCGTGCGCTCGGTCAGATCGAGACCCTGCAAAGCGACGTCGCGCAGAGAGGTATGAGACGCGACGAACGCGTCAAAGTCGTCCAGGGATTCCAGCTCAATCACGCTGGAACCGTACCGCTACGGCCGCACTACCCGACGACGACGGTCACCGGAGCCCGAGGGTGACTAGCGGGCAGCGGCGTGCGCCGTGCCGAGCAACTCGCGGAGATCGGCCAAGCTGGTCATCCACCACGCGTTGGTAACCGTGCTCCGGCCCGGGATATCGGTAAGCGCCGCATCGATCGCCGCAACGAACACGGTGTGTTCGCCACCTGCGAGCCGGAGATCGAGAAGCGCATCGACGATCCGAGAGCGACTCGTAAGTTCGCCATCGATGGCATCGAGGTGCCGGTCGATCTCGTGCTGTAGCAGTGATTCAGTCATAGTGAAGAATTGCCTCCTGCGGAGATGTAACGCTAGGGAGTTGCCCGTATTCCTTCGTACCGCAAGTATGGCCTACCCAAGTCGCCTAACCATCGGCACAACGGCCTGGTCTATGAACAACTGAGTGCCAGCAAGGCAGAAAACGGCACGAATAACCCACACGGGGGAAGCTGTTCCGCTCATTTTCTCGGGCGATGGTCTGAATCCGCCGTCGCCCGGTCAGGCCGCTTCGCCCTCAGCGTCAGCATCTGCGGCATTGCTTGCCTCGAGCTTGTTCTTTGCGTCCTCGACGAGCTGTTGGTATCGCCCGAGATCGCCTTCGAGGAGTGCATCCTGGGCTTGATCGAGCAGCGCCAATGCCTCGACGACAGCGTCAGTGTCCTCGGGTGAAATCGACGATGCTTGCCCGGACGAGTTCCCGCTCGGATTCCGTCCGGTAGCGCCCTGCGGCACCACGTTGCCAATATCGCCTTCACACGGCTGGTTCACGTTGTCGCCGCTCTGGATGCCGTCGAGCCACACGCCAAAGAGCGCATCGATCGCTTCGGCAAATCCGGCGCACATCACGACGTCGCCAGCATGCGACACGATGACCTTTTCGAGCGCGGGCAACTTCGTTCCCGTCGGCTTCACGTAGAGCGGCCGGACATACAACAACGAATTCTCGATCGGCACGATCAGCAGGTCTTCGAGCACGACCTCGGTGCCCTCGCCGGCTGCATCGAGCAACGAGATGGCCTTGGATACGTCTTCCTGCGACGAGATCTGGGAAGCGACAAGCGCTGGTCCATCGACCTCGGTGCCGGGCATCGCGTATTCGACCAGCTGCCCAAAACCATCGGCTTGCACATCGCTCACTCCCATGACGAGCGCGGTGAGCTTCTTCAGGCTGTCGTCTCTCGACTCGGCGACGAACGACCGGAGCGCTACGAACTCGGCCTCGGTCTTGGCGTCCTCGCCTTCCGCCGGCAACCTGGTGTACGTGTAATACGAACTGACTCGCTGCTCACGTGAGATTTGGCTAAACCCATCAGCCCCGGTTGTCGTATTCGTACGCGTACCCTCGACGCCACCAGGGTCGGGCGAGATCGACCAGGTCTGCGACCGGTCATAGAAGTCGACCGGCTTGTCGACCTGGTAGGGGCCCCACATGTTCGTCTGCACAGTGAACATGTCGGACGCATAACGCAGGTGCTCGGCGACCTCGGGCGACATTGCCGAGATGGGTGCAAACAGTTCAGGGAACGCCTGCTCGTACGCCCGAATGATTGGATCGTTCGGTTCGACGATGTACAAGGTCACCGTGCCGTCGTACGCATCGACAACCGCCTTGACCGAGTTCCGGATGTAGTTGAAACGACCCGGCAGATCATTCGACCGAGGCAAGAGCTCGCGGTCGGCTCGCTGCGAGTACGGGTAACGCGACGAGGTCGTGTAACCATCGACGACGTACTTGATGCCGCCATCGGCAATCACCGGGTACGGATCACTGTCGAACGAAAGAAACGGGGCGACCGTCTTCAGGCGATCGCGGACGTTGCGGATGTAGATGACCTTGCTCTCGTCGGTGACGAGGTCGGAGATGAGCGGGTCGATGCTGTTGAATCGCAAGGAGAACGCCAGCTGGCGCAGCAGGCCACCCATGGGCACGCCGCCTTCGCCCGTGTAGCGATACGGCACCTGCTCGTTCGTCGCAGGGTCGATGTAGTCGACCTCGTCACGGCCCGAGTTCACGATCGCGTAGCCGTCCATGAACTCGCCGTGATAAATCTGCGGCCGGTCGAGGGTGATGTCGTCGTCGACTTCGTTGCGGGGTGGAATATCGCCGATCACAAAAACCGGCAACTGGTCGTCGGTCGTGTTCGCGGGGGCCATCGCGATGCCGTTGCCGTGGGTGAAGGACAGCGTCGTGGACTCCCACGTCTGCGGGACGCCATCGAGGTTGAGCCCACGGGCGCCAAGCACCACCGGCGTGACCTCGCCGTCGATCTCGTACCGATCGACGTCGATGACATCGTTGAACCGAAAGAACTCGCGGCCGGCTTCGTTCAGATTGAACACGTCGCCGACAACACCGGGATCGAGCAGCGGCACCGTTTCGAGCACATCGGCGTTCGCGACAATGTCGTCGGCGGTGAGGATGCCGTCGTAGGCGAAATCACGACGCTCAACGGCAAGCCCAAACGCGTCGCGCGTGGCTCCAATATTTTCGACGATGAACTCGGCTTCTTTCGTCGACTCGGACGGCTCAACCGAAAACCGCTGGACGGCAAACGGATAGATGCCGCCCATCACTGTCGAAACGAACGCCCAGAGGCCAACCGCGATCGCTGGCAACACCCAGCCGCGCCGCAGGATGTTGAACAACAACAGTCCACACGCGAACAGCGAGATCAGAATCAGGAGGTTGAACACTGGCAGTCGCGCGTTGACGTCGGCAAACGTGGCGCCGTCGACGGTGCCGTTCGTGGAGGTCGTGAGCTCGAACCGGCCGAGCCAGTAGTCGCCCGTGCGCACGAGTGCGAGCAAGGCCAACAAGACCGACATGTGCGCCTTGACCTGCGGGGTTGCCCGCTGACCCTGGGTCTGCACTCGAATGCCACCGTTCAGGTAGTGGGCGGCAGCCGTCACGATGATGACGATCACGAGCGCCGTGAACAGCCAGTCGGTCACAAAACTAAGGAACGGCAGCTCGAAGACGTAGAAGCCGATGTCGCGGCCGAACAACGCATCGACCTCGCCAAAGTCGACCCGATTCCGGAAGAGGATCCAGTTCCGCCACTGGGCCGACGCGCCCGCGCCGGCGCTGATCGCGAAGAGTGCCGCCACGACAAAGCGCAACAACCCATACCGGCCGCCGACGGCATCGTGGAACCGCGAGAGGACTTCTTCTTCGGGCCCTTCAGGCCGGAAGGATGGCGCCATCCGCTCGGCCAGGTACAGATTCAACCACAGGATCGAAAAGAAGATCGCGATGAATACCGCCGCGAGCACGACCTTCGCGAGCAGGATGCGACTCCAGACGCCTTCGAGCGCCATCGAGTCGAACCAGAGGTAGTCGGTGTAGGCGCCCGACAGGCCGCGCAGAGACAGTAGGACGACAAAGAAGATGACGACCGCGATGATCGCAAAGGCTCGAAGTTGGCGGTTCACGAGAAGCACCTAGCTTGCGTCGGGCTTGTACAACGAATCGACGTCAACGTGTCTCACTGTGGTTGCTGCTGATGATGGCGGGTCGCTTGGGCACGAACCCAGTGTCCCGCACGCGAGGATGTTACCTGTCGGCAGGAACCAATACGCAGCGGCAGCGGGGGCTTGTTGGCGGATGATACGCACCGCTCGGGAACTGCTCGCCGACCTGCTGCTGCGGGGTAAGTGAGTTGTCGTGGCCGTCGGGGCAACCCTCTTCATGATCAAAGAAGACCCAACGAACGGGCGCGCTGTCAGACATCGCAGCGACGGAACCGAGTGAGAAGGCCTGTACGGCAATCGCGGACGCGGCAATCGCAAGTTCGTCCTTCTTGAACGCGCGGTAGAACGTTCGGACCGTCGTCGTTGCATCGTCGTCTTCTGGCGCATCGGCCAGTTCGCTGATCATTGCTCGGAGCGGATCGATCACCGCAGTGATGCTCTCGACAAACGGACGGTTGTTCGGAATGCCGACGATGGCGAGTGGGTCGGCGAACACGGCACCTGCTCGATAACACGCCTCGATTTGCGGGACGATGGCGGCAACGTACATATCGGCATGGGTGTCGACTGGCGGCATGGCCTCGAGCACGCTCGATTTGCGCTTGCGATTATTGATCGTTTCGAGCACGTGGTTCTGTTCGTCAGCGAGCACTCGCTTTAGGCGCCGCTCGATCGTGCCTTGGAGATCACCGATCGCGGCGTCTCGTTCTTCGACGATAGCCAGGTCGTCGCCTGCGGTCGGCGCCAGCGCTTGTTCGTCGGTTGCGACCGCGGCAAGCTCGACAGCCTCAGCCTCAGCCTGAGGGGTGGCGACAGATTCGGAGGCCGCAGGTTCGGGGGCCTCGGGGGTGTCGGCCGCTGGGGTATCGGCGGCCTCGGAGATGTCGCCCGCTGGGGTATCGGCGACCTCGGAGATGTCGGAGATGTCGCCCGCTGGGGTATCGGCGACCTCGGAGATGTCGGCCACTGGAGTGTCGGCCGCACTTTCGTCGACCGCGGTTTCGCCGTCGCGCTTTGAGCGGAGTCGATCGAACAACGAATCCATCGGGTGATCGGTCTCGGCAGGGGCTTCAGCTTCATCAGCCGGCGTAGCAACGTCATCAATCGGGAGCACTTCGAACGCACTCGCGTCGGCCAGCACTGCCATGGCACCAGGGTCAACCGTCGGCGCATCGTCGACGACTGCCGCCGCTTCGACCGTGGCGGCTGGTGCGGCATCGGCGGCATCGAGCACTCGGATGCTGTCACGGGGGTCGACGACCCGGATGATCCGCGCCTCGGCTCGGGTGTCGGCGGCGACCTCTGCAACGTCAGCGGTCTCGGCCGCTGGGGTCTCGGCGAGTTCGGTATCGGCGAGTTCGGTATCGGCAATTTCGGCAACCGTGAGTTCTTCAGGCGCCGCGTCGGCGACGGTCGGTTCCGCGGCAGCGACTTCAGCGACCGTAGCTTCGACTTGTTCTTCGACCACGACGGCATCTGAACCGGTGGTCGGCGGACCCTCGGCGACCGCGGCTTCGAGTTCTTCAATCGCGGCCGCGACTTCGGCGTCACTCGTATCGATTTCTTCGGTCAGCTCAATGACGACCGACGGCTCGGATTTGCCGACCTCGGCGACTTCCTCCGCGGCGACGACCGCCTCAACGGCGACTTCCTCCGCAGCAACGACCGCCTCAACCGCGACTTCCTCGGCGGCGGTTTCGTCGGCCGGGTCGGCGGCCCAAATGACATCATCGGCTGGCGGCTCGACGTCGTCAACGTCGGCGACAACCTCGTCAGCGCTGGCGGCGACGGCTTCAACGAGCTGCTCATCGGCAACCAGAGCCGCGGCATCTTGATCTTCGTGGAACTCGGTGAACTCGCCTCGAAGGTCGGCCAGTTCACCGGTGCGACCGAACGCGTCGACCTTGCGAGCTGCCTCGGAGTCCTCGTAACGATCAACCTCAGGCAATGAGATTGTGCCGATCAATGCGGCGTCGGCAATCTCGGAGTGCAGGGCTTCAGGCCCCGCTGGCTCTTCGCCTTCAACTGACCGCGCGGCGGTGTCGCCTTTGATCTTTGCCTCAGAGATCGAGGCTCGCAGTTCATTCGCGATCTCATTCAGCGTGTCCTGCACCACACCATGGGATTGGAGCAGCCGATCACGGCCCGCCTTCAGCCGCTCGGCCTGCGAGCGCATCGTGCGCCGTTTCTTGTCCATGTCGGCGAGGATCTGAAAGCGAGCTTCCTGCGCCTGCTGGATGAGGCCTTCGCCTTCGACCTGTGCGGCCACCAGTAGGTCGTTGGCCACAACACGCGCTTCGGCGACGATCGCGGCCGCTTCCTCTTCGACCCGAGCCGCGTCATGCTGCGCTCCGGAGATGATCTCGTTGGCAGCAGCTTCGGCTTCCGTCGTCTTCTCGCCGTAGACCAACTCGGCCCGCCACCGAATGTCGGTGACCTCTGATTCGGCGGCCTCGAACATTTCGCGAGCTCGAAGCTGGGCTTGGGAGACACGCGTTTCGGCCGCTTCACGAGCCGAGTGCAAAACCTGTGCAACCTGCTCGCCAAGCCGCTCGGTCAGCTCGGCATCGGTGATGTCGCCGGGCGCGGCAACACTCTGGCGGGCCTGCGCTTCAACCTCGGCCAAATTTTCGACGGCGGCTTCGAGTTCGGTTTCGGCCTGACCCGCGCGACGGATCGCCTTGCCGAGTCGGCTCCGCATCTCGCCTTCGCGACGTTGCGAATCGCGCAGTGCGTCGGCGATAGCAGCAAGGTACGGACGCACTTCATCGGGGCTATACCCACGACGGGCAGTGCCGAACTTTCGAAATTCAATGTTGTCGGGGTCGAACTCGGGCTCTCCGACCCCATAAAGCGGATCCTCAGACAGCGGTTGGGCCATCACCCCATCGTAGTGAAAGTGGTGAGCAATATGGGGCAATTGTGCTTTGTGTGGCCAATGTGGTCACGAAACGGGCGCAAAACCGCGGATTTTTCAAGTTTTCTGGGTCCAGAAGCTCAAGATTTATTGCCCCCTGCCGATGAGGCAACTTTATTTGTTCGACCCGAAGGGTCGAACACGATACCGGTGATCCCGAGGAGCGAAGCGACGCACGCCACAGGACGAACCCAGGCCTGCGTGGAAACGCTTCGACCCGCAGGGTCGAACAAGATACCGGTGATCCCGAGGAGCGAAGCGACGCACGCCACAGGACGAACCCAGGCCTGCGTGGAAACGCTTCGACCCGCAGGGTCGAACAAATGCAACTAGTCGGCTGCGAGTTCGCCGTTGCGTTCGATCTTGAGGCCGTTGCCGCCGAACGAGTCGAGGGCTTCCATTGCATCGTCGAGTGTTGCGACCGCCCGGACGTCCATGTCGCCGGCGAAACCCAGCGCCTCGTCGAGTTCGTCTGCCGGTACGAGGAAAAGGTCGGTTCCCGATTCGCGTGCCGCGACCGTCTTTTGTTTCACGCCACCAACCCGACCGACTGTGCCCGTCGGCGAGATCGTTCCCGTGGTTGCAACGCTCAGGCCGCCGGTGAGTTCGCCAGCGGTTAACACGTCGATGATCGCGAGCGTGAACGCAAGGCCCGCGGACGGGCCGCCAACTCGATCGGTTTCGATCGTGACATCAACGGGCAACTGGTACTCGACGAGCTGAGGACCGAGCCCGATGCCGATACGGGCCTTCGCTGCGTCGCCGAGATCACGAATCTCCTCGGGCAAACAGCTCGCGGCGCTCGAACCAAGGACCAGGTCGACGTCTTCGATCGTGCCGTCCTCGATGCGGTCGACGGTGAGTATCACCGAATCGCCCGGCGCGTTATCGCCAAGCTCCTCGACCAGTTCTTCGATCAAGGCGACGTCGGCACCATCGACGCCCACGATGAGATCGCCGGTGTTGAGAATTCCTTCCGCCGGCATACACGGCGTCGTGTTCGCAACTTCGACGCCGAGCCCATTCCACGGGACGTCATAGCCGAGGTAGGTCAATGCAACGACCGCAGCATCGTTCTTGGAATCCTGCATCCGTCGGCGGTCTTCTTCACGCTTCTCGTCGGCCGTTCGATCACCATTGATGATGTCTTCGTGCACCAGGTCGACCGAGTCGTCGACCTTTGCGCTCAGGTACTCCCACATCGAGACGCGTTCCGTCAGCGACACCGTGACGAAGCCGACCTCGCCCTCGGGCACGAATGCCTCGACGTCGGCAACCGAGATGCGTTGCGACGCGTCACGCACTGATCCCGGAGCAAGCGCGTAGTACGGGCGGCGCCAGAACGAGAACACGACCGCAACGCCAACGAGTACGACGGCGAGGAAGACGCCGATGGCCATAAGCGGGGTGACGAATCGGCGAGGAGCGCTTCGCCCGGTGGCGACCACCGGTGCCCCGCCGCCCACAGGTAACGTGTTCGGTGTTGTGTCGAACTCGTTCCTTTTCTCGGTCACCCTGGCAATCCTCGCTGGTTTCTTGGCGAAGGGAACCGGGCCGCGTCGCCTGCGCATGATCGTTCCCGTCCTCACGGTAGGTGGCAGCACGCCCAAACTCACGTCGGGTCTAGGACTTCTTACCGAACTGCAACAACTGATTCGGCCGCTCCCACTCGTGGGCATGCTCATGGCGGCCCCGGTGCCCGGTTCTTCGAGCACCACGGTCGGCTCCACGAGCGGCGCAAGAACGGCCTCGGGGCGCCCGGTTCGGAAACGCCGTGACCCGCTGCGACATCACCGCGCCGTCGTCGGGCTCGATGCACGTGTTCGGTGGTGGGAGCGAGTACGGGCTGCCGTGATCCTGCTCGTGATGGTCGTTGCGCTCGGCGCGCTGCTCGCGATCTTCGTTGCGTTCCTCATCTTCCTCGGAACGGTTCTTCTCGAAATTCTCGCCGGTTGACCTCGCCGCAGACTGAAGCGGCGGCGTCCCCTAGTCGGCGGCAGGCCGCAATCGTCGCCGGCCATACCGGGGACAGCACGACCGCCCGTCAGTTCCTGGCCGACGCTGACGCGAAGGTTCGAGCGGCCGCCCTTGGCGCGCTGGCGCGCCTCGACGTGCTCACGCCCGACGAGCTCAATGCCGCCGTCGGCGACGAAAGCCCGACGGTCCGGCGCCGCGCCGCCAGCGTCGGCGCCCACCTAGCTTGCTCCCGTCAGTACGAGTTGCTCGCTGATGACGACCCATCGGTCGTCGAGGTCGCCGCCTGGGCCTGCGGGGAGCGCGAGGCCGACACCAAAGCTGTGGTCTTGCTCATCGCCATCGGCACCGACCACGACGATCCGCTGTGTCGAGAGGCAGCGGTTGCCGCGCTTGGCGCGCTCGGTGACCCCGCCGGCCTCGACACGATTCTCGCCGGTTGCAGCGACAAGCCTGCGATTCGGCGGCGAGCGGTCTTAGCACTGGCCCCGTTCGAGGGCCCCGAGGTTGACGCGGCGCTCATTGCCGCTACCGAAGACCGCGACTGGCAGACCCGCCAAGCAGCCGAAACGTTGCTCCGCCCACCGATGGCCGGCGACGAAGACGCGGACGCGGACAACCAAATTTGAGCGACGACAACTCCGGCTGACACCCGAGCGCACTCGCCGGGCCGGAACGCGTCAGCGGCGGCTGACGTCCATGAACATCGCCTTCACCGCGTCGTACGACTCGATACAACGACCGGCGCCGAGCACCACACATTCGAGCGGCGCATGCACCAGGTGAACCGACACTTCGGATTCGCGCGACAACCGGGCCCCGAGGCCTCGCAACAGTGCGCCGCCGCCGACGAGATGAATACCGCTGACGATCAGGTCTTGCGACAACTCGGGTGGTGCTTGCGCCAGACACGCCAACGATGAGTCGACGATCGAGGTCACGACTTCGCTGATGGCCTGGCGCACCTCGCCCGGTTCCATGATGATCGTTTCCGGCAAACCCGTCATCAGCTGACGGCCCCGCACTTCGGCCCGGACCTCGCCTTCGGTGTACGCCGCGGACCCGACGACGACCTTGATCTCTTCCGCGGTGCGCTCGCCAACGGCGATGCCGTGCTCGCGCCGGATGTGTTGCTGGATCGCTGCGTCGATGTCGAACGAACCAACGCGAACAGCCTCGAGCGCAACAACGCCGCCCATCGAGATCAGCGCGGTTTCGCTCGTACCGCCGCCGATGTCGACGACCATCGAACCGACAGGTTCGTTGATCGGCAGCCCGGCCCCGATCGCCGCAGCCAGAGGTTGCTCGATCAGCTGAGCGTCGGCCGCGCCGGCACGACGAGCGGCCTCGATCACGGCTCGGCGTTCCACTGCGGTGATTGCAGACGGCACACAGATAACGACACGTGGTCGGTTGAAACGGTTCACGCCGACTCGCTGCAGGAGCAGCCGAATCATGCGTTGGGTCACGTCGAAGTCAGTGATCGCGCCTTTGCGAAGTGGCCGCACCGCGACGATGTAGCTCGGTGTTCGCCCGATCATCTGCCAGGCCTCGTGACCCATGGCCAGGACGTCGCCTGTGTTCTTGTTGAGCGCGATAACCGAAGGCTCGTTCAAAACGATGCCCCGGCCCTTGGCATAAACGAGGGTGTTCGCCGTGCCCAGATCGATAGCGAGGTCGCGAGCCAGAACTAGTTCCTACGACGGCGGGGATCGTCGGCAATCGGCGGAGCGATGGCGCCCATCTCGTTGCGAAACTCGTCGATCGGTGACGACGAACCGGTGCGTACGCGATTAACGATGACGACGATCACCCCACCGACAACGAAAACCCCGAGCGCGATCGCCAGGAAGATCAGATTCGACATGAACTACTGCGGCCACCAGTCAATCGAAGGGCAATGAACACCCCAGAATGTAGCGGGTGCCCACAACTTGGCGTTCTCGGTTGCCCGCCAGTCGGTCTGGCTGACGAGAACCGACGCTCAGGACGGCTTTGGTACTTGCACCGATCCATCGGGCCCAACGGTGAGTGACGAGAGGTCGTCGACCTCGGCGATGTGTTGCGCATCGACCCCCCACTCTTCGCCGTCGGCCCACGTCTCACGCTTCCAGATCGGGATCGTTGCCTTCAGCGCGTCGATACAGAATCGGGCGCCCGCGAACGCCTCGGCTCGATGCGGGGCGGCGGCAACGACAACAACCGCCGACTCGCCGATCTCGAGTGGACCGGTGCGGTGCATGAGCACAAGACGTTCGAGGTCGGGCCAGCGGAGCCTGGCGTCGTCGGCCAGTGCCTGCAGGCGCGGTTCGACCTGGCTCTCGTAGGCCTCGTACTCAAGCTGCGAAACATCGTCGCGGCCATCGGAATGGTCACGCGCCACACCACTGAACAGGACGACACCACCGCAGTTGGGCGAATGGGCCCATTCGAGCGCCTCGTTAACCGGCAGAGATTCGGCGGTCAACGCAACCCAGGTGGTACCCGATTCAGGGGGCCGCACAGACTTGGACGAATCAGAGTTCACTCCCAGATACTACGGACCGGGACCTCGGGGTGCCCAACACGGAAGTTTCGCCGATCAAAAAATGTGAAGATTTACCTAGCGAAACTATGGGCGTTTGCCCGACTCGCGTCCCAAGCCGCGGACACTCGGACGGGAACCGTCTGTACTCTTGCGCTGTGTCGTTCTTCGATGACTACGACGACGAAGATCCGACCTTCCGTCCACCACCCCATCAAGATGATCGCCTTTGGCGACACCCATCAGAGATGGCGGCAATGGCGCGCGCGGAGGTTGATCTCGCCGCTCCCGCCCCTGCCACGAACTCGCCGCGCCGTCCCCTGTTCGCTGCATCGCTGACAACGCTGGTTGGCCTGCTCGTCTTCGGTGGCTTTCAACTCGGTCGCATCGCTCCGCCCGCCGATCAGCAACCGGCAGTTCCGGCCAGCGAAACCGTCTTGTCGGCCGCCGCTTCGACGAGCTGGACCCACGCGCTTCGGAACCGAATCGAGCCGAGCCTGCCGCGCATCGAAGTCACCCGCAACGCGTCCATGGATGACGGGCAGGGCATCCTCTTCACCGACCAAGGCCACATCTTGACGAGTGCAGCCCTCGTCGAGGGCGCTACCCATACGGTCGTCTGGTTCGGCAACGAACGGCATGCGGCCACGGTGCTTGCGGCCGACAAACTCACCGACGTCGCCGTTATCCAGGTCACCGATCCGCCCGCAGCCCCCGCGCTGCTCGGTACTCGCCACGAAGCCCAGATCGGTCAGCATGCGCTGAGCCTCGACGACCGCACCGGCCTGCAACCGGGCCGCATCTCCAGCCTCGGCGCCGAGGTCAAGCTCGACTACGGACCAACGTTCTACGGGCTGCTCGGCATTGCGACCCCGAACGATCTTGAACCCGGCGCCGCCATCTTCGATGACACCGGCATCATCATTGGCATGGCCCCGTCGGTTCCTGCGGCAGCAACGGCGCTGTTTCATCCGGTGTCGATGACGTCAGGTTCGGAGGCCCGAACCGGTCAGGTGATTCCGATCTCGCTCGTGCAACGTGTTGCCGCCGAGTTCCTCGCCATAGGCCATGTGCAACACGCCTGGCTCGGCATCACCGGCATCGACGCATCGCCGGAGCACGTTGACGAAACCGGCTTGGTCGGTGCGGCCATCGTTGTTGATGTCATTCCCGATGGCCCCGCGAGTCGGGGCGGTATTCGAGCCGGCGATCTCATCGTCGAAGTCGGCGATGTGCCGGTCCGGTCGATGGCTGATCTGGTACTCGCGCTTCGCAATCACGAACCGAAGGCCGAGCTACAAATCCTGACATTCCGCGATACCCACATCATCAATCGCACCGTCACCCTCGGAATGCGCGACGGCTCGTAGCCGGGAGCACGCTTCCTCGCTTTGCGGGCTCAACTTTGTGGGCTCAACTTTGTGGGCTCAACTTTGCGGGCTCAACCGCGTAGCCGTCGAGCCGCAACCCGAGCCACGCCAACCCCGATCGCAACAGCACCGCTGGCTGCGCCGAGCGACAACTGCTGACGACGTTTCGAGTTCATCATCGCCCACGGCCGTGCCGTGCTGCCCTCGACATAGGCCTCGACGTTCGAGTACTCCGGCGACCACCCGGCGCTTCGGATCTTGTCGTTCGAAACGACCCACGGTTGGCTCGTATACGGCACGATGCCGGGTGGCGTCGGGGCAACACGATGCCGCCAGCTCGCTGCAGCGACCTGGGCGGCGACCGACGTCGGCAAACGCAGACGAGGCGCTCGCCCGCTGAGCTGTCGTACATCGTCACCCTTGACCCAGCCATCGGGAGCGACGTTGTAGGCACCGTCGAGCTCAGCCGTTGCCGCGAGCGCGACCGCGTCGGCAAGGTCATCGAGGTGAAGGAACTGCAGTGGCGGATCAGCGTCACTCGCGAGGCTCGCCGACACCTTCATCGCTCGAGCGACCCAACTATCTTCACCGGAGGCGACAGCCGTCGTCGGACGCAACACGGCGACGCGGGCGCCACTTCGCCCCTCGCTCCATTCAGCCGCCAACGTCTCGACCTGGGCCTTATGCTCAGCGAAGGCGAAGGTCGGATTCGGTCGGACATCGGCTTCTTCCGTCAGCGGCAACGGGTTGTTGGCCCACGCGCCGTAAACCATCGCGCTCGATAACACGACGAGGCGCCGCAGATCAGCGCGATGCGCTGCAGCAAGTACGCGTTGCGTCGCCGCAGTATCGACGCGCTGGGAAACGTCGGTGCCATCGGTCGACGGCCGGAAAGCCGATGCCAGGTGGATGACGGTCGAGGCCTCGGCGAAGGCTCCGTCGAGATCCATCGTGCGAATATCGCCTTGATGCAGCACGATCGGTGGAGCCGGACTCGACGGATGTTGCAGGTCAACACCGGCGACCGATTCGACGCCGTCAGCCTCGGAGAGGCGTTGCGCAACGCGGGATCCAACCGATCCAGCTACCCCTGTGATTACAACCTTGTTCATGTCCACCAAACTTCGGATGCGCCAGCGAGAAATGTCCTCGCGCCCAGGCCCATCCGTCAGGTTGCCAACAACCTGCCCCCGTCACCAACGTGAGCGTGCCGGAGAAGACACAGGCGCCGGGCGAAGGGGCCGCAACGGGTCAGAACCAAAGCTCCCGTACGATGCAGGTGTGAGCGACGACCTGCCAGCCGAAGGTGATGATTTCGAAGACGACGACGCAGCCGATCCTTTCGCCGCCCTGT
>Ga0209828_1002100_pt1 | contig 17003 bp, 10 predicted proteins | sample MaitaG_FD_187429 | JGI IMG/M metagenome (GOLD analysis project Ga0209828, IMG submission 187429) | Marine algal microbial communities from Maine, USA - Maine_Asex2 metaG (SPAdes) (version 2) | ecosystem: Host-associated > Algae > Red algae > Unclassified | place: Maine, USA | collected 2015-01-05 | reverse complement strand
TCCTGGACCGCGGTGCTGCCAACAAGTAGTCCGCATTTCGAAAAGGGCATCGAAATGCTGCTTTGTAGCGTCCAGCTCGAACGTCACGGGGCTCTAACGTCACGGTGCCTGCTTGGTTTCTAGGGGTTGGTGCAACGCTTTAGTGATTGAGGTGTTGTTGTGGGTTATCGGTATGTGGTGTTGAGGGATGTGGTTGTGGCGCGTAAGGCGTGGGAGTGGGGTGTGTCGTTTGCTGATGCGGGTCGGGTTGGGGGTGTGCATGGTGACACGGTTCGTCGTCATGTCGACGATGCTGGTGGGATGAGATGTGAGCGTGTGTTGGATCGTGAAGGCCATTTGAGCATGCAGGAGCGTGAGGTGATTCGGGTTGGGCTGGTGAAGGGCTTGTCGATGCGGTCGATTGCAGGTGAGTTGGGGCGTGCTGGGTCGACGGTGAAGCGTGAGATCGACCGGAATGGCGGCCGTGAGGCCTACCGGGTGGTTCAGGCTCAGCAGCGTGCTGATGATCAAGCGAGACGGCCGAAGCTGAAATGGTTTGAGCGTGAACCGCAACTATGGCGTCTGGTGCAGCATTGGTTGAAGCGGTTGTGGTCACCACAGCAGATATCGACAAGGCTGCGATCTGGGTTCCCCAACAGAAAGCAGATGTGGGTGAGTGCTGAGACGATCTACAAGTCGATCTATATGCAAGGACGAGGTGAATTACGCCGTCAGTTAGCCAAATGCTTACGTTCTGGCCGCGCTAGGCGAGTGCCGCACAAACCAGCCAGCCGGGCCCAGAAAGGGCCGATCAAGAACATGGTCAACATTTCTGAGCGGCCACCGGAGGTTGAGGATCGGGCGTTGCCGGGTCATTGGGAAGGCGACCTGATCTTGGGAAAAAACGGTTCCTCGGCGGTGGCCACGCTGGTCGAGCGTCAGACCCGATGGGTGATGCTGGTGAAAGTGGATTCTAAAGACGCCGTGCATGTTGCTGAGCGCCTCGCTCAAGCAGCACTCACCCTGCCCGAACAGCTACGAGGCTCTTTCACTTGGGACCAAGGCAGCGAAGCTGCTGATCATGCCACCTTCACCGCCACCACCGCAATCCCCTTCTACTTCTGCGACCCCCACTCACCCTGGCAACGCGGCACCAACGAAAACACCAACGGCCTCCTGCGCCAATACATGCCCAAAGGCACCGACCTCTCAGTCCACACCCAAACCGACCTCAACGTCATAGCGCGAAGCCTCAACCACCGACCACGCAAAACCCTCGGATATATGAAACCATACGAAGCACTAACCGCCGCGTTGCACTGACCCCCTGAACACAACCAGGCACCGTGACGTTAGACACGACTCGGATTACTTACGCGACGGTGCCTGGTCCTTTTCAGATGGTGGACGCAACAGCAAAAGTGGATCATGGTCGGCGGCCACCCCCCAGCAGCCGCCGACCATGAGAATGTTCCCCACCTGATCGTTCAGCCTCCGACGATAGCCAAAGTCGAGCGAAACCAGCCACTTGACACGGGTTCGTGTGCAAACGACGTATCTAAATTGCGGGCCGTAGGTAGCAGTTTCTACCCAACGAGCCGTTCAGCGTCCACCGTCGCCGGCGAATGTCGAACCGTGCGTGGTCGTGCTTCAGCAACGGCCTCAGAGTCGCTACAAGACCAGCACTCGTCGTCGAGCCCACCCCGCCACGTCACATCACAAGCACCGCAGACCATCGTGGTCGTGCGGGGTAAATCGCCAAATCCATGCACCGGCATGCGGGCCACATTATGGACATTGCCCGGTCACATCGCGGATACCCCCGAAACTTGTCGGGGGCCGACGTATTGGCCCGCAGTGGGCCTAGAACACTGCGCTGTTCACATAGTTTGCGGCTGCCGGGTATCGATCACTAAGAGCGCCAATGCGGCGCACAACAGCCGCTGTCTGGTCCACGGCACGACCAGCAAGTTCAAGCGGGTCACCAAGCAGCGCTGCCAACTCATCTCCGCCAAGCGGGATGCGTTGATCGCCTGCCAAGCGGTCGATGAGCGGCAGAGAATCGTGGTTTGATTGACGGAAGTCTAGCGCCGCAGCAACGGCGTGTTCTTTGATTGCCTCATGGGCGGCTTCGCGCCCAGCGCCCTGTTTGACTGCTGCCATCAGTACCTTGGTCGTCGCTACAAACGGCAGGTACTGGGCGAGCTCTCGCTCTACCACAGCGGGAAAAACACCAAAGCCGTCAAGTACGCTCAGAAACGCCTCGAACAAGCCGTCGAGCGCAAAGAATGCGTCGGGAAGAGCAATTCGACGCACAACTGAGCAGCTCACGTCACCTTCGTTCCATTGCCCGCCAACCAGTCCTGAAACCATGGTGAGGTGGCCGCGCAAGATTGAGATGAAGCCATTCACACGTTCACACGAGCGGGCGTTCATCTTGTGCGGCATGGCGGTCGAACCGACCTGCCCGTCGACAAAACCCTCGGTCACGAGGTTCTCTCCAGCCATCAAACGGATGGTCGTTGCCAAGTTGGCAGGCCCAGACGCAATCTGCACGAGCGCTGAGACAACATCAAAGTCGAGGGATCGCGGATACACCTGACCAACGCTGTCCATGCTGATCGAGAAGCCAAGATGATCAGCAATACGCGCCTCAAGCTCGAGAACCCGATCGGCATCACCCTCGAACAAGTCATGTAAGTCTTGCTGGGTTCCAACCGGTCCCTTCATGCCTCGCAACGGGTACCCGGCAATAAGCGCTTCGAGGCGGTCAAACCCGATCAACATTTCTTCGGCTGCGTTGGCGAATCGCTTTCCAAGCGTGGTTACCTGCGCCGCAACGTTGTGTGATCGGCCCACCATTGCGAGTTCGCTGTGCTCTAACGCAAGTCCACCAAGCCGGTGCAGGACAGCCACGGCGCGGTCTCGTACAAGGTCCAGGCTGCGCCGGATCTGCAATTGTTCGACGTTCTCGGTGAGATCTCGCGACGTCATACCCTTGTGGATCTGTTCATGGCCAGCGAGTTCAGAGAACTCCTCGATGCGTGCCTTCACGTCGTGGCGTAGGACCCGATCCCGAGCGTCAATTGACCCGAGATCAACCTCGTCGATGACAGCCTCGTACGCCTCTACTGTCCCCGGAGTGACCGACAGGCCAAGGTCTTGTTGGGCTCGAAGGACAGCGATCCAAAGCTGACGTTCAAGAATAACCTTGCCGCGCCGCGACCAAATCGCAGCCATTTCGTCGGTCGCGTAGCGCGTCGCAAGGACGTTTTCAATCGCATCGGCCATAGCGCCAGCTATACCGCCTGGGTGAAGTGCACGATCTGTTTGCGACCAGGCCCGACCCCCAGAATCGAGATTGGCACACCAATGCTCTTTTCAAGGCGTTCGAGATAGTCCAAGGCTGCCTGTGGCAAGTGGTCACGCTCGGTGCAGCCGGTCAGATCGGTTTGCCAGCCGGGCATCTCGCTATAGATGGGCTTTGCGTCATGGAAATCGCTCTGGTGAAACGGCATTTTTTCGTGCCGCACGCCGTTCACGTCGTATGCCTCGCAGATCATTACTTGCTCGAGCTGGTCGAGAACATCAAGCTTGGTGAGAGCAATCTCAGACAGTGAGTTCACTCGCACTGCGTGTCGCAACATGACGGCGTCGATCCAGCCGGTACGGCGACGGCGGCCGGTATTAGTGCCGTACTCATGGCCCACGTCTACAAGGTGGTCGCCAACACTGTCGAACAGCTCAGCGGGGAATGGCCCGGAGCCGACGCGCGTTGTGTAGGCCTTGGCTACGCCAATGACACGGTCGATATGTCGTGGTCCAACACCCGCTCCCGTGCAAGCGCCACCAGCGGTGGGATTGGACGAGGTCACAAACGGATAGGTGCCATGGTCCAGATCCAGGAAGGTGGCCTGAGCGCCCTCGAAAAGCACATTCTTGTCAGCTTCGAGCGCTGTGTGTACAAGATCGATCGTGTCTGCCATGTAACCCTGCAGGCGAGGCGCACATTCACCCAGATACGTGTCGACGAGCTCGTCGATCTCGTAGCCGAGCTTGTTGTACACCTTTGCCAACAACGGATTTTTTTCGTGGAGCACGACTTCGAGTTTGGCTCGAAAGATCGACTCATCGAACAGATCTTGCATCCGTAGCCCGACACGCGCTGCCTTGTCTGCGTATGCGGGGCCGATGCCTCGTTTGGTTGTGCCCAACTTGTTCTTGCCGAGGTGTCGTTCGAAAACCACATCGAGCATTTGGTGATACGGCAAGATGAGGTGCGCGTTTGCCGAAACCCGCAGATTCGAACAGTCGACACCCCGATCAGTGAGCATGTCGATCTCGCGCAACAGCACGATCGGATCCACGACTACTCCATTGCCGATAATTGGCGTGAGATGCGGATGTAGGACACCACTCGGAATGAGCTGGAGCGCAAAGGATTCACCGTCTACCACCAGGGTATGTCCGGCGTTGTGGCCGCCTTGAAAGCGCACCACACATTCCATGTCTCCTGCAAGGAGGTCTGTGACCTTGCCCTTGCCTTCATCACCCCATTGGGTACCGACGACGACGGTCGCTGGCACGGCGGCCTCACTTTCGGTTGCTGCCGTTACCCGACAACCCTATCTGGTGAAGGCCTTCAGTGGTAACGCATTTTCGCTCGAAATCTGCGAAGCCCAAAACGACGCTGACCCAGGGGACGAATCCTCTGGGTCGGCGTCGAATGTGTAGTGCTGGCGGACCAGCAGCGTTACTTAGTTTTCGTCTTCGCCGTTTTTGCGACGAACCGAGGTGAGCATCGTGCCACCTACTGCAAGCAGAACGAGTGCGAAGGTTGCAAGCAGGTTGGTGCTCGAACCGGTATGTGCCAACGGCGCTGTGGTTTGTGGAGCCGAGAAGATACCCACTGGGCTTGGCGGTGCGTTGGTGATCGTGCCCGGGCCGACAGGAGCTGGCGAAGAAGCCGGTCCTCGGTCAGGGGTTACCACGATTGCTCGCACACCAGCATCGACCGAGAGGTCAGCTGCCCCAATACCGAGCGTGATCACCGACGTCTGACCGGTGGTCGGATTGACGTCGCTGTCAAGCTCGTCGTTCGTCGTGCTGTCCTGGCTCGTCGCCTGGAAACCACTTGGTGGCGTAAGTACAAGGATGTACTCGCCAGCGGCCAGGTTGTCGAACAGGTAGCCACCGTTGGCGTCAGAGATCTGACTTCCAATCAATGCGCCCGTTGAGCCATCAGCATTCGCAGCGAACAACATAAGTGTGGCGCCAGCGATCGAAGGATCACCGGAGTCTTGAATACCGTTGCTGTTGAGGTCTTCGAACACCCGGTTACCAATTGAACCAAGTGGCACCAAACCAGCGTCGAGCGAGTTGTTGATGTCACCAGAACCCACCGTGACACGATCGAATTGACCGTCTTCGGCTGGGTTGCTGTCATCCTCTGGGTCGTCGCCTTCACCCTGAGGTGAGAACGTAAATCCGTCGATGGTGGTAATCGTGATGTCGTATTCGCCGGGGGCAACAGTCGCTGACCAGGTGCCATCGGCACCCGTCATAATGCGCTCAACCAGCGTGCCGTCAGGCAAACGGATCTCGATCTGAGCACCCTCATATGGGTCCTCGCCGTCATCTTGAATTCCGTTGCCGTTTGCATCGACAAAGACGAGGTCACCAATGACGGCTTGCTCATCTGGTGTCACGATGCCTGCGTCGACCGTTTCAAGGTCTTCACCTGCAGTCAATGCGATCACATCGGTACGGCCGTTGGTGCCAGCATCTGAATCATCGGTGTCGTCGCCGCCCTGATCGGCAGGTGAGAACGTTGTGCCGTTCGGTGCGACGAATTCGACGATGTAGCTGCCAGCAGGCAGGTCACCGAACGAGTAGTTGCCTGAGCCGTTCGTCGTGGTGGTGTCAAGCTGGTTCCCTGCTGCATCCAGCAGGTTGACGGTGACGTTTACCACGCCGACCTCGCCGTCGTCTTGGATGCCGTCACCATTGGTGTCGGCGAAGACCAAGTCGCTGATCGAGCCGAGCGGCTCAGCTGGGATGAGTGCTGGAGTCGGGTCATTTTCGCCAAGCTCGTCGGCATTGTTATCGCCGTCGGTGTCAGGGGTGACACCATCATCGGAGATGTCATCGACAACCGCGTCGAGTGGCGAAGTACCGACCACCGATGCTTGGTTGTTGAAGCTGAGTTCAGCGTTGGTGGACCGAGCGATGACAAAGTCCCACACGGCGGTGCAAGAATCGCCGACACCGAGCGTCTGCGTGCCGTTGGCTACTTCGGTTGAACAGTCACCAGCGGCATTTGGCGTTGGACCGCTCACAACAGAACCAATTGTTCCAGCAAGACCCGTCGCAACGTTGTCGGTCAGTGTGACCGAGGTGAGTTCGACATCGCCGAGGTTTTCGATCAGGAATGAGTAGGTGAAGTCGAAGTTGCCATCAGCACGAAGCGTTGGCTCACCAACCAGGTCCTTTGCCAGACCAATTGCAGGATTCTCGCCGGTTTCGGCGGGAAGCGTTGCAGGGGTTGGGTCGTTTTCGCCGTCTTCGTTACCAACACCGTTGTCGTTGGTGTCTGGATCGACGCCGTTGTCGGACAGGTCAGTGACGACAACATTCTGTGGCGAGGTTCCTTGAACTTCAGCAAGGTTGTTGAAGCTGAGTTCAGCATCACCAGCTCGCTCGATGACGAAGATCCAAACGGCAACACATGAGTCGCCAACGCCAAGGTCCTGAGAGCCGTCAACGACGGTCGCAGAACACGTGCCGAGCGTTGCGCTTGGGGTTGGACCGTCGACAACCGAGCCAGCGGTGCCAGCAAGGCCCGCAGCCACGTTATCTGAGAGGGTTACGCCCGTCAGAGGCACGTTGCCGAGGTTCTCGATTACGAACAAGTAGGTGAACTCGAAGTTGCCGTCAGCAAGTTCGGTAGGTGTACCGGCAAGCTCCTTGGCCAGGCCAATTGATGGGACAGGTACTGGAACTACACCAGCGTCAACCGTGACGATGTCACCACCAGCCGGCAACACAATGTCACCAGTAATGCCAGTACCCGGATCAGGATCAGAGTCAGCAGCATCATCGCCACCTTGATCCTGAAGCACCAACGCACGACCCGCAGGCGGAACAAACTGAACCGTGTACGTATCAGCAGGCAAACCATCAAAGAGGTAAAGACCGTCAGCAGCGGTGGTCTGCGTAGCACCAACCTGGTTCCCAGCAGAATCAAACAAACTCACCTGGGCACCAGCAACACCAGGCTCCCCGGTGTCCTGCACACTATTGCCATTGGTGTCTTCAAACACAAAGTTCGAAATCGAACCAAGCTCAGCCGCAGGAATAGTGGCGGGAGTTGGATCGTTTTCGCCGTCCTCATCGCCAATGCCGTTGTCATTGGTATCGGGCACGATGCCGTCGTCGGAGCTATCGGTGACGACTGTGCTTCCCGGTGACGTACCTGCCACTGTTGCCAGGTTGTCGAAGGTCAGCGAGTCGTTACCTGCCTTAGCAATAACAAAGTCCCACACCGCTGTGCAGGATTCACCCACCGCAAGAGACTGCGTGCCCGCAGGAGGCACAACAGTTGAAGAACAGTCGCCGGTAGCGTTCGGCGTCGGACCGCTCACAACCGAGCCAGTGGTGCCCACGAGTCCAGCAGCAATCTCATCGGAGAGTGTCACATTGCTTAGTGGCACATCGCCAAGGTTCTCAATGATGAACGAGTAGGAGAAGTCCCAGTCACCGTCAGCGCGCAGGGTTGGTCCGCTAGCAAGGTCCTTGGCAAGACCAATCGATGGGTTTTCAGCCGGTGCGGTTCCCGCACAATCAAGGCTTTCAAAGTCAACATAGGTTGGCAAGCCACCGAGAACGGTTGCCTCGCCGGTACCTGCATCGATGAACAAGAACGACTGAGCGGTGGGTCCGTCTTCACCAGTAACACCGAACAGCTGGCCATTGTCATCAAAGCCGACGCCCTCGATATCAAGGATGCCAGAGTTTCCGGGGCTCGAGATTGCGCCGGTCGCCGGGTCGATGATGAGGATGTCATTGTTTGCCGTGTCGCCACCGACCGGTGCGTAGAACTGTTCGCTGATTGGATCCCAAGCGAGACCGTCTACGTCAACTGCGTCGCCAGCACCTGGCGTCTGAATGGCTGCGGTGCTGAGAATCGTGCCATCGCTTGGATCGATCTGAACAATCTGATCCTGCCCAACGTTGCGGACAATGCCCCACAACTCATCGTTGGAAGCATCGACGTCGTTGTCGAAAGCCCATGTGAGACCGTCGATGTCACCAATGTCGGTCGTGAACACCTGCGACACGACCGTGCCGTTCGTGAAGTCGATGTTGTACATCGCGGTTGAACCGGGCTGTGAGTCATACGCCCATAGTGAGTCGGCTTGGCCAAAGCCATTGCGCCATGCGAGGTTCTCAATATTGAGCGTGCCAGGAATCTCACCAAGGTCAGCGGTAGTGATGCTGCCGTCGGCCGCGACATCAACCTGCACAAGGTGCTGCGTGTCGCCTGCGTTGCCGCTGCCTTCGTCGATTGTGTAGCAGGTCACCGGCGTGACGGTGATGGGATCGACAGCAGTTAGGCAGGCTGAGCCTTCGTAGTCATCGCCGAACTCCAGGGCATCGAGAATGGTGACCTCACCTGAGGCCTTGTCAATCTCCAAGAAGTTATTCGGTGTTGATGGGTCGTTACCCGTCGTTCCGTACATTTGACCGTCGAGGCCAATCGCAAGGCTTTCAACGTCAGTGATACCGCCGCCATTGAGCAGCAATGGAATCTGTGTCACGCCCACAGGATTCGTCGTGATGTCAAGAATTACGAGTGAGTTTGCGGTCGTATCGCCGCCAATGACGCCGTAGATGGTTCCGTCGGTCGGGTCCCACACCAAACCGTCGATGTCGTCTTCTTCGTCGAAAGCAGGATCCGTTGGTGGCGTTGGGTCAGTGATCGGAATAGGACCCGTGATAACGGCACCGGTGCCCGGATTGATCTGAACCAATTCATCAGGTGCGTTAACTGCGTCGTTCCCACCATTGCGGTACGTGCCCCACAGCTGATCATCGCCTGGATTGCCGTTGATGTGGTTCACCCATGTCAGGGAATCCAGGTCACCGGTTGTGAATGCAGGCCCTGCAATAGGCGTCGCCGAACCGGGCGCAAACGTATACAGCTGCTGCGTGGCATCATCGTAGGCCCACAGCTCGTTGCGGTCTTGGTTGGCCGCGAGCGCTTCGACGTCGGCGAGACCAGTGGTACCTAGACTCGTTTCGAAACCGTTGGCATAGCTGACCATGGACCCATCAGAATCGTTGGTGGCGTAGCAGGTGGTCCCGGTGGTTTGGGCTTGGGCTGACGGCGAGGATGACACGGTGGTCAGCACCGCAATCATCGCCAACGCAAGCACAGCAACTACAGGAACTGCATACCGCAGATTCCATCGCCGCCGGTTGGCGGAAGCAGTCTGAGTCATCCCTATGTACTCCGTTTCGTGCAGTCCAGGCGCGTGCCCTGAACCAGTAGTGGGACCATCGGGACTATCCGTCTCATGGCGAGACGCGCAGCACCGACAGAATTTCGACAATCAGCAGCGACTTTAGTCCCTGCGACGCCACTATTTGCCATTTCATCTGCGCAATTTCGCTACGCCCACGGAGCGCTGCGGTGTGCCTACGGAAAGCGTTCGACGGCACGAGGGTCACCGCAGCTGAAAAGCACAACGAGATAGGCCTCGTGGGTCCTCGTGATTGCTAGCTCACGTATCAGCTTGTTCGACACGGTGAACAACAATATGCCCCGATTGTCGCACGGGAACAAGCGCTGTCGATTGGCCGACTTGATTCGACAACTCATCGAGTCGACGTCGAAGATTGGCGACCTGCTCCTCGAGTTCAATCACGCGAGCTACACCAGCCAGATTGAGACCTTCATTCGTGAGCTGTTGCACCCGACGGATCTGCTCAAGGTCGCTCTCGGAGTAGCGCCGGCTCATGCCGCCAGTTCGAGCGGGCGATAACAAACCTTTTCGTTCATAGACCCTGAGCGTCTGCGGGTGCACGCCCGTCAACTCTGCAGCAACCGAGATGATGTACACAGCCCGGGTCCAATCGTCGGCGACCATCAGGATCCAGCCCGCAGATGCTTTCGCGGTGACTCGGTTTCGAGTTCAGCAAAGGCTTCCATTGCAGCGACCTGTTTCTTGTTCAGGTTCTTTGGAACCGCAACCATCACGGTCACAATCAAGTCGCCTGCTTCGCCGTTGTCATTTGGGGCTCCGCCGCCGCGCACACGCATGGTGTGCCCATGTTGGGTCCCCGCGGGAATTCGAACAGTTAGTGACTCGCCGTCGTAGGTCGGCACCGCTATCTCAGCGCCCAAGGCCGCTTCGGCCAACGTCACGGGCAGCTCAAGAGTCAGTCGCGTGCCCTTTCGACCAAACAGCTGGTGGCTGCCGATCTCGACAATCACAAAGAGATCACCGGGGGGATCGCCTGCGCCACCCTTTCCCTTGACCCGAATTCGCTTGCCGTTCTCGATGCCCGCCGGAATGCGCAGCTTGATCGTTCGCGGGCCGCTCTGATCCGTGAGACTGATCGATGTCGTCGTACCGCGGACTGCTTCATCGAAGGAGATCGTGAGGCGCGCCTCTTGGTCGCGCCCTGGTCGCTTCATTCGCGCATGTCGTCCGCCGGGCTGGTCACCAAAGAGTCCGCCAGCGACGCCACCGCCGCCGAACATAGAACCAAGAAGATCACCGAGGTCGGCACCTTCAAACCCAAAGCCACCGCCGGGGCTGGCTCCGCCGAAGGCTCCTCCGATCGGCCCCATTCGGCGCGCTTCGTCGTATCGAGCGCGCTTGTCTTCGTCACCAACGACCTCATACGCCGTCGAGATCTCTTTGAATCTCTCCTCGGCCGCGGTATCACCTGGGTTGGTATCGGGATGATTCTTGCGGGCAAGCTTCCGGTACGCCTTGGTGATATCACCTTGAGCCGCGTCGTTACGCACCCCGAGTACGGCGTAGTAGTCCGTATCGAACCACTCGCGTTTGATATCGCCCTGCATGACTACTCGCTAACCCTGCACCTTGACCATGGCTGGGCGCAGCACACGCTCGTTCCAGCGGTATCCCATGCGAAGAGTCTCGATGACGATCTGTTCGCCCTCGCCTTCTTCGTAGAGCACAGCTTCATGAACTTCGGGGTCAAATGGTTCGCCGACGGCATCGAGCCGGACCAGGCCTTGTGCTGATAGAACCTCAAAGAGGGCTTCACTCACTGGGCGAACCTCTTCGACTCCTTGGCCAAGGGCAGCGTCGCAACTATCGAGTACCGGCAGCAGCCGCTCGACCAGATCCGCAGCAGCTTGGGTTCGACGGGACGCAGCCTGTTCGTCGCTACGACGTCTTGCGTTCGCGAAGTCGGCTTTGAGTCGCTGCAGCGCTTCGAGATACTCATCGCGCTCGGCGATCAGCGCAACGACGGCTTCTTCCGTTATGTCGCTTGGAGTACCTGGAGCGGCCGCATCCGCAACCACGTCTTCAGCCTCAACCACCTCAGCGTCGATAATCTCAGCGGCATCATCTGAGTCTTGGACGTCAGCGGAATCCTCTCGTTCGAACTCGTCGGGATCACTCATCGTCTTCTTCAACGATCTCCGCATCAACGATGTCATCGTCAGCCGCATCGCTGGTGGGTTCACCGCTGTCGGCAGCGGTGCTGGCCTGCTCGTATAAACGCTGGCTGAACTGTTGGCTCGCATTCATGAGCGCCTCGGTGGCGCCCTTGATGCCATCGAGATCATCACCCTCAAGCTGCGTTTTTAGTGCGCCAAGCTTGCCGTCGAGTTCAGCTCGCTCGTCGTCAGAGATCTTTTCGCCGTGTTCGGCGATCAATTTTTCCGTTTGGTACACAAGAGTGTCGGCGTTGTTCCGAACCTCTGCCTCGGCGCGGCGTCGCTGGTCCTCGTCGGCGTGTGACTCGGCATCCTTGATCATCTGGTCGATGGCATCCTTGTCCAGCGAAGACTGACCAGTGATCGTGATCGACTGTTCCTTGCTCGTTGCACGATCCTTGGCAGAGACATGCACTATGCCGTTGGCATCGATGTCGAAGGTGACCTCAATCTGGGGAACGCCGCGTGGTGCTGGTGGCAACTCAACAAGCTGGAACTTGCCCAGTGTCTTGTTGAACTGCGCCATCTCGCGTTCACCTTGCAGTACGTGAATCTCGACCGATGGCTGACTGTCGTCGGCCGTCGTGAATACTTCGGTGCGCTTGGTCGGAATAGTCGTGTTGCGTTCGATCAAGGTGGTCATAACGCCACCCTTGGTTTCAATACCAAGTGACAGTGGTGTTACGTCGAGCAAGAGGACGTCGGTGACTTCGCCCTTGAGAACACCGGCCTGGACCGCAGCGCCGATCGCGACAACCTCGTCAGGATTCACACCCTTGTGCGGGTCATTGCCTGTGAGCTCCTGAACCAGCTCGGAGACTGCTGGCATGCGAGTTGAGCCACCCACCAAGATGACATGTTCGATATCGCCCATGGTCAGGCCAGCATCTTTGATCGCACTCTCAAATGGGCCGCGGCAACGAGCCAGCAGGTTCGCAGTCATCTCTTGGAATTTCGACCTGCTCAGCGTGTAGTCAAGATGGAGCGGCCCTGCATCGGTCGCCGTGATGAACGGCAGGTTGACCTGCGTTTCTTGCTTGACCGACAACTCGATCTTTGCGTTCTCCGCAGCTTCCTTGAGACGCTGCATTGCCATGTTGTCGCTCGATAGGTCAACGCCGTGGTCGTTCTTGAACGACGTTGCCATCCATTCAATGACTGCCTCATCCCAATCGTCGCCACCAAGCTTGGTGTCGCCGCTGGTCGACTTAACTTCGAAGACGCCATCGCCGATGTCGAGCACTGATACGTCGAAGGTTCCACCACCGAGGTCGAACACCAAGACCGTTTGATCGGTGTCTTTGTCGAGGCCGTACGCCAGCGCAGCTGCTGTTGGCTCGTTGATGATGCGCAGCACTTCGAGGCCAGCGATTTGGCCCGCCTCTTTCGTAGCAGTGCGTTGTGCGTCGTCGAAGTACGCGGGAACCGTAATAACAGCCTGCGTGACCGGTTCGCCGAGGTACGCCTCGGCATCGCGCTTGAGCTTTTGCAACGTACGAGCCGAAACCTCTTGTGGCGTGTAGTCCTTGCCATCAATGTCAACCGTCCAAGACGTTCCCATGTGGCGCTTCACTGAGCGAAGCGTGCGCTCGGGGTTTGTGATCGCCTGCCGTTTTGCGACTTCGCCCATAAGGACCTCGCCGCTCTTCGCAAACGCGACCACCGACGGGGTTGTTCGTGCGCCCTCAGCGTTGGCAATGACGATCGGGTCACCACCCTCGAGTACCGCAACCACCGAATTTGTTGTTCCGAGGTCAATACCTACAGCTTTAGCCATTGTTCTTTTCTCCGTGCGTCTTTCGTTCTGCGTGTGGTGGGGAGTAGCGCGAGCGCTGTGCGTGCGAAGGCTACGTGACAATGGCCTGCAACCAACCACCCCTCTTTCTCATTCCAAGAAAACTTGACAATTTGAATTTAGGGTCTGATAACGAAGGAAAAATCGGCGTGGTCACCCGTCTATGGCAAGGCCCAGCGGCCTCAGGGGATTCCACGACATCCTGCCGGGCACATGTTCGAAGATCTGCGCTAACAAGGGGCTCGCCAAGAAATCGTTCTTTTAGCCCATCGGAGTCACCCGTCTCACTGAGCAAACTCTCGTCGATCGGGTGACGAGGTCTCAGGCCTCACCTACTACAGTCTCACGGCAATGGGAACTGTTACTGAAGAAGTGGTTGAAGTGGACGCGGATGCCAAGCGAGGCTTTCGACCAAACCACATGATCATCGGCCTGTGGGTCGGCGTTGCCGTCATCACCGTTCTCTCGGGCATCGCCGCTTCGATCTTCGAATTCCATCATGAAGATGACGCGATTACCCGCGAGGTCTTTGCGAACATTCCAACTGCGGTCAAGGCGATGTTCTACACGCTGGTGCCGGTGCTACTTATCTACGTCGGATTCCAACTTTCGTTCCGGGTCAAGAACTGGCAGCGCGGCGCACCCGAGAACCGCAAGACGACACGCAAGAACGTCAAGCAGCGCCTCGAAGACATGCGTGCAGGTCTCTACATGCAGACGCTCATGCGTGATCCCGTCGCCGGAATCATGCACTCAATGATCTATTTCGGCTTCTTGATTCTCATGGCCGTCACCACAACGCTCGAGATTGACCATCAACTTCCCACCGGTCTCAAGTTCCTCGAGGGCGGCGTGTACAAGGGCTACTCGTTGGTAGGCGACGCCGCTGGCGTCATGTTCATTGCGGGTCTGCTCTGGGCTGTTGGCCGACGCATTGGTCCTCGTGCCATGCGTCCGTACCGGATCCGAATCAAGAGCAAGCCTGAGCACGCAGTGATTCTCGGCACGCTGCTCACGGTGGGCATCACCGGGTTCGGTGCCGAAGCCTTCCGTATCGCTTTGACTGGCTCGCCCGACTTTGAGAAGTGGTCCTTCGTTGGGTACCCGCTTGCTCAAGCCGTTGACGGACTCGGAAACCTGTCGGGCTGGCATCAGGGCTGGTGGATTGCCCACGTCATTTCGTTCGGCCTCTTCCTGATCATCTTGCCAACAACCATGCTGCGCCACATGATCACCTCGCCCGCGAACATGTATCTCAAAGACAGGGATCGGCCAAAGGGCGCCATGAAGCCCATGGCCAACCTGATGGAAACCGAACTCGAGAGCTTTGGCGCATCGGTCATCGAGGACTTCACGTGGAAACAACTCATGGACACCGACTCGTGCACCATGTGCGGTCGCTGCACCGATGTCTGCCCTGCACACGCCACGGGCAAGAGCCTTGACCCGCGAGAGATTGTCCTTAAGACAGGCGAAGTCATGGCCCGCTCGGGTGCACCTGCAGTGTCACCGCCGATTGGGGTAGACAAGGAGATCGCCGTTGCCGGCCAGCCCGGCAACATCCTTGTCGAGCCGAACAACGTGTTCGACCGCATCACCAGCGAAGAGATCTGGGCATGCACTACCTGCAAAGCCTGTGACGAGAACTGTCCAGTCAACATCGAGATCCTCGACAAGATTCTCGACATGCGTCGATACCTGTCGCTTATGGAGAGCGACTTCCCTACCGAACTCGGCAACGCCTACCGCGCCATGGAGAACCAGGGCAACCCGTGGGGTATGGGTCAGGGTGAGCGCGCCGACTGGGCTCAAGAATTCGAAGGCCTCGAAGTCCTTGACGGCGGCGACCCAATCACCGCCGAGTATCTCTACTGGGTGGGCTGCGCTGGCAGCTTTGACGACAAAAACAAAAAAGTCTCTCAGGCGTTCTCCAAGCTCATGGATCGTGCTGGCGTAAGTTTCGCAATTCTTGGCCCAAGCGAGATGTGCACTGGTGACCCGGCACGCCGCAGCGGCAACGAATACATCTTCCAGATGCTCGCAATGCAAAACATCGAAACGCTGAACACCATGGGCGTCAAGAAGATCGTCACGCAGTGCCCGCATTGCTTCAACACACTTGCCAACGAGTACCCGCAGCTTGGCGGTCACTACGAAGTCGTTCACCACAGCCAGCTGCTTGAGGTCATGATCGATGACGGCCGTCTCGACGTCTCCAACGCGACCCTCGAAGACCGCTTGGTCTACCACGACTCGTGTTACCTCGGCCGCCACAACGATGTGTACTTAGCGCCGCGAAATGTCGTCGGCTCGATCGGCGGCATCGAGGTCGTCGAAGCCGGCCGCAACGGCACCAAGGGCATGTGCTGCGGCGCCGGCGGTGCCCGCATGTGGATGGAAGAGCACGTTGGCAAACAGGTCAACGTGGAACGATCACAAGAATTGCTTGCAACCGGCGCCAAGCGCATCGCCACAGCGTGCCCCTTCTGCTACGTCATGATCGACGACGGCGTAAAGGGAGAAGGTGTCGAAGACGACGAGGTGATGGTTGCCGATATCGCAATGCACTTGCTTGAGGCAATCGAACAGGGCGAAGCCGCCGAGCTCGCCGAGGTCATGGTCCCTATGAGCGAACGCGTCACCGCCGATGTCATTGAGGCACCGCTCGGCTACGGGATGCACGGCGCCGAAGAATCAGCCGTGGTTACAGGTCCAATTGCGGCGCTAACCGATAAAGACCTCGCCGAGACAGGGCTGGACGACATCGCCGAATCAGACCCGGCGTAGCCTTGACGTTATGGAGCCCGTGACGACATGACCGGAGGCAGCGAGTTACTTATCGTGCTCATTGTGATCGTGGTGGTGTTTGGCGGTGCGTGGCTGCCCAAGGCAGCACGCAACCTAGGGCGCGCCAAGGTTGAACTCGACAAGACCCAGAAACAAATTGAAGACACCAAACAGCAGGTTGTCCAAGCAACAGGAATTCGGGAGCTTGAGTCCACGGTGCGCAAGGCGAACCGCACGCTCAATACGTCACCACAAAACTTGCTGAAGGGCGCTGCTGCCTCAGCGATGAAACCGCCAGCCAAAGACGCCGGCCCTGCCGACGGCGCACAACCCACCATGGGTGACACCGAGCGTCCTGATGACGAGATAGTAGACGCCGAAATAGTCGCCACGGAAAAAGTCGACGCCGAGATAGTTGATCCTGCAGATGAGTCCGATGGTGACAACATCAACCTCGACTTTTCTTGAGAATGTCTCGTTCTGATCACACCGCCGTCGTGTCTGGCGAGGCCGTGCTGGTGCAACTCAACGACATGTCACTGCGGGGCCCAAGTGGCGTCGTGTGGAGTCTCGACAGTGCGCAGCTCAACGCAAATCTTGTGACGTTGGCCGCCAACGAGGTCATGCCCAACCATGTGAACGACGAAGTTGATGTGTTGGTTCTTGCGGTCTCCGGGTCTGGTCAGGTCGTCATCGACATCGACATCGAGATGATACTCATCGAAGCCGACTCACTTC
>Ga0209828_1002099_pt1 | contig 17007 bp, 13 predicted proteins | sample MaitaG_FD_187429 | JGI IMG/M metagenome (GOLD analysis project Ga0209828, IMG submission 187429) | Marine algal microbial communities from Maine, USA - Maine_Asex2 metaG (SPAdes) (version 2) | ecosystem: Host-associated > Algae > Red algae > Unclassified | place: Maine, USA | collected 2015-01-05 | reverse complement strand
TAGTCGGCGTGGGGAAACACGCGCTCCAGACAATGCAGGTAATCCTGTTCTGCATCGTCCAGTGAAGTGGTGGCATTCTTGCCAATGTTGATGCCGAGCCTGCCTGTGAACTGTCGTTGCTGCACCTGCTCAACGAGGTGGTCCACGCCTTTGTTGTTGAAGCCAAGCCGGTTGATCAGTGCCCCATGATTGGGCAGCCTGAAAATGCGCGGCTTGGGGTTACCGGACTGCGGTTTTGGCGTGACCGTGCCCACTTCCACATGGCCGAACCCCATAGCGCCTAAAGCGTCGATATAGTCGCCGTTCTTGTCCAGCCCGGCTGCCAGGCCGATACGGTTAGGGAAATCGAGCCCCAGGCAGCTCACGTGGGCGTCTTGTGTCTGGTAGCGTTTTGCCAGAAAGCCAGGCACAGGCGCGCGGCTGAGCATCGACAGGGCCATATCGTGCGCCTTCTCGGGGTCCATCTGGAACAGAATGGCGCGCCCGATGGCAAACAAGGGGTCGCGAGGCGGGTGTGAAAAGTCGGCGTATTCCAAGCTGGGATTCGCGGTTAAGAGTGAGGATTGGGTATGCTACACGTTCAGTAACGCAACGGCTGCCATGAAACTCTACCCAGATAAACTTGAAGCACATTTAAAGCAGAAACTGGCGCCTGTCTATCTGGTTCACGGTGACGAGCCGCTGCAGATCATGGAAATTGGTGATCGTCTGCGGCGGCAGGCGCGAGAGGCCGATTTTATCGAGCGGCAGGTGATCGTGGTTACTGAAGACGCCGACTGGTCAACGTTTCGCGAGTCAGCCGACAGTTTTTCCCTGTTTGCCGAACAGCGCCTGATTGAATTAAGACTGCCAACCGGTAAACCCGGGCGTGTGGGCGGGGATGTGCTCAAACGCTATTGTGCGGATCCGCCGCCAGACGTCTTGCTGCTCATCAGTAGTGCCAAGCTCGATAGAAGCGGTAGCAACAGTGCCTGGTTCAAGGCCATAGATGCAGCAGGTGTAACCATTGCCGTATGGCCGATTGCGGCGGCGCAGCTGGGTCCGTGGCTGGCACGCCGGTTAACCGCCGTTGGGCTGGTGGCCGATAAGCCCGCTCTGGCCCTGATTGCCGAGAGGGTGGAAGGTAATCTGCTGGCAGCACAGCAGGAAGTAGAACGTCTGGCGTTGTTGTATGAGCCCGGTGCGTTAACCCACGAACAGGTGCTGGATGCGGTGAGCGACAGCGCTCGCTATTCCATATCGGATCTGTCAGCTGCCGCATTGGCGGGCCACAGCGCCAGAGCCTTGCGTATTCTTGCCGGGCTTCGTGATGAGGCGGTGAGTGAGGTGCTCATATTGTGGACGCTGGTCAACGAGGTGCGCTCGGGTGCCCGTACGGCAGAGGCGGTGCAGGCAGGTGTCAGTGAAGCTGCGGCGCTCAAGAGCGCAGGTGTGTGGCAAAGCCGGGCAGAACCGCTCAAAGTGGCACTGGCCAGACATACGGCAGGCAACTGGCTGTCGATGTTGTCGCTGTGCTCTACCATAGACAGACAAATCAAAGGCCATGCGCCCGGATCTCACTGGGATTCGTTACAGGCGCTGGTCACGCAACTTGCCGTTGGCGGCGAGACACTCATTCCCAAGCATCCTCAGATACCCGCATGAACAAGGTCGATATTGTTGAGCTACTGGCAACTGCACCCGAAGGCCAGACAGTCACTGTTAAAGGATGGGCGCGCAGCCGGCGCGACTCCAAGGCCGGGCTGTCTTTTCTGGCGCTCTATGATGGTTCCTGCTTCGATGCCATTCAGGTGATTGCTGAGCAGTCGCTGGAGAACTATCAAAGTGATGTGTTGAAGATAACCGCAGGCTACGCCATTGAAGTAAACGGTACGCTGGTAGCCTCGGAAGGCAAAGGCCAGAGTGTGGAAATACAGGCTACCGCCGTTACCATCATTGGTGCGGTTGATGACCCTGAGCACTATCCGATTGCAAAGAAACGCCACACGTTCGAATACCTTCGACAGGTTGCGCATCTGCGGCCACGCACAAATGCGTTTGGTGCGATCAGTCGGGTGCGCTCCACACTGTCCAGTTCTATCCATCGCTATTTCAAGGAAAGGCGCTATCAGTGGGTTAACACGCCGTTGATCACAACCAGTGATTGCGAAGGCGCCGGTGAGTTGTTTCGTGTCAGTACACTGGATGCGAAGAACCCGCCGAAAACAGCGTCAGGCGCTGTGGATTTCGACAAGGATTTTTTTGCCCGTGAAGCGTATCTGACGGTATCCGGACAACTCAATGCCGAGAGTTATGCATTGGCGTTGAGTAAGGTCTATACCTTCGGGCCTACCTTTCGTGCAGAGAATTCCAACACCAGCCGGCACCTAGCAGAATTCTGGATGGTTGAGCCTGAGATGGCGTTTGCGAATCTTGATGATAACGCTGAGTTGGCTGAAGACTTTCTTAAGTATCTGTTCTCCGCCGTACTCAATGAGCGTGAAGATGACATGGCGTTCTTTGCACAGCGCATCGATAAAGATGCGTTGACACGCTTGCAACTCATGGCTGATTCGAATTTTGAACGGATGGACTACAGCGATGCCATTGTCTTGCTGGAAAAATCAGACAAAAAATTCGAATACCCGGTGAAGTGGGGCGTGGATTTGCAATCCGAGCACGAGCGATGGTTGGCTGAAGAGCATTGCCGTCGCCCGGTCATACTGCAGAACTACCCGAAAGAGATCAAAGCTTTTTACATGCGTGAGAACGATGATGGCAAAACGGTAGCAGCCATGGATGTACTGGCGCCGGGTATTGGCGAGATCATCGGTGGAAGTCAACGTGAGGAGCGGTTGTCGGTGCTGGATGCAAAACTCGATGCACTGGGTTTGCGTGAAGAACTTGATTGGTATCGTGATTTACGTCGTTATGGTTCAGCGCCTCATGCAGGCTTTGGTATGGGGTTTGAGCGTGTTCTTAACTACGTAACCGGTATGGAAAATATTCGTGATGCTATCCCGTTTCCGCGAGTGCCGCGTAGCGCGCCGTTCTAGGCGATGTTGTTCCTGGCTGATTTATACTCCTTAGGCTGTATGAATGTTCAGTTTTAAAGTGGTGGGGCATTGCCAGCCGGTGCATGCCCGGATTATGCTGGCTATCAGGCCATATCGATTCAAAGCGATCAATCAGGAACCACTTGAATGCCAGTCATTAGCAAGGATATTAATCAGCAGAGTCAGTGGCTACCATTGCGAGGTACGCACCGTGAATCTGCAACTATGCAACTCCGACACTCGGAGAACTCGAAGCAGACAGAACAATCAGCGATTAATAGCAAAGCTGTACGGGCGGTTCGAGCCTCTGCTCACTGTCATCATGCACGAGCACAGCAAACCAGAAGCGCCCGTGGATTCACGCTGGTAGAGGTGGCGATCGTGCTCGTCATCATCGGACTAATACTGGGTGGCGTTTTCAAGGGCCAGGCGTTGATAGACAGTGCCCGTGTAAGGTCATTGAGTACAGAGGTTGCGGGTATCCGCACGGCGTGGTTCTCGTTTCAGGAGCGGTACCGCTCCATCCCCGGTGACTTTTCCAACGCAGGCACGCAGATTGACAGCGCGGCGGTGCCAGGTGATGGCAATGGCCGTCTCGATGATTCACAGGAGCGCGCAGGCGTCTGGCAGCAGCTGTCGTTGGCAGGGTTCATATCGGGTAGCTATGATGGCGCACAATCCGCGATAGGCTCTGCCACGGATCTTGAGTGCTCACCCACTACCTGTCCAAAGAATCCGTTCAATGGTTTCTACAAGATCAGTTACAGCGCTCAGGCTGCAGACTCCAGTAACCCGGCACACGAGATCTACACCGGCGATCAGATACCCGTCGGGATTCTCTCCCAGTTGGACATAAGCCTGGACGACGGTAAAGCCAACACCGGACGCTTCCGTGTGCACAGAGCCTACTCTGATGCCTGCACCAGGAACGGCGAATGGGATGTTACATCGGCCAATGCCAACTGCGCTGGTGTGTTGCGAGAGTAGCCAGTAGATAGTTGTTGCACTGGGTTTGATGTTTGAGGGTTGCGTGTGTAATCTGGTAGCCACGCGCAATGTTGCATCAGGAGCCAGACACCGTGGTCGACACTATCTCGATAGGCATAGAGGAAGAGTACTTACTCGTCCACCCTGACACGCGGGCGTTGGCACGCAAGCAACCTGCCGGTTTCATGGATCGCTGCAAAGATTTGCTGGGCGACAGGGTCACCTATGAGATGTTGCAAAGTCAGGTCGAGATTGGCACGGGTGTTTGTAATACCGTCGATGAGGCACGTGCTGAGCTACTTGAGCTGCGGCAGGGCGTGGCCTCTGTCGCAAAGGAATTCGATATCTGCATTATTGCTGCCTCCACTCATCCATGGTCACTATGGAGTGAGCAGGAAGCGGTAGATCTTGAGCGTTATCGCATCATGGGTGTCGAGCAGGCCAGTATCGCCCGGCGTATGGCCATCTGCGGCATGCATATCCACGCTGGCATACCCGATAAGGATCTGCGCGTAGATCTGATGAGTCAGGTCAGCTATTTCATGCCTCATCTGTTGGCTCTGAGTGGTTCCTCGCCATTCTGGGAAGGTATAGATACCGGTCTTAAATCCATGCGACCCACCATTGCCGGTAATCTGCCTCGTTCCGGTTTACCAGAAGCGTTCGATAACTGGAACGACTGGATGGAAATGGTTGAAGACATGCAAGCTACCGGCATGATCAATGATCCGTCTAAAATCTGGTGGGACTTGCGCCCCAGTGTGCGTCACCCCACGCTGGAGATTCGTATCTGCGATGTCTGCACCTGGGTTGAAGACAGCTTGACCGTAGCCGCCCTCTATCAGTGTCTGCTCACTTTCCTGACACACCTGCGAGAAAACAATCAGCGCTGGCGTCAGTATCGTCGTATCCTCATTCTGGAAAACAAATGGCGTGCACAACGCTACGGTGTTGATGCAGAGCTGGGTGATTTTGGCAAGCGCAAAGCGGTTCCATTGCCTGAACTGATTGACGAACTGGTCGAGCTGCTCAGGCCCCACGCGGAGGCACTCGATTGTGTAAAAGAGGTTGAAAATGCCAGGGAGATTGCTCGGCGCGGTAGCAGTTCTGATCATCAACTGCGTATCTACAATGCAGCACTCGAACGTGGCGAGACAGAACGAGATGCACAGATTGCAGTGGTAGACTGGCTCATCGCTGAATCAGTGCCGCCGGAATAGACGGCGTTACAATTTCCGCCTGCTACCGCATTCCATAAAACCATTATGAATCCGCCACGCTCGACGCCGTCCTCTCACGGAGAGTCGATGCACTCGGCTGTGAGTCAGCTACTGGCTCGCCCGGTCACCGAAAAAACCGTGGAGAGATTCATTCTCGGTAATCGGTTTCCTCTGGTGGAAACCGGCTTTGTCACCTTCGCCTGGGTTGGGCATGCTGACTGTATCAGCTTGCTTCGGTGGATTCTGGGTGGTGTCGACAGGCTGGAATTTTCAAGAATTCCCGATACACCTTTGTGGCTCTTGCGAGTGGCTGTCGAAAACAATGGTCGCTTTGAATACAAGCTGGGTGTACTGGTGAATGGGGATGAGCAATGGATTAATGACCCATTGAACAATGCACGGGCAGGTGATCCGTTTGGTGAAAACTCGGTGTGTAAAACCTTCGGCTATAAACGTCCTGCCTGGACCCGTGAACAAGGCGCCCCGGAGGGTGACATACAATCACTGGTTGTACACAGTGACGTATTTGAAGAGTCACGAGACGAAAGTGTTTATCTGCCGGCAGGCTATGATGAAACAAAACAATACCCGCTGGTGATCATCCATGACGGCGCGGACTTTGTTACCTACGCGCATTTGAAGGTGTCGCTGGATAATCTGATCGCCACGGCTGCCATTCCGCCGTTGGTGGCTGCACTGGTGCAGACACGTGACCGCATGGGTGAATACTCACGTGGACGTCGACATGCACGCTATCTGGTCAGTGATCTTTTACCGGCTCTGGAAGAACGCTACTCGCTCTCGGCGCGTGTGGAAGACCGGATACTACTGGGAGCCAGTCTGGGTGCCGTGGCCTCACTGGCAACCGTCTTTCGCTATCCGGGCGTCTTTGGTGGAGTCCTGTTGCATTCAGGCTCTTTCATACTCGATGAGCGCAAGCTAAGCGGCAGGCCACATCCGGTATTCAGACGAGTTGCGCGCCTGGTGAAGGCCTTCAAGCGCGCCCCGAATATGCCAGAATTTCGTGCCTTCGTCTCCACTGGAGAGCTGGAAGGTCTGGCGTCTGAAAACGAGGCGCTGGCCAAGCTGCTGGACGATAACGGGATTCGGGTGATGTTCAAGAGTGCCTGGGATGGGCATCACTGGCACAACTGGCGTAATCAGCTACGTGATGGACTTGTATGGGTGTTAAAACGATAGTGTTGGGAGCTATGAGTTAACAAGTTGATTCGATTGGCTTGATTGATTGATTGATTGGTTTGATTGATTGGGTTGGTTAGGTTGGTTCAGTAGGTTCAGTAGGTTCAGTAGGTTCAGTTGTTTAGGTTGGGTACGTTGGAATGGCACTGTATTGGGGTCAATCTCGTCATTCCCGCGCAGGCGGGAATCCATGGTGATGCTGGGATGAATCCCTGCTCCGCGGAAATAACGGCCTTAAAGCGGTGTCATTAGGTTATGTTGAAACTATAGTCCGGACTGACATGCATTAAAACTGGAGAGCGGTTGCGGCGAGTAATCACTCGGACAGCCTTCTTGACAGCTAGTTCTAAGAAATCCACAGGATTTCGGGTGTAGGAAAATGGGAGACAGGAATGACGACACGTACTGCAAACATCGGTTTATCCCTCGGGGCTGATATCTGCTGGCCCATCTGTTACGAGACGTTGTTGAGTGATCTTGATCTGAATATCCGTCACAAGGGTGAACAGATAACGTTCGCCAGTGAACGCGTGTCTATCGAGCCGTTCAACCTCCAGCAACCGGTCAAGTATGATGTCGTGATTGATCGGCTGACACATTGGTATTCCACGAGCCGTGAATGGATCAAGAAGGGCATCTTGCTGGACGACCTGTATGTCTACAACAATCCCTGGTCGTTACAGGCTAACGAAAAGCACACCTCGTATGCTGCGATGATGCGCCTTGGCTTGCCCGTTCCAGAGACCTGGATGCTACCGCCCAAAGCCTACGAAGACTCTGATGATTTGCAGGAGACATTGAGAAAATACGCTCGCATGTTTTCACTTGAAGACATTGGTGATGAGCTGGGTTACCCGTTTTTCATGAAGCCTTATCATGGTGGTGGCTGGAAAGGTGTCACTAAGATTGATGATGCTGCCGGTTTTCAGGCTGCCTATGATGTCAGTGGTACCGAGGTGATGAACCTGCAGTCGGCCGTATTGCCGCACGACTGGTTTGTACGCTGCGTAGGGTTAGGGCCACAAATGCGTAAGGTGAACTACGATCCGAGTGCGCCGCTGCACGATCGCTACTGCATGGATATCGATTTTCTGTCAGCCGAGGATCAGTCAGTTCTGGAAGACATGACGATGACCATCAACAGTTTCTTCGGATGGGACTTCAATTCCTGTGAGGCGCTGAAGCGCAATGATGTCTGGCATCCCATAGACTTCGCCAACGCGTGTCCTGATAGCCAGGTCACATCATTGCATTATCATTTTCCGTGGCTCATCAAGGCAAATTTGCGCTGGTCTATTTACTGTGCAGCAACTGATCGTGCCATGCATCGTTCGCTGGACTGGGAGCCGTACTTTGACATAGCCAAGCAAGACCGCTCACCGCGTGAGAAGTTGAGTGCGTATGCCGCACTGGCGCACAAGAAATTCGAGACTGAGCAGTTCAACGATTTCTGCGACAAGCACTTGCCGCATCTGGATGAGCTGGCTTATAATTTTTTCGCATCCGGCACCATGCGCGATGCCATCCACCAGAAGGTCTGTTCGCTCTTTCCCGAGCACGAGATTGAAGAGTTCACGGAGCTTTTCTGGAGTCGCATACAGTTGTGGCGTGAGCAGGAAGGACAACCGCAATGAAGGAGCTGACACGCTGGTACTCCAATCGGCTTGAGCAAGACATCACGTTGTGTCGATGGGGTCACTACGGTCAGCCGGTGTTGCTGTTCCCGACTGCCGGCGGCGATGCGGAAGAAGTGGAGCGCATGCATCTCATCAATGCGATTGCGCCACTGATTGATGCAGGCAGAATCAAGGTCTACTCGATAGACAGCGTAGCTGGCAAAGCACTGGCGGACAAACAGGGATCCGTTGAGCACCGCTGCTGGTTACTCAAACAAACCGGTGAGTATGTGGTGCATGAAGTATTACCCGCCATCATTTCTGACTGTGGGGGTGAGCCTGTCGAGCTCATTACGGCCGGTGCCTCTATTGGCGCATTCAACGCCGTTGCCACGTTGTGCCGGTATCCCCATCTGATCAAGGCTGCTATTGGTATGAGTGGCACCTATGATCTGGAAAACCTCATGGGATTTGAGGGTAACGAGGACTACTACCTGACATCGCCTCTGAAGTTTCTGCCGCGACTACCGGAAGGTGACATGCTCAGCGCTTTGCAGTCGCGTTTTATCGTATTGCCTTTTGGACAAGGACGATGGGAAAGCCCGACAGAGTCCTGGCAATTGGCTCATCTGCTCGGATCACGTGGCATACCCAACAGGGTCGATGCGTGGAGTGTGGACTATGACCACGACTGGGTGACTTGGCGAGAGATGCTGCCACAGTATCTGAACGAGCTGGTTGACTGACTTTACAGGGAGTATTGCTGACATGAACGTGATTTTTATCGAGCCTGGTTTTCCAGCCAATCAGAAACAGTTTGTGCGTGCTCTGGCGGTTACCGGTGCGAACGTGATTGGTATTGGTGAGCGCCCTTGGGAGTGGCTCGATGAAGAGACACGAAGCTGGTTGCATTCCTATCAGCAGATTTCTTCAGTAACTGATGAAGCGGCGCTTGAGTGGGCTGTCAGGAAAGCGCAGTCAGAGTGCTGGGTGGATCGTATGGAAGTTGTGGTGGAGGCGCATGTTCTGCCCGCAGCGCATGTGCGTGAACGCTGTGGTATTCCGGGTACGACGACAAAAACGGCTTATCTGTGTCGCGACAAGGTTGCCATGAAGGAGGTGCTACGTAAGGCGGGTGTTCCTACAGCCGCATCTGACGGTGTATCAACAACAGCCGATGCAATCGATTTTGCTGAGCAGTGGGGGTATCCGGTTATTATCAAACCACGTGATGCGGCAGGTGCTTCAGGTACCTACAGAGCGAACAGCAAGAGTGAACTGGAATCCGTTGCTCGCGAATGTGGTCTGGCAGACGGTGCCCCGGTCGCCATTGAAGAATTCGTAGAAGGACACGAAGGGTTTTACGATACGCTGGCAGTGCAGGGTGAGGTGGGTCATGAATTTATCAGTCACTACTACCCTAATGTGCTTGAAGCTATGCGTTCGCGCTGGGTTTCTCCACAGATCATTTCAACCAACCGGGTGGGTGATACCAGTTACGATGAGATAAAGGCGATGGGTAAGCGTGTCATAGAGGCTCTGGGCATACACACATCGGCAACACACATGGAATGGTTTAACGGGCCAAAAGGACTACGCTTTTCCGAGATAGGATGCAGGCCACCGGGTGTCGGGCAGTGGGAGAGTTATTGCGCGGGTAACGAGTTTGATTTATACCGCGAATGGGCTTTGGCAGTTTGCCATCATAAAACCGATATAGCTCCCTCACGTCGTTACGCCTGCGGAATCATCGCGTTGCGTCCCGACAGAGACGGCCACATCAGCGGATACGATGGAATGGAAGATCTGTTCCAGCAATACGGCGACAATATCGTCGAGCAGTATTTCCCGGACCCGGGTACACCTACACAGGGCGTTGAAGCCGGTTATATGGCAAACGCCTGGCTGCGCGTACGCCATCCTGACTATGATGAGCTGCAGAATATACTCAATGATATCGGTGAGCGGGCTCAGGTGCGGGCTCATTGACAGGAGATGTAGATGCTGGAAGTGACCACTCGCTTTCAGTGTTCCGGAGGTGCCATGCTTGGGGATAGCGTTCCCTACATGGCGCTGCAAATAGCGCGGGGTAACACATCCTTCTGAGTAGTTGGCGTAGTACGTGAGGCAACTGTGCTTTGCCTGCAATTGGCATATTGCACGAGGTATCAGTTCCTTCTGCGCATTTTGCGTATTGTGCGGGGTAACAGTGACCTGCGTGCCGTTGGCGCATCGCCTGCCATAACGCTTTTCTACGTGCCGTTGGCGGTTAGTGTGAAATGGACCGCGTTTCAGGCTGCGTAGTCTGTCTAACAGGCAAATTTCGGTGCCAATTTAAATACGTTACACTGGCGCGGGCTAAAGTATTGGCCTCCCATGAAGTTCGTCCGGTTCACAGCAGGAGTGGCGAACAAAAAACCAGTGAAGGAGCACGCCATAAGTATGAAGGAGCATGATGTTGCCATTATAGGAGCGGGTCCTGCGGGACTATCCTGTGCCTACTACTTAGCAAAAGCCGGCATGGATGTGCTGGTCATCGAACAAGCCAGTGTCGCGGGTGGATTGATGCGCAGTGTTGAGTATGAAGACTATTGCGTTGATCTCGGACGTAAAGAGCTTTACTCGCGCATACCGCTAGTTAACTCATTCTGGAGTGAACTGCTTGGCGATGACTACCTGCCTTACGACCACAGGGTAGGTTTCCTTTTCAACGACCAGACGCTTGAAGAATCCTCGAAGCACAGAGGCATGTCACGCGGGATGTCCTTTGGTCTCTTCATGAAGGGCTTGCCGAGTCTGATCAGCCATAAACTGAAGCGAAAGCTCCCGACGAATCTGGCAGAGCAGGCTTCCACCCAATATGGAGCGTTTTTTTCGTTCATTTTCGCCAGGGGGTTTGAAGAGAAGTTTAAAGGTAGTGACTGGCATGAAGAGCCGGTCAGAAAAGTCAGTTGTGAGCTATCTCAAACAAACACTGCAACTGTGGATTCTCTACCTGTCAAGGTAGAAAAATGGCTGCATCCCCGATTTGGCGCTGGACAGATAACCAACGCCATAAAGCAGTATCTAGGCGACCGTGAGGTGCCGATTCTGACTGACAGCGAGTTGGTGGACATCGACGTCTCTGGCCAGAGAATTGTGGCGGTTACCTATCGTAGGCAGGGAGAGCTTACTAAGGTCAGGGCCAGGCAGTTTGTGAGCAGTGTTCCATTACCTGTGTTGTCTGCCGCGCTAGGTACTGACAGCGTGTCGGGCGCTAATGCCGAGAAGCATCTGCCTCCGGATGATACAAAGCTTTCGAGAGGCACCATCGTGGTCTATTTGTTTATCGATGATGCTTCGCGCTTTCCTCACTCGTGGATTAATGTGAGCGATCCAACGCTAAAGCTTGGCAGAATTGTCAACTACACCAATTTTGGTGGTGACATGGTACCTGCCGGTAAAACCTGCCTGTGCTGTGAGTTTTTTCTGTCGTCGGATGATGAGCTCTTCAACACGGCAGATGACGAGATAGTGAATCTTATTCTTCTAGAGACCAGCAACGCTGATCTGTTTGCAGCAGACAGTATCGAGCATCATCGTGTTATCAAGCTGCCAGGAGTAAATGCTGCCGGAAACTGGAGATCGTTTGTGAAAGACGAAAGAAGCGCCAAGTTGTTTGGTGAGCTGCAAGCGCTGATCAATCTCTACAATATCAGTCGCGCCGGTACCGATAGAGCGGCACATGCGGGCATTGTGGCTGCACAGGCAATCATTGATGATAACCGAAAATGTTTTCTGGATATCACTGATCCCTCTGCACCTGCACCCTGGCAAGATTAACACTGCTCGGTATCGGTATCGGTATTGGTATTGGTATTGGTATTGGTATTGGTATTGGTATTTGTGTCGGTATCGATATCGGTATCAGTATGTGGGCTGGTGATGTGTAGAGATATGCGTAGCAACGACAGAGTCGCTCGGTGTTAACAAAGCGTGTCTCTGAAAACTTGGACGTGAACTAAATGGCACTTACTTAAGCTCGTCATTCCCGCGCAGGCGGGAATCTATGTCACGATCCACATGGATTCCCACCTGCGTGGGAATGACAATTGGAGGTGACTTAGCTTAAGCAAATTCCATTCGACTTGAACTGACAGACAAGATCAGAAATAATCGAACCGGACTGGCTCATATTGACCAGTTTCATTCCATAGAAAGTGCCTGTCATGCACAATGTGAGGTAAGTTAGCTATGCATATCCGGTTAGCGTCTGATGCGGACTATGACGCCGTGCTGGCGTTGATGAGGCAATTGAATACAGACGATCCCGATATTGACGAGCGAATGGGGAGGCAGGTATTTTCCAGTATATTGGAGGCCAGCGGTTTGTCCGTTTATTTGGTTGAAGTCGGCGGGAAACCTGTTGCAACTTGCTACCTCAACGTTATCCCGAATCTTACGAGAGGGGGTCGGTCATACGCGTTGATTGAAAATGTAGTAACAGACAAAAATCATCGAAAAAGTGGTATTGGTACTGCACTGCTAAAACAAGTAATGTCCAGAGCATTTAGCCTTGACTGTTACAAGGTGATGCTGCTTACAGGGCGTGACAGTAAAGTACACACATTCTACGAAAAATGTGGCCTGGAGAAACACAGCAAGACGGCATTCATCAAACGATCTGTTGGCGAACAGCAGGCATAGGTAAGGTTCACTGTCAGAAAAACGGAGCTCTGGTCGAACACGGGGAACTACGAGACGTTTCGTAAAATGTTTAGCTCTGACTCAATAGTACTATGGTGTCTTCGAAACGACACCAGTAATAGGGTCAGATATAAAAGAACGATGAACGATCCCAAGTACTCGCACATTAATTTTGTTCATTTGAAGTCGCCTAGTCAGACGAGAAAATGCATAGAGTCCTTCAATATGGCCAGTCTCTTCTTATCTTCAGCCACTCAGATCATCAGGCAGTCGCTAAACGAACGACGCGCTGCGAATGATCATCAGCACCAGGCGGGTTGAGTGGGCATGCTCGTGACGGGCTTACTCGTGTTGGTGTTCGTGTTCGCGTTGGCTTTGGCGGGAATGACCTTAATAGCTATGGGTTGGTCCGTGGGGTATCCGGACCGCAGAATTTGCCTCAGCAATATCCGTATACAGCTAGTCCACAATGAATATGGATACGGGTTCTTTAAATCCTTTGATCTCGCAGATTGTTCCTGAGTCGGTCACCATGGTGGAGATCGATTCAAATGCTTCTGAGCAAACCGTCTTGGCATTTAAGCCACTTGCCTTGTCCAGTAAGCGCGAAGCCAAATTTACGGCCGGTCCAATAGCGGTAAAATCCAGGCGGCTCTGACTACCAATATTGCCGTAGAATATTTCACCAACGTGAAGCGAAGCCCGAAACTCGATCGTCTTCACGCCATCGTGATCTTGCAATTCAGCCCTTGCTCGTGTCACTGCGTTCAAGGCGTTGCGCGCTGCAGCTTCTTGTGCGGTCAAATCGTCAACCACCGGAAAAATCACCAATGCGCCATCTCCCATGAACTTGAGAATTTCGCCATAGTGGGCTACGACAGATGAATTAATAACTTCAAAGAAATCGTTTAATACTTTCAGTACGTCGGTCGCAGGGAGAGAATTTGATAGATCAGTAAATCCGACAATATCCACGAACAAAATGACCGCAGAAATCGTCTCTCCTTCCCCGCGCTGGATCTTTCCGTCCAGTACTTTTTTGCCCGTCTCTTTTCCAAGATAGGTAGACAGAGCAACCTCCATGTCGATTTTATTACCAAAGTGCTCGCAAATGCGCGCCATGGGTGCTTGCAACCGTCGCATGTGTGTCACTTGATCACTGCTAAAACCGTTGTCATGTCTCGTCCCATAAACCAGAGATTTGTTCACCGAACTGTCTGCATTGAACAACGGCAGGCAAACAACGTCGGTGAAACCAGATATTTTATACATCTTGATCGTCTGCGGCTGCGATTCATCAATGTAGTTTTCTGTGAGCTGATAGCGCAGCATTCGCCGGTCGCGAATAGTCTTGGCCTGAGGCGCATCCTGAAAGTCCCGGCTGCCAACTAAGTCATTCGGAACAGTTTGCTGTCGCACACCGCGCTTCTTAGTCCACTGAAGTGCGCTAGCAGGAAATATCGGGTGAATGTTGTACGTATAAAGGGCTATGGAATCTATCGGGAAGCCCGCTGCAGTTAACCGCCCCGCAAATGTTCTAACCAAGTTTCCTAGCGAACCTGGAGGCGGTGCACCGGCCATCAGCCAGGTGGCAATCGACGCAATTTCGGTATCAGAATTCATTGATTGGCCAGCACCTGAACTTTTGGAAAAATCAGACTAGGCGCGCATAAAATCCGCAGCTATCTATAATCAAAGCTGATCACGAAGCACCCGGCGCAGAATTTTACCAGAGGCTGATTTCGGGATCGCATCAACAAAAGATACCTTGTGGAGTTGCTTGTAGTGGGCTAACTTTTCGGAGATGAACAGCTTTATCTCATCCTCTTTCAATGCAGGATCAGCAGCCACCACGAACGCGATTGGCAATTCACCGGCTTCTGGATCGGGCTGGCCTATTACAGCTGCATCAGTAATCTGGTCGTGAGACACAAGCGTTGCCTCCAACTCCGCCGGGGCGATTTGAAAACCTTTGTATTTGATGAGTTCTTTTAGCCGATCGATGACAAACATGTAGCCGTCTACGTCAATGATTGCGATGTCTCCAGTTTTGAGCCAACCATCGGGCGTAATCATCTCAGTAGTTGCCTTTTCATTATTCAGGTAGCCCATCATTACTTGTGGACCCTTGATCCATAGCTCCCCTTTTTCACCGGCCGCTAGATCTTCGCCTGTCTCAGCATCCACTATGCGGCACTGAGTATTAGGTAAGGCCAGACCCGAAGATCCCGAACGAGGTGCAGCAAGAGGTGTGACATGAGATGCCGGGGCAAGTTCGGTCATCCCAAAGGCTTGACACATCTCCCAGCCTAACCGTGCCGTGACGGCATCCGATAGCTCTTCACCCATAGGGGCTGCACCGCAAACTACCTGATCCATACTACTCAAATCAAAATTGTCGATCATAGGATGCTTTGCAAGCGCTAGAGCCACGGGAGGTACGATCCACATACGACGCGCTTTGTGATCCTGACTAATCTTCAAGAACAATTCCAAATCAAAGCGCGGCATTGTTACAAGTGCACCGCCCCCTGCCAGATGCAGATTCATCAATCCCGTCATGCCGTAGATATGAAACAACGGAAGAAAGCCGGCAGCTACTTCGCCGATCTTAAAATCTGCACCAACAATCAATTGGTCAACATTAACAACAAGATTTCGATGAGACAGACGCACGCCCTTCGGCAAGCCCGTGGTGCCTGATGAATAAGGCAAAACCACACTATGGCTGTCTAAGTTAACTGGCACTTGACGAACAAGCGGATCACCATAAAACTCGTCCAACGATTGAGCCCCATCGGCATGTCCAATCACAGCAAGACTGCGCACGCTCGTGCCGATCATTCCCTCACGCACTGTCTCAAGGAACATTGGATCGGTGATCAAAAACTCTGCCCCAGAATCGTTGAGCTGATGATTGATTTCGTTCGCGGTATAGGTAGGATTGAACGTCGTAATCGTACCCCCGGCCCATGCTATGGCATGAAAGACAATACAAAATTCGGGGGAATTAGCAGCGATCAACGCAACGGTAGAATCTTTCCCAAAACCTTGTGCGCTCAGCCCACCTGCAAGAGATTTGACCGCATCTATAAAGGCCTTAGCCGTAAACTGTCGACCCGTCACACCGTCGGTTAGAACGATCTCATCAGGACGGTTTTCCAGCCCCGTAAAAACCCGCTCTGTGATGCTTTGGTCGGTGAGCAATATATCTGCTCTCGAGTTCTGAAAATAATTCATCAAGCATTCCCAAAAAATACGAAGCTTACTTAAGAATGCAAATCATAGAACAGTCACCTTCGAATGAACTAGTCTGCAACGCGAACTAGACGAAAGAGAGGATGGTAGGCGTGCAAATACCGTGGTGGCGGTTTAGTTCTCCGGCCAAAATCGGACATAGACACACGCTCAGGTTTGTATCTTTAGATGCGTACCACCATCCACTTCGAAGGTCTTCCAGTTTCCGGAAAACATCCGATTCTGAGCGGTTTTGCAGGCTACTAACGAGCAACGGAATTGACGCAAGTGGGTGGCTAGAGAATGTCAGTTAATTAGAAAATCCAGTGGGTACACGACTTTACGAAATGCAGTCATTCTGAATTATTGATATTGCGCTACGACATAATCGCCTGATAATCAGACCGCCAGTTTCTCTTGGTAATGGTACGTTTGCAGGTGACGCGACACGTTCTGGCGCGGTATACATCGCTACTCAATTTCAAGCTCTTTGATTTTGCGTGTCAGTGTGTTTCTGCCCCAGCCAATTAAACGAGCAGCTTCCTGACGTCTGTCTTGAGTCTTGTTCAGCGCACACTGAATGAGAATGCGCTCCACTGCTGGTTGTGCCTTACCCAGCAAATCTATATTGCCATCTTGCAGTTGTCTATTCGCCCATTGCCTCAAACCGCTTTCCCAATCTACCTCTCTTTGTAACGGTGTTTCTTGTGCCTGCGCTGGCATGTCGTCTATTTCAAGTTCGGTACCGCTAGCCATCACGGTTAGCCAGTGAGCGGTGTTCTGCAGTTGTCTGACATTTCCCGGCCAGCTTAATGAGCTGACATAGGCTTCAAATTCAGGTGACATGACTTTCGCCTCTTCGCCTAGCTCCTCTGCGGCCCTTGTTAGAAAATGACGTAACAGGCCGGGAATGTCTTCGCGACGTTTTCGCAAGGGAGGTGCTTCTATACGAATAACGTTGAGTCTGTGGAAAAGATCTTCCCTGAAACGTTTTTCATGGACCAGTGCTTCCAGGTCCTGATGAGT
>Ga0209828_1002098_pt1 | contig 17029 bp, 14 predicted proteins | sample MaitaG_FD_187429 | JGI IMG/M metagenome (GOLD analysis project Ga0209828, IMG submission 187429) | Marine algal microbial communities from Maine, USA - Maine_Asex2 metaG (SPAdes) (version 2) | ecosystem: Host-associated > Algae > Red algae > Unclassified | place: Maine, USA | collected 2015-01-05 | reverse complement strand
CGGGCACTACCTTGCTGACCCACGCACGCTTTCAATGGGATATCGATGGTGATGGCAGCAGCGTCGGCGATCTGGATGGCTCTACCACAGAGACACCAGAGCAGATCACCCTTCAGGAACCTGTGATCGATATCATCAAGAACGTGAGTGATAGTGACCCACACCTGAGTCAACGCGTGACCTATACCGTTGACGTACAATCTGAAAATAGAGACTTTTCCGCAGATGCGTTCGACTTGACGCTTGCCGACACCCTGCCAGATGATGTGGCGCTCGACCTTGCCAGTATCCGGATCAACGGCGTACCGGCAGCACAGTACGCTGGTGCAAGCAACACCAGCGACGGAAACACGGTATCTCTTGCGCTGGATTCGCTGACCAAGGGTGAGACGTTGCAAGTGACCTACGATGCGGTGGTCACCAGCGATACAGCCCGCACAAACACATCGAACGATTCACCCATGGAGGCTACCTGGACCAGTTTGTCGGCACTCGATGCACAGGATGGCAATGAACTGGCCGAGCGTAATGCAACATCGGGTTATCAGGCAGCAGACTCGGCCGGTATCACGATACTGGCTGTGGACTACAGCCTCAATGTCAGCAGCAGCAGTACCGACAATCTGGCTGTGGGTGATCCTGTTACGTATACACTGGATATCGCCAATACGGGTACTCATCCGGGTACGGGCATTGTCGTCGTTCAGCAATGGCCACAGAATGCGCTGGATGCGCCCGCCAGCATCTCCGACAACGGCTCCTACGATCCGGCAACGGGTCGCATTACCTGGTTGATCAATACACTGGACGTTGCTCAGACCATGACACTGACTGTCACGGGTAATGTCACACAGGCTCAGGATGCCGATATAGATGTAGATCCAACCAGCGTCAACGATATATTCACCTCTGATGTGAGCATCACCGATGACGGATCTCACGGACCCGAGCCCGACCTAAGTGATAACACGTCATCCGTAACCGATAGCGTTGAAGCAGCACCCGCTTATGCGGTAACGATAGACAACGATATCACCATGGCGGCAGTAACCCAGCTGGTGCCCTATAACATCACGCTGGTTAACGAAGGCGATCAACAAGGCACTGATGTTGTATTGGTGCATACGTTCGATCCTACCATCGTGCAAATCACTGAAGCTGATGGTGGAGTGGTTGATGCGCAAGCTGGCACGGTGACCTGGAACATTCCGTTATTGCAAGTGGGTGAGCAACTGGATTTTCGTGTCGAAGCAAGCGTTATTCCCACCGCTAACCTGACTACGTCAGAGCAGCTGTTTATGGGTAGCGTATCAGCGAGCGATAACGAGCAGAACGGCCCGGATAAGGATCCTTCCAACAATACGGCAGAACACACAGACATGCTGCTGTCAGGCCCCGGTGACCCGATACCGTTGCTAGGCGCACTACCGGACAACTTATCCAGTAGCATCACGTTTGATAGCCTGTTCGCAGAGGAAGGATTGTATGATCCTGACGGCCAGGAAGACAGCTCGGGTTTAACACGGGTGTCGAGCAACGCGCTGTCGATACTGTCCAGCACGCTGTCAGAACAAGACACGAACCCTGCTGATCAGCGCTACCTGGCAAACTGGCAGCGCGATGGTGCAGAGCATTCGAACGCGCCGTGGGAGGACGATGTCCTCAATGGAGGCGATCTGCTGGATACGTTTGTCAATCCCGTACAAACTTGCGAACCTGTCGCTATCGACTGGTCACGCTGGTACCCCACGGGTGATGATGTGTCGTCACTGGAGATCGAGCAGGGTGAGGATGCAGGCATGAATGCCGAACCGAGCCTGACTGCTGCAAAGCCAACCGATCATCCTTACAGAGTGCTGTCGTTTGAAGAAGAACTGGGTATTGCAGCCAGTGCGCTGCATCCCACAACCGAACCCACAGTGGTAAAGTTGCTACGTAACTGGCTAGACTAATAGTTAATTAGTAGCGGCCAGGCTTCAGGAAAGACGATCACCCTCAGGGGATGATCCTTGGCAGGCCATCAAACAACTGATGGCTTGCCAGCTTTTCTCGCACATACGCATTGACACGAGCAGGTGCTGCCAACCCTTTGCCCGCAGCGTGCACTGAGTCTCTGAATGCCTGCTGAGCGTTGCCATCGGCGTCATACAATGGCTGGTGCGCTTCAATCATCAATTGACCATCCACGTTGGCCCACTTGATCGGTTGATTGATAATCTGTACCCGAGTGCCCACGCGCACCCGATCAAACAGCGCCTTGATGTGTTCATCATACAAGCGAATGCAGCCATGACTGACCCTCATGCCAACACCATCAGGCTGATTGGTGCCATGCAATAGGTATCCGGGTAACGCAAGCTTCAACGCATGGTCACCGAGAGGGTTATCAGGCCCTGCTACCACGATGCGCGGCAGTTGCTTGCCAGCCTTTTCATATTCCTGTCGTATTGATGCCGGCGGATACCAGTCAGGGTGCTCAATCCGAGTTACGACAGTGGTATCCGCCTCAGGTGTACTCCACCCTGCTCTACCAATACCAATCGGCCAGCTATCCACGGCTCCATCATCAAAATAGTACAACCGCATCTCCGGCAAGTTGATCACGATCCCTTCGTGCTCCACGTTCGGCAGAAGATGCTGAGTGGGTAATGTCACAGACGTTGCCTGACCCAGAAAAAACGGATTCAACCCGGCGTTAGCTGCCACAAGCTCATCGAATCCGAGCCGGTATCGAAGCGCAATTGTGCTCAGTGTGTCATCGGCCTTTCCGAGCACGTTCTCAGGTGTACCGATCAGCGGTCCAATAGCAGACCCGTTGGAAGCGATCGTAAGTTGCGTGCTCATGCCAAGCATCAGAGCAACAGCTATCGCTTGCGCTGACTTCACACTAGTGTCCTGCTAACCAACAGCATTGACAGATAGACCATCCAGAAAACCGGCCAACAGACCACCAGCATCAGCTGCACTATTTTTCCATAGAGACTATCGTGTAAAGCATCCATGTACAGGCTAACGGCTGCTGGTGATGAATCTTTCAGGTAACAGGCCCATAATCAGGCCGAATCTGTCCACCGACAGGCGACTGTGTGAGCACTGCCTACAGGTAAAATTTTCACAGTTGCTATAGTTGTCACATCAATAATGTCTAGCGGTCCACGAATTCATGAGTACTACAACGCCAGCAGGTCATTTTTATCTGGGCAACGAGGCTGATTCAGGCAATCCGCTGTTTCTGGAAGCCTCTGATCTGACAACCCATGGTGTCATTGTGGGCATGACAGGTTCCGGCAAGACCGGTCTGGGCATCGTACTGCTCGAAGAAGCGCTGCAGTCGGGTGTGCCTGCGCTGATCATCGATCCCAAAGGCGACATGGGCAATCTGATGCTGACCTTTCCCAACCTGCTGCCGACGGACTTCATGCCATGGATGAGCGAGTCCGATGCAGGCGACGACGCAGCGCAGGCAGCCTTCGATACAGCCAGCACATGGAAAGCAGGTCTGGAACGCTCAGGCATCGATGCACAGAGAATCCAGTCGCTACGCGAAACGGCCGATTTTTCAATCTATACGCCAGGCTCAACCGCCGGTATACCGTTGAATATTATCGGTTCGTTGAATGCACCCGATGCCGGTACGGATGCAGAGACTCTGCAGGACGAGATAGAAGGCTTTGCCTCTTCTCTGCTGGCGCTCGTTAGTATCGATGCTGATCCACTGAGCAGCCGTGAACACATACTGCTGTCGAACATCATCTATCACTATTGGTCTGCAGGCAAAAGCCTCGATCTGGGGATGCTGATTGGTCTGGTCCAACAACCCCCCATGCGCAAGTTGGGTGTGATCGATCTTGATACTTTCTTCCCGCCAGCTGATCGTGTCAAGCTGGCCATGAAACTCAATGGTCTGGCAGCATCGCCCTCATTCGCCAGCTGGAGTGAAGGTCCAGATCTGAACATCGACGACTTGCTCTACAGTAGCAGCGGCAAGCCGCAGGCCGCTATCATGTCACTGTCGCACCTGAGTGAGGAAGAGAGGCAGTTCGTCGTCACCTTGCTGTTATCAAAAATGGTCACATGGATGCGTAAGCAACCGGGCACCAGCGACCTTCGTGCACTGATCTACATGGATGAAGTGTTCGGCTATGTGCCGCCCGTGCAATCTCCCCCATCGAAGAAACCGATACTGACCATCCTCAAGCAGGCTCGTGCATTTGGCGTTGGGCTCGTGTTGTCCACGCAAAATCCGGTTGATATCGATTACAAGGCGATTTCTAACGCGGGTACCTGGATGATTGGTCGCCTGCAAACTGATCGGGACAAACAGCGCTTACTCGATGGCATGGGCGCATCCGATGGCTCAGTGGATATCAAACAGGTCGGCGATACGATCTCGGCACTGGACAAGCGACAGTTTGTCATGCACTCCACCCGTCAAAGCAAGCCGAGAGTCTTTGGTACTCGCTGGGCCATGTCGTATCTGGCTGGACCTCTCACACGAGATCAGATTGGCAGACTAGTCACTGATGAGATGCGCAGTGCAGCCACACAGCGCGCTATACCCTCAGGTGCTGCTTCTGATGGTTCAATGGCAACTGAAGCAGCAGCTGTTACGCTTGCCGACAACGAGAGCGCCATCGCCCCGCAAACTGCTGATACAGTCAACGTACGCTACCTGAATCCAGCAGTGCCCTACGCTGCAGCACTCGGTGTGTCTGCAGACAGCAAGCGTCTCGTTGCAGGCCTGGCAGTACGCGTCCATCTGATTTTCGACGATACCAAAGCCAAGCTTCGACACGATGCCGAATGGGAGTCGATCATCACACCACTGGAAGGACCAGTAGACCCGGACCATGCCATTGTTGTTGATTACGATGATCGTGATTTGTTGAAGGCAGAACCTGATGGAGCGATCTACTCATTGCCCGATGCAAAAATCAAGAATAAAACCTACTTTACTGCTGCCAAGCGAGCCATCAAGGACCATCTGTACCGCAGTGAAGAACTGGAGTTGTTCAACAACCCATCGTTGAAGGTGTTCTCACGCGTTGGCGAAACACGCGATGACTTTGAAGCACGCTGCGAGAGCGTAGCCGACGACAAGGCCGATGCAGACGCTAACAAACTGCGCGAAATGCTGGCACGCAAGATAGACCGTGTTAACACCGCCATCCAGAAGTCTGAAGACAAGTTGCGTGAGATTCAATTTGATGCCATTAGCCGCAAGAAAGATCAACGTAGTAGTCAGGTGATCGATATCGCCGGTGGCTTGTTAGGCAGCCTGCTTGGAGGCAGACGCAGCACGCGCTCTATTCTCACCGGTGGCATAAGACGTAGCCAGAGTAAGGGACGCATGGTAGCCCGCACAGAAGAGAGATTGAAAACAGCCGAAAACCGCTATGCCGAGTTGCAGGGTGATCGTGAAGAGCTGGAAGAATCACTCACCGAAGACCTGTACGAGATCCAGGATGAATGGTCTGCCAAATCTTCAGATATCACGTCCATCACGGTCGGGCTGGAGAAAACAGACATAACGATAGACGATGTCGTACTGGTCTGGATACCAGTCGCATGATAAGCGCTGTGCTTTGAGGTCTGTGCCTTGGGCGCTACTGCTCACATCTGGATTTTTCATATTTGGCGGTATGCTTCACCTGCTAAAGCCAGAGATCTTCACGCGAATCATGCCGGGCTATTTACCTTGGCATGATGAACTGGTACTAATCAGCGGATTGGCTGAGTTGGCAGGCGGCCTAGGCATCTGGATAAAATCGATCAGGCTCTGGGTGGGGATTAGCCTGATCGTATTATGCCTATGCGTGTTCCCTGCCAATGTGAACATGGCGATCAACCATACTCATTACAGCGACATTCCTGCATGGCTGCTTTATTTCAGACTCCCTCTACAAGGCGTAATCATCTACATCATTTATAAAGCAGTCAAGCCTTAAGGTGTCGCTCAGTCCTCTAGAAGCGTAAACCTTACGCCTAGCGCGATGAGTATCGTGTCGCCTACTCTGTGCGCTCAATTGAAGGCAATTGACCGGTACCCGTCGCGGCCTAATCAACGCGCCACACCTTGCTTGATAAGTTCAGCAATCCGCTCACCATCAAACCCCGCCTCTCTCAATACCTGCTCCGTATGCTCACCCAGTTTGGGTGGCTGATTGCGAACTTCTGTACGCTTTTTACCCGGCCCAAATTCCAACGGCAATCCGGGTATCTGCATACTGGATCCAGCGGCGGCGTCCATCGCAATGGACAACAAACCACCCGGTGCTTGTAGCTGCTCATTAGTCAGCAGGTCTTCCGGCCTGCCTACCGGGGACCACGAACAATCCGCCTTTTCACAACCTGCAATGATGGCGGCATACGTCAGGGTCGAGAAATGATCCACCAGTATTGGCAACAACCATTCGCGTGACTCAGTGCGTTGCGGGTTGCTTGCCAATCTGCTATCGCCCAGCAATTCAGGCAAGTCAAACGCCAGACAAAATCGTTGCCATTGGGCGTCACTGGTTACACCAATGAATAAAGGTTCGTTTTCCTGACTATGGAATACATCATAGATACCCCATGCACCTTTGCGAGCTGTCATCGGTGGCACTATCTGGCCCGTTGCAGCACCACCCGCCATGTGCGACGCCATGAGGAAGGCTGCTGATTCGAAGAGCGCGCTTCCCACTCGCTGACCCTTACCGGTGACGTCACGTTCTCGCAATGCTGCCAACGCGCCTGTGACACCGAACAAGGCTCCAAGAATATCAATGATTGATGCACCAGCTCGCAAAGGCTGACCGGGTGGACCTGTCATATAGGCAATGCCGCTTTGGAACTGCACTACTTCATCCAGCGCCGGGCGATCCTGCCACGGACCTTTCAGATAGCCTTTTAATGATAGATAAATCAACTGGGGGTTTATGGCCTGTAACTGCTCCCAGTCACAACCAAGTCGAGCCATAGTGCCTGGCCCGTAGTTATCCAGAACCATATCTGCATCTTTCACCAGCTCATGCACAACCGCCTGCGCTCGTTCATCTTTCAGGTTCAGAGCCACACTTCGCTTGTTGCGATTGAACGTGGCAAAAAAACCCGCTGCAAAACCAGGCAGTTGACGTGTTTTATCACCCTCAGGTGCAGGCTCTATCTTGATCACAGTCGCACCTAGATCAGCAAGTAGCAATCCAGCACACGGACCCATGATAGTGTGACTGAACTCAAAAACAGTCAGCCCTGCCAGTGGGGCGGGCCTTATCGGGGACATGACACTCATTGCCGATAGCTCAACAGGCTTCCACCCAGCAAAGCTGCACTGGGCAAGGAATGACCCACAATAGTCTCAGCCAGCTTGCCGCAGTCGATCAACGCATCCAGATCCACACCGGTATTGATGCCCAGCTCTGTCGCGAGCAATACCAGCTCCTCTGTGGCTATATTGCCAGGGGCTAACCGGGTAGGAGGACTAGTGCCTCTGGCAACCCCAGTATCAACACGCCTGGCCGCAAACGGACAACCCCCTAACCCACCCACCGTAGCATCGAATCGGGACACACCACAACAGAGCCCTGCATAGGCGTTGGCAATACCGAGCCCACGTGTATCGTGCAGATGCAATCGGATGGGTATGTCCGGCCATTGATCGCGTACGCCACTGACAACGCGCTCTATGCTGCCGGGATTGGCCCAGCCCATCGTATCGGCCAGTGCGATTTCCTGTACCCGTGCACCACATTGATCCGCAATGGACATGCCCTGACGAACGGCGTCAAGCGCATGCTCAACCGGTACAACACCTGCAAAGTTACAACCAAAGGCTGCCATCACACTGATCTTGTTCACCTCGATATTGTGTGCCTGATGTGCCTGTGTTTGAGCCACCATCGCCACCCGGTTCAGTTCAAGTGATCTGTTAAAGTTGCTTTGGCAAAAAGCTTCAGAGGCGACCGTATGGATGGTACCGGTCAAGGTTAACGTTTGCTTGTGAGCTAAAGCTCGTTGCAGGCCTTTTTCATTAAACCAAAGCGCGGTGTAAAGAATGCCCTCTCGCTTGTCAAGCTTTGCCACGACATCATCAGCGTCTGTCCAGCCCGGTACCAGCCGAGGGGATACGAACGAACACACCTGTATGGAGGACAGCCCGGTCTGCGAGAGTGCGTTGATTAGCCGGATCTTGTCACTACTTGCTATGGCCTTGGGTTCGATTTGAAAACCCTCTCGCGGCCCCTCTTCTGTGATTTGTATATGTGCAGGTAGATTTGTCATGACGAACAGCCTGTAAAGACGATTGCAGCAAACAAACCCATGATGCCACTGCTGGCACATCACGTATTGATACTGTTACCTTTTCCTTATAGAAATATCGTGGTATTGCCATTGCTTTTAACAGGTGGTTATTCTAAAAAAGCACCTACAGTACTCATGAAAACGTCATTTTCTCGTCGGCAATTGCTTCAGGCCAGTGCCAGAAGTGCATTGCTGTTGTCGCCCTTAGCATTCGTGGCCAACACTGCGATAGCTGCCAAACCTCGAATTTATACCGGCAAGAGAAGCAACCTGGCCCTAAGTGGATACGATCCTGTGAACTACTTCAGGGAAGGTGAGCCTTCCAAGGGAAACAAGAATCATTCGATAGAATATTTGGGAGCAGACTGGCGATTCATCAACCCGGAGAATCTCACACGTTTTCGGGATGACCCAGAAGCCTATCTACCGGAATACGGTGGATACTGCGCATTCTCAGTCGCTCAGGGCAAGCTGGTCAAAGGAGACCCGACGCTATGGGTCATAGACGAGAACAATCGCCTGTTCATTAACTTTAACAGGGCTATCCATCGCATGTGGGTCGACCGAATGGAATTCCAGACAGCCAAGGCTGACAAGAACTGGCCGTCTATCCTTGACTGATTAACTGTTGGCAGGCGCTCACATCAACGTTTAACAGCTCGATAGACCGAAAACTTGCGGTTGGTTGCCACGGTTCTGCAATTGCCGAAAAGTCGTTGCAATACCGCGTCATAACCCAGATGCCTGTTGGCAACAATCCAGAATTCACCACGCTGCGACAGGCAACGTTTGCTTTCAACAAACAGCCTCTTGGCAACCTGATCGCCAGTGGCATGCTGCTGATGAAACGGTGGATTGCATAACACCAGATCCACTGAGTTATCAGCCTGATGCTCAAGTGCATCGCCAACCACAAACGCTGCAGGGTTATCAGTTTCAGCATACCAGGCTGCATGGTTAAGCTTCGCTGATTCAATCGCTGAGTAAGACTCATCAACGAACTGTACTGTCGACTGCGCATGACGCTGCTGATACACCAATCCAAGCACACCGTTACCGCACGCAAGATCCACGACACAATCAGCATATGGAATGGAAGCCAGATGCTCGAGTAGAAACCGGGATCCATGATCAAGATGTTCCCTCGAGAACACGTTTGCGTGATTGAGTAAGGGCTTGCCAATAGCCTCGTCGGTATAGCTCGTGGGATAAGGCGTGGCAGCGGGCACCAGACTCTCATCTTTTTGGATGAACAGCAGCCGAGCTTTTTTCTTTGCCAGCGACGTGGTCAACGGACCTATCGTGCTTTCCAGACTCGTGAAGGCAGACTTCTGCAAATGCTTGACCATACCGGCCGCTATGATTTGAGTATTGACATCACACAGATCGCGCAGCCGTGACAGCTGATCATCAAGCAATGCCGTTGTCTTGGGAATCTTGATCAGAACCAGATCGAACGGCGCGACAGGCGTCTGTGATGAGGCAATCGCTCTCAGCGGTTGCGCTATAGCGTTGCGAGACAGATTCTCGGCAGCTGCCCGGTGACTGACGACGGAGTCACTCCAGCTCTGCGGCTGCCACTCGTGCAACACGGTTGCGAGCGCACCTTGTGCATCGTTGACGACAAGAATTGAAAGCGGCACTCCTCTCGCGATCGGAAGAACCGCCAACACCTGCTCAAGCAGATATTCATCCGCAGCATCCCATGCTCGCAATGGATCGTTGTCATCAAGCGGCCATCGTCTGAGTTCGAACGAGCCAATGGCCGTTACAAGCGAATTCTCGCCCATGATTGTTATTCCGCTCAGGCGCCGAGAAAATCCTCACGCATAGGGGTAAACACATCAATCAGAACGCCGTCTGTAATAGCGACAGCATCGTGCAATTTGTCGGGTGGAACCAGAAAACTATCACCCGTAACCAGCTTGACACGCCGGCCGTCAATGGTAAGCCAGAATTCACCGGATTCAACGTAACTACACTGAATGTGCGGGTGCGAGTGCTCTGCCCCAATAGCCCCTGCCTTGAACTGGATCTTTGCCATCATGACCCGACCTTCGTACGTCAGCAGTTTGCGCTGAACGCCACCGCCCAGATCTTCCCACTCTAGGTCGGTGTCGTGCACAAAGTTGTCAGATTCTTTCATGAGTGTCTATTGTCGTGTGTGTGTGTTTGTGTGGCGAGAGAGCGGGAAATGCTTCAGCTGCGAGTTTGTCATGAAAAAAGCAACCCGCCATTGATATCAAGATTACCACCAGTCATGAATGATGCCTCATCAGATGCCAGAAAACACACAAGGTTAGCTACCTCGTCCGGCGTGCCTTCGCGTTTCAGCGGCGTTGCACTGGCTACCTTCTTACGCACTTCATCTTGGGTGAATACATTATGAAAGTCAGTATCAATCATGCCGGGGCAAACTGAATTAACCCGAATTCCAGGCCCTAACTCCTTGGCCATACCACGTGTCATGCTCAGTACTGCACCTTTGGCGGCAGCATAGGCTATTGCACCAGGTCCACCACCGTCGCGTGCTGCCTGAGACGCTATGGGAATGATCGACCCCTCACCATTCATGTGAACCAGCGAAGCACGCGCTATGTGCAGAAATGATGTCGCGTTCAGATTCATTACCGAATTCCAGTGCTCAGTATCCATCTCTGACAGCGTTTTCCGGGCAATGAGCCCACCGGTAACATGCACAACGATATCGATACCGCCGTAAGCTTTGACTGTCGCCTGAACCAGCGTTTGCGCGTCGGATTCCCGGGTCATGTCGCCCTGCAGGCAAAATGCAGACCCGCCATCCTTGGCGATGCTCTTGACCGCAGACTTCGCACCCTTTGAGCTGCTGTGATAATTGATCGCGACGTTAGCGCCCAGCTGCCCGAGACGCAGGGCACAAGCAAGACCAATATCGCGTCCCCCACCTGTCACGATGGCGGTTTTCTGATTCAAGTTCATGGGTATTTCTCTATGATTGCATGGGATTCTAGTATGGCAGTATATCCCGAGTGTTTATATAAGTGTTGCTGGATCGTTGACCGATAAAATACGAAGATCTATAAAGCCATCCGTTTCGAATCAGTGGACTTGCGTCACAGCGGCAAACTCGACACAGTTCTGACTGAAATTGTTATCGCTCGCGAGGGCTCGGCGCTATACTGTTGCGGTCTTGGAATCACATCCATGAACGTTCATACTTATTAACAAGTAGAACTGGCGGTTTAGTTCATGCTGTTATGTTCTATCGAACACCTACCATCTGGAGTACTACTCAATGAAGAAACTGCTAGTAAGCGCCGCAGTCGCCGCCAGCCTCAGCGTATCCGCTGGTGTTGCTTCTGCCGACGAAATCAAAATCGGTGTTTTCCTCGGCCTCACGGGCCCTATCGAATCTCTGGTTGCACAGATGGCACCCGCTGCTGAAGCAGCTATCGCCGAAGTCAGTGCTTCTGGAAAATTGCTCGACGGCACAACCGTTGTTGCAGTACGCGCTGACACCACTTGTGTTGATGCAGCAGCAGCTACGGCTGCCATCGAACGTCTGATCACAGCCGATAAGGTCGCAGGTGTTGTCGGTGGTGATTGCTCTGGCGTCACGACAGCCGCTCTGACCAACGTAGCTCTGCCAAACGGCATGGTCATGGTCTCGCCTTCTGCCACATCACCCGCATTGTCAACGATTGAAGACAACGGCCTGTTCTTCCGCACAGCACCTTCTGATGCACGCCAAGGCGTGGTAATGACCAACATCATCATGGATCGCGGTATCAAGGAAGTGGCTGTTACCTACACCAACAACGACTACGGTAAAGGTCTTGCTGATGCTTTCCAGACAGCGTTTGAAGAAGCCGGTGGCACAGTCACCATCACAGCAGCTCACGAAGATGGCAAAGCGGATTATTCTGCTGAAGTGGGCGCACTGGCAGCCGCTGGTGGAGAAGTTCTGGTCGTAGCCGGATACCTTGACCAAGGTGGTAAGGGCATCATTCAGGGTTCCCTCGATACCGGTGCATTCGACACGTTCGTACTGCCTGACGGCATGGTGGGTGATGCACTTCCTGAAGCTATTGGTTCTGATCTGAACGGTTCATTCGGTCAGGCGCCAGGCACAGACAGCCCGGGTGCAGGCAAGCTTGCCGATATGGCTGACGGCTTTGATGCCACATCACCATTCGCGCCAGAAAGCTATGATGCAGCAGCACTCATCATGCTTGCCATGCAGGCAGCAGGCTCTACCGATCCAGCCATGTACAAGGAAAAAATCATGGACGTTGCCAACGCACCCGGTGAGGAAATTCTGCCAGGTGAGCTGGGCAAGGCACTTGATATCCTGGCCGCTGGTGGTGAGATAGACTACGTCGGTGGATCCAACGTTGAATTGATCGGTGCCGGCGAAAGCGCAGGCAACTACCGTGAAATCGAAATCGCAGACGGTGCACTGTCTACCGTCGGTTACCGTTAATCAGTAGCGGTTCATATACAGTAGTTTCGTATATGTTCTGTATGTAATATCAAGAAGGCGGCTCTCGTTGAGGCCGCCTTTTTTTGTATCCACACTGCACACGCTGATCTGCACACACTGACAAAACCGCTTGTCAGTTCACTACTTTCTCAACCCGCAACCGAATAACAATGATCAAGGTCGACAACCTGACCAAGAAGTTTGGCGGCTTCACGGCAGTCAACAACGCATCGCTGCACATTGAGAAAGGATCCATCACCGGATTGATCGGACCCAATGGCGCTGGCAAGACCACGCTGTTCAATGTCATTGCCGGTGTTCACAGCCCCACCAGTGGCACGGTGTACCTGGACGGAGAAGACATCACAGCCCTGCCTCCTCATGAGCTGTTTCACAAGGGCATGCTGCGCACCTTCCAGATAGCACATGAATTCTCATCGTTAACCGTGCGTGAAAACCTCATGATGGTGCCTGGAGAACAACCCGGCGAAACCTTATGGGATGTCTGGTTCAAAGGTAAGCAAGTGCAGGAAGCAGAGAAACGTATTCGCGAAAAGGCGGACGAGGTCATCGACTTTCTGGAAATCCCCCAGGTCGCTGATGAACTGGCTGGCAATCTGTCGGGTGGACAGAAAAAATTACTTGAGCTGGGCCGCACGATGATGGTCGATGCAAAGGTGGTGTTTCTGGATGAGGTAGGTGCAGGTGTTAACCGCACGCTGCTCAATACCATCGGCGATGCCATATTGCGACTGAATGAGGAACGCGGTTACACTTTCTGCGTTATCGAGCACGATATGGACTTTATCGACAAGCTCTGCGACCCCGTCATCGTCATGGCTGAAGGTGGCGTGCTGGCACAAGGAACGCTGGCAGAGATCAAGGCCAATGAGCAGGTCATAGAGGCCTACCTGGGTACAGGTCTTAAAAACAAGGTGGCAACAGCATGAGTTATCTGGTTGCCAAGGGCATGACCGGTGGATACGGCCATGTGGACATATTGCACGACTGCACCATCGCTGTAGACAAAGGCAAGATTGCCGTCATAGTCGGACCTAACGGTGCCGGTAAATCAACTGCCATGAAAGCGGTATTCGGCATGTTGAACATTCATACCGGCAGTGTCACGCTTGACGGCGAAGACATCACAAAACTTTCGCCGCAGGATCGCGTTGCCAAGGGCATGGCTTTTGTGCCACAGACCAACAACGTTTTTCCATCCATGTCCGTAGAACAGAATCTGGAGATGGGTGCCTTCCTGCGTAGAGATGATATCAACGCCACCATGGAAGAAGTGTATTCACTGTTTCCTATACTTAAACAAAAACGCAGGCAGAACGCCGGAGAGCTATCGGGTGGTCAACGTCAGCAGGTGGCCGTCGGTCGTGCGCTGATGACCAAACCCAAGCTACTGATGCTCGATGAACCGACCGCTGGTGTATCTCCCATTGTCATGGATGAACTGTTTGATCTGATCATCGATGTGGCACGCACAGGGTTGTCCATACTCATGGTGGAACAGAACGCCCGTCAGGCGTTGAACATCGCTGATACCGGTTATGTGCTGGTACAGGGGCGTAACCGCTTTACCGATACAGGCCAGGCACTCATGAACGATCCCGAAGTTCGCAAAAGTTTCCTGGGAGGTTGAACATGGAAATTCTCAACGCCTTCGCCTTGTTGTCCAACTTTGTTTTAGTTCCGGCTATTGCATACGGTAGTCAGCTAGCGCTGGGAGCACTCGGTGTCACGCTGGTATTCGGCATCCTGCGGTTCTCCAATTTTGCACACGGTGACACAATGGCCTTTGGCACCATGGTGACCATCCTGTTTACCTGGTGGTTCCAGTCAATGGGAATCAACCTCGGGCCTCTGCCTACGGCACTGCTAGCTTTGCCGCTCGGCATTTTCTTCTGTGCCGTCTATGTGCTGATCAGCGACAGACTGGTATACCGGTTCTATCGTAGCAAACGGGCAGATCCTGTCATCTACCTGATCGCCTCAGTAGGCGTCATGTTCGTTACCAACGGCGTTGTACGATTCATCATCGGCCCGGATGATCAGAATTTTTCTGACGGTGAACGCTTCATCATCAGGGCACGTGAGTTCAAGGAAATGACAGGCCTTTCAGAAGGCATCTCGATAAAAGTCAGTCAAGGCATTACCTTCGTTACCATGATCATTGTTGTCGCCGCCCTCTTCTGGTTTCTGAACAAAACGCGCTCTGGCAAATCCATGCGTGCCTACTCGGACAACGAAGATCTGGCCCTGCTGTCCGGGATCAATCCTGATCGTGTTGTTGCGATTACCTGGATACTGGCAGCAGCACTAGCCACCATTGCTGGCACTCTGTACGGCCTCGATAAATCATTCAAACCTTTTACCTACTTCCAGCTGCTGCTACCGATATTTGCAGCCGCTATTGTCGGTGGTCTGGGCAACCCTCTGGGTGCAATCGCCGGTGGCTTTATCATCGCTTTTTCTGAAATCATGATTACCTACGCCTACAAACGATTCGCCGCGTACCTCCATCCCGGCGACTGGGTACCCGAGGGGTTACTGCAATTGTTGTCCACTGACTACAAGTTTGCGGTCAGCTTTCTGATTCTACTACTCGTCCTGTTAGTCAGGCCTAACGGTATATTCAGGGGGACTGGCACATGAGTGCGCTACGCAACATCAGCTACTTTACGGTCATGGCAGTGCTGATCGTACTAGTCGGACAGTTTCAAAGCTGGAACCTGGCTCTGTCAATCCTCAATCTGTGTCTTATATCAGCCATCATGGCACTGGGTGTCAACATGCAATGGGGCTATGCCGGCCTGTTCAACGTGGGCGTCATGGGTTTTGCCGCCATGGGTGGTCTGGCAGCCATGCTGATCTCGGTGCCTCCGGTTCGTGAAGCCTGGTCTGCTGGTGGTGTGGGTGTTCTAGTGGGGCTTTGTGTGCTGGTAATAACCCTATTTGCAGCTGTTTATACGTACACCAAAATGAAAGCCAATCCACTGCGTATGGTACTGATCATCATTATCAGTGTTGCAGGCTACGCACTGATGCGCTCCATTCTCGATCCTGCGACTACCGCTATCGAAAAAGTAAACCCTGCCTCAACCGGGTATCTGGGTGGACTGGGTTTGCCCATACTGTTTGCATGGCCGGTTGGTGGTGTTCTGGCTGGAGCTGCTGCCTGGGTAGTCGGCAAGATCACTCTGGGATTGCGCGCAGATTATCTGGCCATCGCCACGCTGGGTATTTCAGAAATCATTGTCGCGATGCTCAAGAACGAAGACTGGATGACACGGGGTGTCAAGAATGTCGTTGGCTTGCCTCGACCGGTACCGTATGAAATCAATCTGCAAAGAACAGACTGGTTTATCGAGTTGGCGGCAAAGCTCAATACCGACCCCGTTACCTTCTCCAGTGTTTTCGTCAAGCTCTCCTATGCGGCGCTGTTTACCGTGGTACTGCTCATTGTGCTGTATCTGTCTGAAAAAGCCCTGCGCTCTCCCTGGGGACGCATGATGCGCGCAATCCGGGACAACGAAGTATCAGCAAATGCCATGGGCAAGAATGTTACTGCACGTCATCTGCAAGTGTTCGTGATGGGGTCTGTAGTGGTGGGTATTGCCGGTGCCATGCTCACGACGCTGGACGGGCAGTTAACGCCGTCCAGTTATCAGCCTCTGCGCTTTACCTTCCTGATCTGGGTCATGGTCATCGTGGGTGGTTCGGGGAACAACTGGGGGGCTGTACTCGGTGGTTTTGTTATCTGGTTTTTCTGGATAGAGGCAGAGCCCATGGGCATCTGGCTGATGAACGCACTCACCTCACAGATGGACGCAGGCAGCGCACTCAAAGCTCACTTGCTAGATTCTGCACAGCACATGCGTCTGATGACGATGGGGTTGATATTGCTGCTGACTCTGCGCTTCAGTCCAAGAGGACTGCTACCGGAACGTACTGGCCGCCAATAGCGAGGCTGCTGGCGACAACGCCGCTGACCGGGGCTGAACAAGCCCCGGAATCAATCGATGTCTGCGACCGCTATTTCCACCATCAGGCTGTCGGAAAGTGCTTGCAGTTTTTCATGCAAAGTGATGGTACTCACATGGTTCGGCACTCTGAGCCTAGCCTTGGCGTGAAACAACATGCCCCCTGCCATTGAGGCTTCTTCGATGGTTGTGTCGAGCGATTGCACGCTTACGCCGTGTTGTGACAGCACCTGCGTTATGTCGCGAACAATGCCTGGATGATCCTGGCCGAGCAGATCCATCTCGACATCAT
>Ga0209828_1002092_pt1 | contig 17048 bp, 16 predicted proteins | sample MaitaG_FD_187429 | JGI IMG/M metagenome (GOLD analysis project Ga0209828, IMG submission 187429) | Marine algal microbial communities from Maine, USA - Maine_Asex2 metaG (SPAdes) (version 2) | ecosystem: Host-associated > Algae > Red algae > Unclassified | place: Maine, USA | collected 2015-01-05 | reverse complement strand
ATCGGCGACCTCGGCTGTGTTCACGCCGGGAACGTTGCACGCCAAGATGCCCAGTTCGGCCGCAGCAGCGAGGTCGATGGAGTCCACACCGACGCCCATACGGCTCACGACCTTAAGATTCGGGCACGCCTCGAATACTCGCCGAGTCGTCAACGGTTGGGTGCCGATCGTGGCACCATCTACGTCTCGCAACAAGTCGATCAGCTCGTCTTCGGTGCTGATCTGGGCCTCGACCACCTCGAAGCCAGCTGCCTCGAAAAGCTCAGCACGACTCCATGGGCTGGCCTGTATCGCGACCTTCATCAGGCGTCTCCGGAGCAATTGGCAAACGCGGATTGCAGATTCTCCATGGTGGCAACGCAGGCCTTCTGCAGGTTCTCACAGCGCCCTTCGATCTTGCCCGGGTACACATCTGGCAGCGCAAGCATTGGAGCTTCGAACCACTCAGTGACCGTGCAGCTCTCCGGACCGGTCGACTCGATGTCGTAGCCCCAGGTCGTGGTGTGTTCAAAGTCGGGCGGAACGATGTACGCAAACTTGTTACCCCCGTCGGCAACCGTGACTTCGCAATCTGCGTGCCACTCGTAGTCACCCGCCTTGTTGTGACCCCGAAATCGCACACCCACCGCAATCGAGGTGGCATCGTTCAGAAGCTCGCACCGTTGATTCTCTGGGCTCAGCGTCGGCAAGCGATCAAGATCGGTCAGGAAGGCATAGACCGATTCGGCCGAGGCATTGACCTCAACAGACGCAGAGCCCTTGGTCGGAAAATCAGTGGCGGAGGTTGCGGACATAGGTGAAGTGTTGCCGAACGAGCGTCATCCGCTGCAATCGTGGCGACCTGCGTTCTTCTGCAAGCACCTTGAGTTATTTGTCATTTTGCCGACAGAACCATGTGGCTCTAGCTGATCGTCCAACCCAGACAAAAGGCGCGGCCATAGATCAGGCATGGCATGCCCGCCCTGTTCTGGCACGGTTTCTCGCCGCGGGACTTTGGCTTCTTCCGGTTCTGGCGTCGGTATTTGTCATCATTTCGGCTGCCCGTTGGCTACCGCCGACCACCATCGGGGTAGGCGAACTTGTGTGGTTTGTGTTGTTCGGTGGTTTAGCCGCGGTAGTCCTGGTCGTTGTGGACCGGCTTGCTCGGTTGAAAGCGCCCATAGTCAGCTTGCTGCGAATGACCCTGGTGTTCCCTGATAAGGCACCATCCAGGTTCGGCTTGGCGCTGCGCAGCGGCACCGTAAAGCGCCTCAGGGAACGAACCGAGAGTGACGCTGACGCTCTTGTCGATCTCGTACGTTCAGTTGCCAGCCACGATCGACTGACTCGTGGTCATAGCGAACGAGTCCGAGCGTACAGCGATCTCATTGGCGAGCAGATGGATCTCAGCGATGCTGATCGCCACCGGCTCAGCTGGGCGGCACTCCTTCACGACATTGGCAAGCTCGACGTTTCGCCGGAGATTCTGAATAAACCAGGCCGGCCGACCGATGCTGAGTGGCAGAAGCTCAAAGAGCATCCCGCGGCTGGTGCGGGTCGGCTTGCACCTTTTTCCGCTTGGCTCGGGGGTTGGCAACTTGCTGCCGAGCAACACCACGAACGCTGGGACGGCAACGGCTACCCGGCGGGATTGGCGGGAGACGACATCCATCTGGCTGGTCGGATCGTGGCAGTCGCCGACGCGTACGACGTGATGACGAGCACCCGCTCGTACAAGAAACCGATGAGAGTTGAATCAGCGCGCCGCGAGGTCGTTGAACACGCAGGGGCGCAGTTTGACCCGAAGGTAGTTCGAGCCTTTCTTCGCGTTGGGCTGGGGAAGTCATCGCGACGCTGGGGTCCGTTGGCCTGGCTCGCTGCCAGACCCGACCTGCTGTCGCGCGGATTGGGCGTGGCTGCGGTTGCTGCGACCATCTCGCTAGGGGCTCTGAGCGGAGCATTTGGCCTAGACGGCGATTCAATCCCAAAAATTGCGTCGGAGACAAGCCCACCAGTTGAGCTCGCTCTCGTCGATCCGCTAGCGACACCGGCCAGCACAGAGAGCGGCAGCGGTGACGGAGCTGGAGGCGACGGATCTGGAGGCGACGGATCTGGAGGCGACGGAGACGGTTCCGGCGGTAGCGACACTCCTATCGGTGACGACGACGCTCTCGACAGTGCCGAGCCGTCGGTACCCGCTGATGGCGCACCGGTAGAAACTGCGTCGGCCGATCACGACCGTTTCCAAATCAGCGAGCAGGCCGCTGCACCATCGCAAGACACAGCGGACACTGCGCCGCCCCGAAGCGAGCCATCTACCGGTGCAAGTTCTCTGGGCGAACCGCCTCCGTTGACCTCGTTCGAACGCTCTGACCAGAGACAACTTGAGCTCATCTCCGAAATTCTTGCGGCCGAGGAGGAAGCCAACACAATATTTGTACTAGGCACCGGCCCTACGCCTCCTCCCAGCGGAGCTGGCTCGCCGCCCCCCACCACAAACCCTGCCGTAGCGACGCCAACACCTGATCCGGTGTCAGCCACCCCCACCCCACTACCAACGGCGACCTCCTCGCCACAACCGACACCAACCGCAGCGCCCACAGCTACCGCGACACCCAACCCCACAGCGACACCAACAGCTACAGCGACACCCAACCCCACCGCGACACCAACAGCTACAGCGACACCAACAGCTACACCATCACCTACCGAGCCGCCTCCGCCCACCGCGACACCTATACCTACCGAGCCGCCTCCGCCCACAGCGACACCCATCCCCACAGCGACTCCCGGTGCGCCGCCTCCGCCCACCTCGACACCAACGCCCACCCCAGATCCGTGTTGCATGATCGACGTCATTGTGATCTGGAGCGGCGGCAATCCAGCGACTATGCCAAGCCAATGGGATTTCACTGCCAGCGGGACCTGCAATCCAACGGTTGGGTCGGTGGCAACCGTTGGCCAAATTCTCGGCAAAGACATGACCGTTGTGAGCGCGCCAAATGGCACCGGATGCAGCATTGGCGTCGCCTGGGTTGCCGTTCCCGGTTGGACCGATATCACCGGCACCGTTCAAACGGTCATTGGTGGAAACACCACCCAAGTGACGTTCACGCTGGTCGGCATCTAACGACACACAACGGCAACCGCATGACGGGTTTGTTAAGGCAAGCCCGAAATCATCACCACGTCGCCGGCGCTCGCAGCGAAACGATGCTGCGCCAACTGTTGGTACGCATCGGACTGATACCAGCCCATCGCGGCATCGGCCGACGGGAACTCAAGCAACACCGTGCGAGTACACGGCCAGGAGCCTTCGAGCACCACGGGCGCCTCGTCGACACTCAAGACAATGCCCTGATACGCCCTGAAGACATCCACAAAGCCGGCTTCGTATTTCGTGTACTCCGAGCGGTCCTCGATCGTAATTCGGGCAACGATGTAGTGACTCACGGTTCAGCGGGCGCGAGTTGGGATCAGTGGCGTGACCGACACGTATCCGGCTTCAACCGCATCGGTATCGGTCCCTGGGGGGCCGTGCCAAGGTCCCAAGGTGTCAAAGTCGGCCTTGAAGCGGCCTGGCTCGATCGCGGTGAGCGACGGCGAGTGCATGCTGTAGGGAAGGCGGTCAGCCAGGCCGGTTTCTTGCACACCGTTGACATCGTCGGGCGCAAGATTCGGAACGTTCACGTTGAGCAGTACGCCTTCATCCATCGCTCGAGGCATCTGATCAGCGGCTGCCTGTGCTGCCGTTTGCCAATGCATTTCGCCCCCAGCAGTGTGTTGGCTCACCGCTACTGCCGGGATGCCAAAGACTCCAGCAGTAACACATGCCCCAATCGTGCCCGAGAAGTGCACGGCGTGACCCACGTTCCAGCCGGGGTTGATACCGGAAACTACGACGTCAGGGATTTGGCCGAATAACCCACTGCAGGCGAGAAGAGCAGCCAGCGCTGGAGGGCCATCGAGGTGATAGATCGCCGGTACATCAGGCATCTCCACTCGCTCGACTTGAAAGACGTCTGGGATGCCGCTGGACAGGTGGCCAATGGCAGCGCCAGCCCCGGAATATTCGCCTGAGGGGGCAAACACCGTGACGTCACCAAAGGCAGTGAGATGCTGAGCCAACACGTGGATGCCTGCAGATTCGATGCCGTCGTCGTTTGTGACCAGGATGCGCATCAACGCAGTATCCCAGAGACTGCAACCATGACTCCAGCCAGGTCACCCTGCGACGGTGTAGCGATCACCTTCTCAAAGCATGGGCGACAAGAGATGGTCTTCTTCGGCCCGGGTGATCGACAGTTCTGGCGACTGCAAGACCTGACCCACTGCGACGGCTTCGTGACCGACTACGTGGATATCTACTTCGGCGAACTCGCCAGCTCCCGGCGAACCGGGGGAAGCGGCTCTACCGCACCGGCTCCCACTCCTTGTGATTCGCGCACCAACGTTCGGTGTGGAAATGATCACCGTGCTTGCGCTCACGAACCTCGCCATCGACGGGCTTGGACTTCTTGGGCGTCACGCGGCTCTTGCCGGTAGGTCGACTCATGCTCCCAGCCTAGGACGCAACCCGCGATGAGTACAGCTAGGACACGTCAGGTTTGTCGTGTTCTCGCTCTTGTTCTCAGCCCAGTGAACACGCCGCGTAAGCAGCACACAATTCAAGTCAGCGCCGTCGCGTGCGGTTTACTTACGTTCATGTCTCAGAGCAATACACGTGTCGCACTCGCCAAACGCCCAACCGGCGAAGCCACTCCTGACTGCTTCTCGCTGGAGTCCGAGGAGATTGCGCCTATCGAAGCTGGCCAGGTGCGGGTCGCTACGGAGTTCATCTCGGTCGACGCCGGCACCCGCACCATGTTGCGAGGCGAGGGCTTCCATATGCAGGTTGCCATAGGCGAGACCATCCGAGCCCATGGCGTCGGGCGAGTTACGGAGTCGACGGTCCCTGAGTTCGAAGTCGGCCAAGCGGTTCGCGGCCGGCTCGGCGCGCAAACGATCGCGACCGTCGAACCAGGTGCACTCGAGGCGATCGATGATGCACTCGGCCCAATCAGTGCTTACCTCGGTGTGCTCGGCGGATCAACGGGCGTCACGGCCTGGATTGGCGTACGCCAGGTTTGCAAGCCGGAGCCAGGTGACGTTTTTGTTGTGTCTGCTGCCGCCGGGGCTGTGGGGTCGATCGCTGGTCAAATCGCGAAGCGTGACGGCGCCCAGGTGATTGGTATTGCTGGCGGGTCCGTCAAGTGCGCCTACCTCACCGACACGCTCGGCTTCGACGCTGCCATCGACTACAAGAACGAAGACGTCAACGAGCGACTCGGGCAACTGGCTCCCGACGGCATCAATCTGTTCTATGACAATGTCGGCGGCCCGATTCTGGACGCTGCGCTTAACAATCTGGCGATGCGAGCCAAGGTCGTCATCTGTGGAGCGATCTCGCAGTACGACGACATGGACAACGTGGTCGGCCCGTCCCTGTACCTGCGTTTGGCTGAGCGCCAGTCCACCATGGAAGGCTTCGCCTACTTTCACTTCCCCGAGCGAATCCCTGCGGCCAAGGCCGAGCTGGCCGAGTGGCTTGCCGACGGCTCGCTATCGTTGAACGAGCAGATACTCGAAGGCATCGAGAGCTACCCCGAGGCGCTGCAATTCATGTTCAACGGCGGCAACACTGGCAAGCTACTCGTCAAAGCCAGCTAGCGACCAACGGGCAACGGTGCCTGGCGCTGTTTCATTCTTGGCGAGTTAAAGGTTGGGTTCTAGGGTCGGGTAATGGCACCGAACTTTGAAGCTGACGGCTGGGATGCGCAATTGCGGGTCGGGTTGCTGGTGCCTGACGGCGACGTGGGACCTGAGTCTGAATGGTCAGCCATCGCTCCCGCCGGCGTTGCTGTCCACGCGAGTCGGTTTCGATTCCCCGTCGGTGCTGTCGAGGCTTACGCTGACATGATCGCTACCAGCCCAGTCGAGTTCGTGGCCGCACCCGGCCCGCTCGACGAGGCCATCAAGCTATTGAACCCGCCAACAATCGACGTGTACTCGTTGGCGTTCACCTCGACGAGCTATGTGGCCAATGATGCCAACCTCGTGAAACGGTTGAGCGACCAAGCGAACGGTAAACCAGTCGTGACCACTGGTCAGGCGTTGCTCGCAGCAGTGAGCTATTTTGATGCCACCAACGTGCTGCTGGTAGACCCTCCGTGGTTCCCGCAGGACCTGACCGACCTAGGCCGAGACTGGCTTGCACGAAATGGAGTCTTCGTGACGCGGGCCGTGGCCGCTGGTTTGCCCTCGGGGCAAGGCAACATCAACCCGGCATCGTTGCACCAGTGGCTTTGCGGCGAAGTCGGTGGCATCGATCTCGTTCTCATCGGCGGAAACGGATTCCGCGCGGTCGGCGCGATCAATGCCATCGAAGAAGACACTGGCGTGCCGGTTGTCTCGGCCAACACGGCATTGCTCTGGCACACGCTGCGCACCGCCGAGTGGCCAACCTGCGGTGTCACCCGCTACGGCAAGATCTTCAGCTAGTAGACGGTGCCTGGCACCGCCTCACTATGTCCCGCGTCGCTAGGTCTCTGTGACCGCTTCAAGACCCCAGGCGTCGGCAATCCGCTCCAAGCTGTTGACGCGTTCGGCCAACCCATAGGTCGAGGTGTACAACATGAGTTCCGAAGCGCCGGTGTGTTTGGCCAGTTCGCGCATGCCTGCGGTCACCTCGTCTGCGGTGCCCACCAGAGCGGAGACCCGCATGGTCGAAGCCGCGGCAAAGTCGGGGTGGTCAACGGCCTGCTCGGGCGTGAGCATCGGCCCGATTCGGCCGGTCCGCAGGCCGTAACGACGCAGCAGCGCCGGGCCCGACAACCACTGCGCCTGTTCGGTCGTTTCGGCCGCGATCGTCGAAGCGGTCACGATGGTGTACGGCTCGTCGAGGATTGGTGAAGGGCGGAACGCCTCGTGGTAGGCCTCGACCGCGTCGATGGTGCCGCCCATATCAAAGTGATGCGCAAATCCGAATGGCAGACCCAATAGGCCGGCAAGCTGAGCGCTGAAGTTACTCGAACCAAGCGGGATCACCGATGGGCTGCTGGTAGCGACGGGCGTAGCCTTGAAACGCTCCCAAAGCCCGTTCTCCTTGCGTACATCGCCGAGCAGCCCCATGACTTCGATCAGATTGCGGGGGAAGTCTTCGGCGTTGGGATCATTTCGGGCACCCCGCAGCGCCATGGCTGTGCTTCCATCGGTCCCGGGCGCGCGCCCGACCCCCATATCTACTCTGCCCGGATAAAGCGCTTCGAGCATGGCGAACTGTTCGGCGATTGCGAGCGGAGCGTGGTTCGGCAGCATGACACCGCCTGAACCGACCTTGATCGACGTGGTGTTTGCTGCCAGGTGTGCCATCAATACTGCGGGAACGGTGCTGGCAACGGTCGCCATGTTGTGATGCTCGGCTACCCAGATACGTGAGTAGCCCAGCCGTTCAGCCGCACGAGCGACCTGCGTCGTCTGAGCGAACGCCTCGGTGCTGGTGGCGCCGTTAGGCACCATGGCAAGATCGAGGACAGAAAGCGGAATCACTTCGGTCAGTGTGCCGTGCCTCACCGCTCGCCGATCGCTACTTCGTACATTTCATAAACCAGCGACTCGGGGCTGTTCTGACCTACGCCGACTGCTTGCATTCGGTTGAGCCAGTCGTAATGCGCTTCGCCGGTTTGGAACAGTGGCGCCGACACGACTTGACCGGTTTGCAGGTTGATTCGGCCGGAGTACTCAACGTAGATGAGTGCATCGTCGTTGGTCTTGAGCGTTGCCCGAACGTCGAGTGTGCCGTAGGAACCGTCGGGCCCAACGGTCAACCAATCGGCGGCTGCCTTGCCAACCAGCGACGCGGTGATCCTGTCTCCGGCTAATTCGATGGTGTCGACCTCGGCAATAATGCGCGTGCCCAATGGCCCGCCCTTGATCACGAACGACTCGCCAAGTTTGACGGTCATCGTTGCAAAGTGAATGAGCCCAGGATGTTCCATTCTCCGAACCTAGTAGCCCCGCAATCTCACACGCGAACGGCCGGCCTCGCCCTAATCCTCGAAAGAAACGAGGATTGCGGCGTTGGCCATGATCAGAACATCGTCGCCGGCTGGACTCGCGACATCGAGTCCGCCCTTTTGGGCGGTAACGGTGACGGTGCCATAGGGCACTTCTTGGGCGACCAGATCGCAGTCAACCTGGTCCGGCTCTGCGGCACCGATCAGCACATCGACGAACATGTCATGGCGAGTCTTACCGGTCGCGTTGAACAGGTTCAGGCTGCTGTGGCGCAGGGCGTCGGACACAGCCCTACGCGCCGCCTTGGTGTAGTCGCCGCCGTGAACATCGACGCCCATACCCATCTCGGTGATCCATCTGGTCTTCGTCACAGCCGCTACTCCCCCTTGAAAACTGGCGACCGCTTCTCGACAAAGGCGGCAGCGGCCTCGCGATGATCCGCGGTAGACATCGTAAGGATCATGTTGGCGGCTTCCGCATCGAGCGCTGTTGCCAGATCAACGTCGCTCGCCCGGTTCAGGTTCTCTTTCATCCGAGCAATTGCGATCGGAGCCTGAGTAGCGATGTCGTTACACCAGTGCAACGCTGCGGTCTCGAAATCATGATCGTCGAGCACAGCATTCACCAAGCCCAGTTCGTAGGCTTCGTTCGCGCTGAGACGCGGCGACCGGAAATACAACTCCTTGGCTTTGGACTCGCCTACTAGCCGGTTCATGAACCAGCTACCGCCAAAGTCACCTGATGCGCCAACGTTTGCAAAGGCCGTGACCAACAAGGCGTTCGGCGATGCCACTCGAAGGTCTGCCGCCAGGGCGATCGACATGCCAGCGCCTGCCGCTGCTCCGGGCAGAGCTGCCACAACTGGCTTTGGGAAGTTGTGGAGTGCGAGCGACACCTCTCGCTGCCGAGCCTGCAGGTCCGCCAAACGGTCCTCGGCGCTCAGTGTCACTCGGTCACCCGCACCCGTCTTGTGGGAGTCGTTCATGGCCTTCACGTCGCCGCCGGCGCAGAACGCGCCCCCTGCGCCCGTAATCATCACGACCCGAACGGTGTCGTCGCCCGCGATCGTTTTGAGGGCAGTAGCAAACCCCCCGTACATCTCGGTGGACAAAGCGTTGCGCCGATCTGGACGATTGAACGTGAGCACAGCCACGCGGTCCTCGATGCGACCAAGCAGGTCGGTGGTGCCAGTGTCGAGCGTGCGGGCCATAGGAACTCTCCTTCGTTTCTCATCGCGACACCTGGGCACCGGATGAATCGTCACGGGTACGTTAGTTGGGCACTAGCGTTGGGCAGAATCTCATGACCGACGCACACGACACAGACGAGCAAGCTCCCGCACCGATGCGGGGCGTAGACCAGTCTTCGGACAGTCGCGTTACGGACTTGTCATTCCAGGTCGAATTCCTTGATCGGCAAGTCGCAAAGTATCGAGCCCTCCTCGAGGCCGACGCCTCTGGTCCGGCTCAAGCGTCCGAACAACGCGCTGCGGATCTGACAACCCAGATCGACTTCCTCGATGGCGAAATAGCCAGGTACCGAGCGCTGGTCGAGAAAGAGCGCATCCGCCACGCAACGGACATGGCGGATCTTCAGCTCGCGGCAGATAGCCGGCTCGATGACATGCGAAGAGAGGAACGGATTCAGACTCAAGCGTTACACGATTCGTATCGAAATCTACTCAATGAGCGACAGATTGAAAACGAACAGGCGCTGTCGAAGATGGCGACGGCGCATGCCGCTGAACTCGCGAGTGAACGGGCAAGGTCCGAAGCATTTTTGGACCAGGAAATCGCTCGCAGCAAGACCAGCGCCGATGCGAGCAGCCGACAGACACTCGATGAACTCAACGAGTCACACGTGCAGAGCCAAGTCAAGTTACGCAGCGAACTTCGCCAGGCGACCGAAACGGTTGGGCGTCTTGAGCGAGAACTCGCCGAGTACGTCGAGCGAGCGCGACTCGCAGAAATACAAGTTCACGACTACGACACCGAGGTCACGAAACTGCGCCGACGGCTCGACGAGCTAGACAGTCACAACGACGCCCAACTCAAAGCGACCGAGACCAGGCTTGCCGTGGCCGAGAAGAGGCTCCAAGCCGAGCGCCGTCGATCGGCAGCCACACTGGCTGAATTGTTGGAAAGAAGCGCCGCAATAGCGGCAGAGGCCGACAGCGCCCGGTCTCTTTTCGCAACCGAAAGAAGCGATGCAGAACAGGCAGCTATCGCCGAGCTCAAACAAGCACACAATGACTACGCGTCCCTGGCCGCGGCTGCCGATGAGAGGGCAAGCCGAGCCTTGTTACGCGAAGCCGACCTCGAAGCCGCAATTGCCGAGTTGCGCAACGACGTGCCACGGAATCTCTCCTAATTCCCGTGAGCGAAATTCGACGCTCCGACCACGCATCTGCGTACTCACCAATTGCATTGCGCCAGGCAACTAGGGTGGCCTCGTGACGAACCCCCAAGCCTTTGCGGACGAGTCAACCGCCGCTGGCACCAGCCGATGGACCGTCGCCATTTTCGCTTTGATCGGTCTCGGTGTGGGGCTCATCGTCTTCGCCCTTCGCACGCCCACCTACCAGGCCGAGACCTTGGTTGCTGTCAGCAACCCGATCGGATCGATCACCGACGAAGTCAACATTGTGCTCGGTGAGACCGTGATGTCGGCAGCCTCGTCCTCTCTGGGCTTTACCCCCGAACTCCAGGTCACGGCGGCCGAAGTCGCAAATTTGATCACGATTAGAGCGAGTGCGCGCAACCCGCAACAGGCCGCCGACGCCGCCAATATCGTGGCTGGGACCTACGTGCAGTCGCAACAAGGAGCCGCGGCCCAGATCGCGCAAGATGCCGTTGCACCAGACAGTGCAAGCGGTCTTGGACCACTGGTGTTTGCAGCTGTCGGCACACTTTTGGGAGCCCTCCTTGGGGTATTCATCAGCTATCTAAAGATGGTGCGCCTGCCGGCACGCACCAAACAACCGGAACAACATCGAGCAACAGCGTTGCCCGACTCATCGGTTGCTGCTCCCCCTTCCTTTATCTCAGACTCAAGACCTCTAGGACCGGTTGAAATTATGGACACGAAACCGACAGATTCGAAGCAAGCATCGACGTTCGCCCACGCAAGTCCGTTCTCCGACGCAGCAGTTGAGCCAGCGAGCGACGGCGGGCAGTCCCAGGGTTCGGGACAGAAAATCGAGACGGGGGCGTGGCTTACCGAATCCGAGCCGACGCCGACGGCATCGGTCGACTCCCGTGCATACATAGATCTCAAGGAACTCGAGCACCTCGATCGACGTGCGGTGCAAAGCCAGTTCGAGACCGCTCACTACGAGCTCGTGCTCGCCCACGAGGAAGAGACCGCTCATCTGCGTGCTGAACATGAGCGCCAATTGGCCAAACTTCGAGCCGAAGTGGGCGACCTGAATAAGCGAGTTCGAATGCAGGCAGTGCGGCTTAAAGGCCGCGCTGGAACGGATCAGACCCGGGTGGGTGACCTCGAGGCTCAGCTCGATGCGCTCGAGGCTGAGCTGGCCGAAAGCCGACAAACGCTCGAGACAGAGCGCATCGCGAATACAAAACGCCTCACCGATGACCGTGGCATCGCTGACCGATCCCTCGACAACGCTCGGCGGCAATATCGCGAAGAACTCGCCAAGCATGTGCATACGCATCGCCAGACACTCGCGGCTCACCGAGCCGAGCTCGATCGCGAACTCGCTCACGATCGTGCTGCCCATGCCTCGGCGCTCGAAGCCCAACATACCGAATACGAGCACCAGCTCGCGGCTGAACGACACCGGGGCGAGACCAAGCTAAACGCAGCCACCGAGCGTCACGCCCAGGAGCTCGCAGATCTGAACGCTGCGACCCAGCAGGAACTCGAACGGCAAGCAATTCAGCACAAGGAGACCATCGAATCGCTCCGAGGCTCCACCGAAAGCACCGATGTCGAGTTGCGAGAGCTCGGCAAGGAGAACCGGTCCCTAAGAGTCGAGATCACGTCGCTACGGAAACAAGCCCGCCTTGACATTGCGGATCATGGCTCGATTGTTCAGCGCCTAAACGATGAGCTCACCATATTGCGCAACGAGCTCGAAGGTGAACGAGAGCGCAATACTGCGCTGAGAGCCGATGTGCTTCGCCGTAGTTCAGACACTCACCAGGCAATCGATCGTGCGGTAGAGGAACGGACTGCGCAACTCGCTGAGCTCGAAGCCTCGGTTGCTCGCCAGCGAGAGTACGCCGACACCAGGGTGCGCGAAATGTCGGCTGCGGCCGAGGACCAGAGCCGCCAGAGCGCAGTTAGAGAAGCGAATCTAGCGGCCGAGGTTTCTCGTCTGAAGCGGGAGCTCGAAGCAATATCACCGGGTAAGCCCTTCGATGTGTGAGGTTACGTTGAACTCGATCAGGCGGGCCGAGTCCAATGTTGTGGCGATTCTACAGATCGACGCCTGACCCAGGAACAGCCGCCAAGTCGTTGCGTCGCTTGTGCCTAGCGCCCACGCGACCGATGCTTTGATGGGTGACACGTGGCTCACGACCACGATGTCTTGGTGCACGGCATCGACAGCCAAGTCGGCCAGGCCACTACGGACTCGTGTCCCGAGCTCGTTGAGGGTTTCCCCACCTGGCGGACGGAAGTCCAGGTCAGCCCGCCACTGCTGCCAGGTCTCGGGCGGCACGTCCTTGACTGGCTTGGCTTCCCACTCGCCGTAGTCAAGTTCAATGAAGCGATCATCGGTCTCGATCGGTTGGCCGAGCGCAGCGGCCGTCTGTTGTGCCCGCACGAGCGGGCTGGCAATCACTCGATCCACTGGCCCGATGTGCGCTGCGGCAGCCGCGGCTTGCTGCACGCCTAGCTCGTCGAGCTCTGGGTCAATGCGACCTTGCAGCAACCCCCCGGCATTGGCTTTGGTGCGGCCATGGCGCAGCAGTATCAACATAGGGATCTCGCCTTCACTCGGACCTGCTTCTGTCGGTCTTCAGCACAGTTCGGTCTTCAGCACAGTTCGGTCTTCGGCACAGTTCGGTCTTCAGCGTAGGAGCGCACGGTCAACATGACCGGTATGAAGGAACCGATCACGACGGCCCTGATCGTTGAACCCCAGGAATCGATACAGCCACACGAAGGTAGCAACGCCGATGAGCTCAAGGGCGACCGCTAGCCATGTCGGGGGAACCGACGGTTCGACGCCGTCGACTCCTAGGCCAAATGCTGGCCACCAGAACAGTTCCTTGCTGGTCCAGGTTGCGGCCAGCACTTGATGCAGAAACACACCGATTGGCAACCCGAGCCAGCGGCGTTGGATCAGCCGTCGCCCCCACCCGATCAGCATCACGGCAATCATCAGCAGCACCGGGAAGAGCACGGAGTGCATAACCCAAGGGTCACGCCATATGAAGTCGATCCACGGCAACAGGGAGCCAGCCATAATCAGTCGGTAGTCGAGCGCTGCGGAATCAAAAACAATCAGCACTAGCGCGAACGACATCGCAAGAAACCACAGAAACACGAGAGTTGCGTTCGGTCAGCGAACGAGGATGCGAGAACACTCGATACAACGAACGATTACGTCGTCGACTTCCTTGCGCACTCGGTCATATTCCACAGCAGGCAAACTGAGATGGCAACCTTGGCAGGTCTTGTCGATTAGCCGACAGATACCAACGCCACCGCAGGAGGTTCTCGATGCCTCGTATTCGGCCACCAGCCCGGCATCGACGGTGCTTACGGCTTCGGCACGCAACGCGATTTCGCTTTCGACCTCGGCGTCAATCGAAGCTTGTGATGCTGCGAGTGACTGCTGAGCCTGTTCCCTTCGGCTTGCTACCGAAGCAAGTTTGGCGTCGAGTTCCTTGAGAGACGCATCAAGTGGTTCACCCTGCTCCATTGCCTCGATCACGTGGTCTTCGATTTCCTCGCGGCGACGGCCCAAAGTCGCAAGTTCGTCTTGGATCGCCTGTAGGTCTTTGTGCGCCGTGACATTTCCCGAATAGAGCCGGAGGTTGTCTTGATCGATCCGGGTGGTGACCAGTGCGGCTTCGTCTTCGTGCCGTTTCTGCTCTCGGTCGACCTGATGGCGTTGCTCGGCCACCACGCTGCGTTCGTTCTCGAGATGAGTTTCCTCGTCGTCGAGTTGGGCGAGTGCGGCGAACTCAGGCAAGTTCGCCCGACGATAGGTCAGGCGGTCAACCGCCGAGTCATGAGCCTGAACAACGAGCAACTGGGCAAGTGTCATTGCTGCATGTTACCTGTGCTAGCGCTACGGAGCGGGATTGGCGAAACAGGTGTCGATAACGCCGTTGCCGCTGGTGTCCTTGCCGTAGGGGAACCCTGCGGGGCAGGCCTCGGCGGATCCCGGAGCCGGCGCTGGACCTGGGTTCGGTCGAGGTACTTCCTGGTAGCACACGTCGGGCCTACCGTCGCCGGTGGTGTCGCGGGGTTCAAAGCCCGCATCGCACAGCGAACTCTGCGGCTGCGGCTGCGGCTGCGGCTGCGGCACCGGCGTGGGTTGAGGTTGTTGAGGCTGCTGGTCAATGCGACCGCACGTATCGACGCGGTTGTCACCATTGATGTCAATCGGGGTGTAGCCAGGGCCGCAGATCACACCATTGTTGGTGTTCGATGACCCCGCACCAGGTCGACAATACTGCTCAAGCAGAACACCATCGCCTACGTCGATCACACCACACCGCACGTAGCCAGCCGAGCTCGGATTCAGAATGCACTGGTCGATCGTGCCGTCGTTGTTCGTGTCTGTCGGAGAGTAGCCCTGATACAGCTGGCAGGGGTTTTCGCTCAGAAGATTGCCATCGGGGCGGATGAACTTGCCCGCACGGGTCGGAGCACACTCAGGAAAAGCTTCGGTTTCTAGGTCCTGGTGGTAGGCCGTCATGAACTGTCCCCATGCCTGGGCTGGGAACGAACCACCCGTTACGTTGCGGCCACCGACCCCACGCATCTGAATCTGTTTGTCAGGGTTGCCCATCCACACCGAGGTTGCGAGTTGCGGGGTGAAGCCCACGTACCACGCGTCGTGGAAGTCTTCGGTGGTACCCGTCTTGCCGCCCGATGGCTGATCGGGGATCTGAGCAGCGCGCCCGGTGCCTCGGATCGCATTCTGTTCGAGCACCTGGGTCGTGAGGCATGCAACCTCGACACCAAGCACACGGTCACCTGCGGCTTCGTGGGCGTAGAGCAATGTGCCGTTGGCATCTTCGATGCGCTCGATGTAATAGGGCTCGTGTCGAACGCCGCCATTGGCGATCGTTGCGTAGGCGCTCGCTACTTCGATCGGGCGAACCTCGCTCACACCCAGCGGCAAACTGATGTTGTTGTCGCGCTCCGGGTCGAGTTCAACGCCGAGGCGGGTGGCGGTCTCGATTACCTTGGGGATACCTACGGCCTGACCTAGGCGCACGAACGCACAGTTCGACGACTGCGTGACCTGGTAGGTCAGCGTGTCGGTTCGACCGCCGGAGTTCGCAAAGTTTTGCACGTTGTAGACCGGATTGACCGAACCGGGGTTATCGAACTGGCAGGGACCGTTCCCCGCAATCGTGTCATTTGGTATGAAACCTGCTTCGAGCGCAGCAACGAGCACAAAGGTTTTGAAGGACGACCCGGGCTGGCGATCGCCCTGGGTTGCCAAGTTGAACTCGGCTTCTTCGAACCGCGGCCCGCCGACCAACGCACGCACGGCACCGGTTGCTGGTTCGATCGACGCAATGGCCATGGTGAACTTCTCGGCGTTTTCTTCGGGCGTGTTGCCGGGAAGAATCGCAAAGTCGATGGGCACGATCTCGTCGCGCGCCTTCTCGGCTTCTTTCTGAGCCGCAGAGTCATAGGTCGTAAAGATGCGAAGACCGCCACGGAAGAGAACCTCGGACCGGTCTTCGATGTTGTCGCCAACCAATTCGACCAGGTCAGCATTCTCGAAGGCAACCAGCGTGCCCTCTTCGAACTGGCGTTGTACTTCGGCCACGAAGTAGTCCTTTGGCAACACATCTTCGAGCACGTTGCGTTCAGTCGGCAGCGGTGTGCGGTTGAAGAAGCGGGCCTCTTCCTCGTCGATGTAGCCCTTGTCGACAAGTCGATTGAACACGATCTGGCGTTGACGCTGCGCGGAGTCTTTGTTCTCAAATGGGTCGTAGTCGCCCGGGCTGGAGATCAGGGCTGCGAGCAAGGCAACATCGGGCCATTCCAGGTCGGTTGCATCCTTGTCGAAGTACACCTCGGCCGCTGCTTGCACGCCATAGGCGCCCGCTCCGAAGTACACCGAGTTCAGGTATGCCTCGAGGATCTCGGATTTGGTGAGTTCCTTCTCCATACGCCAGGAAAGCGCTGCTTCGCGGATCTTGATCGGGATTGACCGTTCGTCTCGCTCCTGTTCGGTCAGAATGCGGTTTTTGACCAGCTGCTGAGAGATCGTTGAGCCACCCTGGGAGATACCGCCTGCGCCTACATTCTCGATGAGGGCACGGAACGTGGCCTGCAAGTTGATGCCCGGATGGGTGAAGAACTCGGCATCTTCGATGGTGGTAACGGCAACGATGAGTTCCGGCGGCATGTCTTCGAGGCGCAGAAGCTCTCGGTTTGAGCCGTCGTCGATGAAGCGGAAGATCTCATTGCCATCCTTGTCGAAGAGCAGGCTGCGGGTGTCGAGCGAAGAAAGCGAAATTTCGAATCCGGCTTCGCCGTTTACGGCATCTTTGAGGCTGGCAATTTGTGGACCCATGACAGCCCCTGCGGACACCATGGTGACCGCAAGCAGTGTCACGACCAGGAACAGTCGCAGCAGGGTCGATCCGATCCTCAGCACCTCGCCACACTAGCGGTCTGTAGCCACAGACATTCGGCACCTCGACGGCATTAGGGAGCAGTCCCCTATGCCGACAGCCACGCCGCGACCTGCGGATCTAGCCCCTAAAACGTCCAAACGCCCCGCCGGGGGGAATGGCGGGGCGTTTACAACAACTGAATCGGGGGGGTGTGACTCGGTTGCTTTG
>Ga0209828_1002091_pt1 | contig 17057 bp, 14 predicted proteins | sample MaitaG_FD_187429 | JGI IMG/M metagenome (GOLD analysis project Ga0209828, IMG submission 187429) | Marine algal microbial communities from Maine, USA - Maine_Asex2 metaG (SPAdes) (version 2) | ecosystem: Host-associated > Algae > Red algae > Unclassified | place: Maine, USA | collected 2015-01-05 | reverse complement strand
TCACAAATTATATAACAGCCCACATCTAATGGTTCATCACAATTATTAAACAACTCGATAAACTCGGCTGGTTTGCAATTTCCTGCATTAGTTCCGTCGCAGTTAGGAAACTCTGGACCTCCTGACGTATTAATACCAATATTTTTTATTACCAAACAATGGCTTTGCCCCATACTGCTATAAGCAAAACAGGCTAAAATGAGTGTGGTAATGAAGAAATTTAGTTTGTTTATATAATCAAATATCATACACCAATTGAAAATGTAAATTTAAACATAAGCATCATATTTTACTGTTAATTTAATAACAATTAAAGCAAGCTAAAATGCAGAAGGTAATTATTAGCAACAATAATATAAAAAAATACCAAAAATGAACCAATAATATAACTGATAACAGGTTCGGTTTAGTGTTACATTGTTTTTAATTTAGCCCCTGTAATGAGTACAACAACAGAAAGTCGGCCAAAAGCATCATTAGGCATTATTTTTTTTATTGCATTTTTAGATTTATTTGGTTTCGGCATTATACTACCCATTTTTGCGCCACTTTTTTTTGATGAGGCCAATATTTTAGGGCTTACGCTAAGCGAAAACGCCCGTAATTTGTTGTACGGCATTGTTTTGGGTGGTTTTTCTTTATGTCAGTTTTTGGGTGCGCCAGTAATGGGGGCAGTTTCCGACAGGGTGGGCCGCAAAAAAGCATTGTTGTTTATGTTTTGCGTTAATGGTATTGGCGCTTTGTGTTTTGCCTGGTCTATTTTGGCACAAAACTTAGGTTTATTGTTGTTATCAAGGTTTTTGCCTGGTTTATTTGGCAGCTCGCTAATGATTACCCAAACCGTAATTGCAGATATTAGTAGCCCCAAAACCAAAGCCAAAAATTTTGGTTTAATAGGTGTTGCTTTTGGTTTAGGTTTTATATTTGGGCCAATAGCTGGTGCTATATTAGGCAATATTAATTTTGCCATACCATTTGCAGTAGCAGGCACCTTAACCTTTTTAAATGGTGCTTTTATGTGGTTTGCATTGCCCGAAACTTTAGTTAAAAAAGCAAGCGGCCGTATTAATTTACTTAGTGGTATTACCAATTTAAAAAAGGCATTTACTACCCCTAAACTGAAGCAAATTTTTTTAGTCGTATTTTTTTTAAATATGGGTTTTGCATTGTTTACCCAATTTTTTCAAGTGTATTTAATAGAAATATTTAGTTTTAGCCAACGCGAAATTGGTTATATGTTTGCGTGGATTGGCATTTGGATAGCCATTACACAAGGCGGTATTTTACGGCCTATTGCCAACCGCTTTAGTCCTGTTAATATTTTAAAATTTACAATACCATTATTTGCACTTACTTATTTATTAGCAGCTTTACCTACTAATGCAGTTTGGTTGGCCGCGGCCTTGGTTTTATTCTCTATTTTTCAAGGCTTAACTTTTCCAAATACTTTAGCCATTATTAGCAACTTGGCCAACAATTCGGTACAAGGAGAAACCATTGGTATTAACCAATCCGTACAATCTTTTGCCTATGGTTTTCCACCTATTTTAGCCAGCTTTACGCTAAGTATAAATTTAAAATTTCCAAATTGGTTTGGCTTTGCTTGCACCATGTTGGCCTTTGTTTTATTTTATTTTGCCTTCATAAAAAAGAAAGATTGAGCCAAAATAATCGAATAAAAGATTTCTTAAAAAAATAAAATATTAAAATTGGATGTACTTAAATTTTAGAAGCGAAACAGTTGGCCCTCGCAAAAATTTTGGTCCCGCCATCCATTCAAATACCATTTTGCCAACGCTTCATAGGCTAGGCACAAAATGGTATAACCATTCCTGTCGGGGCTAGTTTTCCAACCTTGCTCTGCCGTATTAACCATCTTAAACGGCAACATTTCCTCTTTCACAAATGTCATATCCAACCAAATTATCAATCATCATGTTTTATACCGTAGTCATAGTTTCTCCCTCACTTTTCTCATTTCCAAATAAAAACAATTTAACTTTGCAAAAAAAGTTAAAAAAATGCAATTTAAAATAAATATCTTTTTAACACTGTACACTATATTTGGTACTGTTTTTTTACAAGCTCAAACCCAAACTATTGATGCTCAAAAGATTGTAAATGCACAACGGCTTAATGAAACTCCAAAAATTGATGCTGACTTAAATGATAATTGTTGGAAAAACATAACCTTTAATGATGACTTTACTCAATTTCAACCTAAAATAGACACCTTGCCCACCCACGATATGCAATTTAAAGTAGCCTATGATGATGAGGCCATTTACTTTGCCGCCCTTGTGCCAGAAGATGAACCCAATAGCATATTAAAAGAGTTAGGCTATTACGATAATATAGGCGCAAATTCGGACTACATCTGCTTTTTTTTAGATACTTATAACGACGATCAAAACGGTTTTGGCTTCTGCCTTTCGGTAAGCGGTATACAAAGTGATGCACGTTACTCTATTACCGAGGGCGAAAACTGGCAATGGAATACCGTTTGGTACAGCAAAACTAAAATTACCGACAAAGGCTGGCAAGCAGAAATAAAAATACCCTATTCCTCCATCCGTTTTCCTGACAAAGAGGTGCATACTTGGGGCTTTGATGTTTGGCGAAACATACAAAGTATACGCGAACGTAGCAGCTGGGCAGGCTACGACCCTAATGCTAGTGGCTTTGTTAACCAATGGGCCAGCTTAACTGGCATTAGTAACATTGATGCACCTTTACGGCTTTCGGTAACACCTTATATTTCTACCATCAGCAATTTATATAATCCTAAAAACGAAACAGGTATTCAATCTAATTTTTTAATGCGGGGTGGCGCAGATATTAAATATGGTATTAATGAAAGCTTTACCTTAGATATGACTTTGATACCCGATTTTAGCCAAACCCAATCCGACGATCAGGTGCTTAACCTATCACCTTTTGAAATACAATTTGATGAAAACCGACCATTTTTTTTAGAAGGCACCGAGTTGTTTAACATTGGTGGCTTGTTTTATAGCAGAAGAATTGGGGCAACACCAATACGGCGCTTTAATGTTGCTAACGAAGTAGGCTTAAATGAAGAGCTAACTTTATTAAACAACCCCGCTACAACGCAGCTACTTAATGCCAGCAAAATTTCGGGTAGAACCGATAAACGCACCGGCATAGGTGTTTTTAATGCCATTACAGCTAAAACAAGTGCAACTGTTGAAAAACTTGATGGTAACACCTATGAAGTTACTACCAACCCGTTTACCAATTACAATATTTTTGTGGTAGATCAACCTTTAAAAAACAATTCCAATATTAGTTTTATTAATACCAATGTAATTAGGGCGGGGCATTTTAGAGATGCCAATGTTAGTGCATTTGTGTTTAATCTAAAAAATAAAAGTACGCAATATGGTATAAATGGTAGTGCAGTATCGAGTACTATTTTCAACCCCAATAATATAGCCAATGAAAGCAACAAAACTGGTTACAAATACAATATAAGTGGCGGTAAAATTGGGGGTAAATTTCAAATTACCGGTGGTTATTGGGCAGAAACAGCCAATTACGACACTAATGATTTGGGCTTTTTGTTTAGACCTAATGATAATAACTGGAACTTGCAGATGGGTTATTATATTAACGACCCAGTTTGGAAGTTTTTAAACGGTTGGAATAATTTAAACATTAACTATCAGCGCCTCTACCAACCCAATAAATTTGTTGGCTTAAATATTAATGGTGAAAATGCGGTTACTTGGAAAAACTGGTTGACCACAGGTATATATTATTATTTTAACCCAATTGGTGGTTACGATTATTTTGAACCACGTGTAACTGGCAAAAAATTTAAAGAATACACTAATGGTGGCTTTGGTGGCTTTATTTCAAGCGATTACCGTAAGCCTTTTGCATTAGATATTAACGGTGGCTTTACCAGCCAGCCCAATGCCAATAATTACAGTTGGGACATAAATATTGAACCAAGAGTACGCATAAACGATCGATTAAAATTTCGTCACCGTTTTAGTTATGAAGAAGAAAGAGAAACCGGATTTTCCACCGTTTTCCGCCCACGCGAAGGGCCACAAACTATAGTATTTGCCAAACGTGATATTACTACTTTCGAAAACAGGCTTATTGGTAGTTTTATTTTTACCAGTAGAATGGCTTTAGATTTAAGGGTAAGGCATTATTGGAGTAAATACAAGGTTAATAGTTTTAATAAATTATTAGATGATGGCAGCCTAATACCATACAATGAGGGTGGCGTAACAGAAAACTCCACCAACTTTTTTAATGTTGATTTAAGCTATAAATGGCAATTTTCGCCAGGCAGCGAAGTCTCTTTCTTTTGGCAAAATGCAATTAGCACACAAGCCTTAAATGAAGATTATGCTTTTTTTCAAAACTTTGGTGCAGTATTTAACCAACCATCAAACAACACCCTTAGCCTAAAAGTAGTTTATTTTTTAGATTATTTATACCTTAAAAATATAGGTAAAGGCCGAAAAATAGGTAAATAGCTTTCAAAAAGCAAACAATAGAATTTTACTGAACTACCAATTATTACACCTTTTACTCTTTTATTCTACTTTTAAAAGTACCTTCAAAAATACCCCATTTAGTGTTCTTGTAATGGTCGTCTCCAATGTATTTTAAAATACCGTCTAAATCGGTTGGGCTTAGGTAAGATGGTACGTAGGTAATTTTATCACTCTGTTCATCTAAAAAAACAATAGTTGGATAACCCATATTACCTTTATTATTTCCTAAATAAAAAGCAAATTCGTGAGTACCTCCAATACGTCCAGGCCTTTTACTTTTAGTAGCTTTATACTCTAAATCTTTATACATTACTGCTTCGCTACCTTCTGCATCAAACTTTACGGCATAAAAATTTTTATTAATATACTTAGCTATTTGTGGGTGGTTAAAAGTGTTTTTTTCCATACGCTTGCACCAGCCGCACCAATCCGTATAAAAATCAATAATTATTTTACGAGGTTCTTCTGCATTTTTGGCCAATGCTTCCTCAATCGTTAGCCAATTCACCTTTTCTTTAACTTCCTTTTTATCATTATTGTTGGCATTAGTCAATAAGGTGCTAAATAATATTACTGTAATTAAAAATATTGATCTCATCAATTAAATTGTTTTCAAATTTGTGCAAAAATACGTTTTTTGTGCTTTTAATGTTAAACGAAATATTTGATTAGCTTAGTTCTTTTTAGTTTAATGTTTTATTTTTTTATGATTTCTTTTTTGTGATTAACAAAAAAACCACGACTCCAAAAAATAACAAGCCCCCAAAGCCATAAATTAACTTGGTAGTTCTTTGTTTAGCTTTTACTGCCCGCATATCAATACCAGAACCGCTCAATTTCATGTATATTTTTTCAACTCCCGAATTAAAACCCTCATTAAAGTTACCTTTTTTAAATGCAGGTTTAATTACCTCTCGTATTAAAGTGGTTAAATAATCTTGTTCAATAAATTTTTCGGTACCCTCACCCAATCCAATGTAAATTTCTCGCTCTGCTACCGTAGTTACCATTAAAACGCCATTGTTTAATTGCTGATGACCTACACCCCAAAAATTACCCAATGCTTTTGCAAACTCTTTAATATTATAACCTTTTAAGCTTTTAATAGTACAAATAGCAAACTGTATGCTGGTAGAATCGTTAATAGCACTTATTTTCTGCTCTAAATCTGTTTTTTGTTGCTGATTTAACAAATTCGCATAATCGTTTACAAAGCCTGTTGCCTCATAATGTTGCACAAAAGCAATTACATCTGTTTCCGCAATTACGCTCAAAAAGAAAATCATAAAAAAAGCTAAACTATATACTGCTTTCATTGGCCTGTAAATATATAAATAAATGTACTTTTATTTTGATAAGATTTACAATTTGTATTAAGATGAATAGATGTTTATATTTGTAGCAAAAGCAAAATAATGGGAAGAGCTTTTGAGTTTAGAAAAGCCAGAAAATTTAAACGTTGGGCAGCAATGTCGAAAGCATTTACCAAAATCGGAAAAGAAATTTCGATGGCAGTAAAAGAAGGTGGGCCAAACCCCGAAAGCAATCAACGCCTGCGGATGGCAATGCAAAACGGCAAGGCAGCTAATATGCCTAAAGACAATATTAAAAGGGCCATAAAAAAAGCAAGTGAAAAAGATTTTACTGGCTTTAAAGAAATTGTTTACGAAGGTTATGCCCCACACGGTATTGCCGTTTTAGTAGAAACAGCTACGGACAACCATATTAGAACGGTGGCCAACGTTAGAAGTTACTTTAGTAAAACCAACGGCTCGTTAGGCACCAGCGGTTCTGTTGAGTTTTTATTTGAGCGGAAATGTTTTTTTCAGATAAAACAAACCGGTGAAATTGATATAGAAGAACTGGAATTGGAACTAATTGACTTTGGGGTTGAAGAATTATTTGCCGAAGAAGGTGACCCTGACGCTGAAAATGAAGCAGATAAAATCGCTTCTATTATGATTTATGGCTTGTTTCCAAGCTATGGCAACCTACAAAAAGCGTTAGATGATATGAATATGGAAGTAATAACCTCGGGCTTTGAACGAGTGCCAATGGAATTGAAAAAACTAAATGAAGAACAAGAAGCAGAGGTAGATAAACTACTTCAAAAATTTGATGAAGACGATGATGTGCAAAATGTATATCATAACATGGGTTAAATTGAGTTAACTAATTTGTTCTTCTTACGTCATACGATCAATTAATTATAAGTTTAATAAAAAATTTTAAAATGAAAAATTTATTTGTAGCATTATTATTATGCACCACTGTTTGCGCTTTTGCACAAACTTCTCAGCCATCTGAAAAAGCAGATCGCCCTGGCACTAAAGCTGTTGAAAAAGTTAAAGAAACTGGCGAAAAAGTCATTGATAAAACTAAAGAAACTGGCGAAAAAGTCATTGATAAAACTAAAGAAATGGGCGAAAAAGCTGTTGACAAAACCAAAGAAGTTGGTGAAAAAGCAATTGACAAAACCAAAGAAGTTGGTGAAAAAGCAGTTGACAAAACCAAAGAAGTTGGCGAAAAAGCTGTTGACAAAACAAAAGAAGTTGGCCAAAAAATGAAGGCTGACAAGCCAAAAGCGAAAAAACCAGCAATGCAAAAAGCTGATAAAAAAATGAAAATGCCTAAACCTAAAATGCCAGGAATGGACATTTTAAAAGATGCTGGTATTGGAGACTTAGGAGCAAGCCTTAAAAAAATGGGCCTTAAAAAGGAAGAGGGCAAAGCTGTAATGGGCAAAAATGCCGATATGCTTAAAAAAGCTATGGACTTAGCTAATGGTAAAGGCAATTGGAAAACTTCTTTAAAAGAGCTTAAAGGTATAAACAAAAGCAACTTAAAAGACATTAAAGGCATGTTAACCAAAGATCAATATAAGCAATACAAGCCTGTCGCAAAAAATATTTGGGTAGCTGTTAAAAACTATGTTACCAAAGCACTTAAAAGTGCATAAGAAGTAATAAAGTATCATGTTATAAAAAAAATCGCAGCCTTAAAGGTCTGCGATTTTTTTTTGTATTTTAGTTATATTTATACAGCATTACATATTGTAAATATAGCCGTATTTCTCTTTTGCATAATTCATAAAATGCTCAAAATTTAAACCACTACCAGTAACTTTTTTGCATAGTTCATCGGCAGAATATTGCTTACCATATTGATGAATATGCTCTCTCAACCAAGTTAACAGGTTTAATAATTTACCTTGTTCAATTTCAGTTATTAAGTTAGGCATATCTTCCTTTGCTTTATCAAAAAACTGAGCAGCATAAAAACTACCTATCGAATAGGTAGGGAAATAACCAAACGAACCGTGCGACCAATGGATATCTTGCAATACTCCTTGTGCATCATTAGGTACGGTAATATTTAAATATTGCTTGTATTTCTCGTTCCAAACTTCGGGCAACTCACCAACCGCAATACTTCCTTCAATTAAATCTCTTTCAATTTCAAAGCGTATTAAAATATGAAAATGATAAGTCAGTTCATCGGCACCAGTTCTAATTAAAGAAGGCGTAACCTTGTTGATAGAACGATAAAAATCAGTTACCGACACGGCACCTAAGTTAGCCGGAAACAACTGCTGTAACTTGGTATAATTATGTTTCCAGTAAGGTAAAGAGCGGCCAATATTATTTTCGTACAAACGGCTTTGGCTTTCGTGAATACCTAAACTAATTGCCTCGCCAGTTGGCATACCATAATCGGCTAACAACAAACCCTGTTCATACAAAGCATGCCCGCCCTCGTGTATGCAACTCCAAATCATTTCATTAAAATCGTTTTCTTTTATGCGAGTAGTTACCCTAACATCGCTTGGCCCAAAGCTGGTTGTAAATGGATGGGAAGACAAATCTTGACGGCCACTCTTAAAATCGTAGCCCATTTGGTTTAGCAAATCAATACCTAAATTCCATTGTTTTTCTTTGTTATAACTTTTGTACAACCACGCATCTTTTAATTGTGGTTTGGTGGCAATTTCAGCAACAAAATCTACCAGCTGTTTTTTTACATCTTCAAAAATAACGCTTACTTCTTTAACTTTTAAACCTGGCTCATACTCATCTAACAAAGCATCATAAATATGATCTTCAAAGCCTAACAATTCTGCCTTTTCAACCGACATATCAACCAAATCTTTCAGCTCGTTTTCAAACAACTTAAAATCGCTGGCCTCCTTGGCTTTGTTCCAAGCAAAATATGCTTTCGAAACCGATTCCGACATTTTTTCAACAAACACCTTAGGCAATTTCTTTTTCTTATCAAATTCTTTTAAAGTCTCCTTAACATTTGCGCTTTGGCGGTCATCTAAACCATTTTTATTGCTCAATTCGCCCAGCAAATCACCCATTTCATTACTCACAAATTGCTCGTGTGCCAGGCCGCTTAATGTTGCTAACTGTCTTGCTCTTATTCCACTTGCGTTTTCAGGTAAATTTACCTCTTGATCCCAATGTAATACAGAAATGGCATTGTTTAAGTCTGCAATTTTCTCTAATTTACTTTTTAGTTTATTGTAATTTTTAATCATTTTAGTTAACTAATTTAGTTTTAAGAACTGTGAAAATAATACTGGCCCAACCCGCTATAAAAAACGCCCCACCAATTGGAGTTGCCGGACCAACTAAGCCTAATGGTAATAAAATAATGCTTTTAAAGCTTAATAAGTACAAAGAACCCGAAAACAACAAAATTCCAATACTGAACAGTAGTGTAGTTATTTTCAAATTCGAAATTGGCTCAATTTTATACCAAAGGCCACAAAACAAAATAGCCAAGCCGTGGTAAAATTGATATCTAACACCAATTTGGAAGGTTTCGACGGAATTTGGTGTAATAAATTGTTTTAAACCGTGTGCTGCAAAAGCGCCAAATACTACGGCAAATAAGCAAAAAACAGCACCAGTTAATAATATTGCTTTCATTCTTAAATGCAAAGTTAAGCCCTTTTAATGAAATTTAAAGCTCATTTTTTAGAAGCGAAATGGCTTTGGGTCGCAAAAACACTGTCCCTGCCATCCACTCCCAAATCCTCGCTTTGCTTTGCTACAAGGCTATGCTGCAAGCTGTGGGTTTTCCGCTTCTGTCAGGGCTAAAATTTAAACCTCGCTGGGCCGTGGTGTATTTCTTTATTTTTTAGATCGTATTGTTTTGCAAACAATATTGATAAGCGCAAGTATTTGCAATACTTACAACAAGGCTGCAAAGCTATTAAACTAAACCCGATAGTAACGGAAATCCTTTTTTGTGTAATGGGTTTTTCTCCCATTAAAACACAAAAAAGATTGGAGAGAATAGCGGGGACACATTTTCAAAAAGCTCCGTTGTTTGTTTTCAAAAAATTTCTAAAACAAATGTTTGGTACAATTACCTATGGTAAAACATAATTTACTATTTTTGCAGTCCAGACAGGTCTTATACGACCAGCTCCTGCTTAATCCCCCAGGCGCGGAAGCGAGCAAGGGTAGGCGGTTGAGCGGTGCGATGTAAGTAACTTGTCTGGATTTTTTATTTAAACAGCTTTTCGGACAACATAATTTACAACAAGCTAATGAGATTTTTTATTGATACCGCCAACTTAGCGCAAATTGAAGAAGCAATGACAATGGGCGTAATTGGTGGGGTAACTACCAACCCATCGTTAATGGCTAAAGAAGGTATTAGCGGCGAAAAAAATGTAAATAATCATTACAAAGCTATTGCTAAATTAGTTGGTAGCCGCGATGTTAGTGCAGAAGTTATTGCTACCGATTTTGAAGGGATGAAGCGCGAAGGCGAAATGTTTGCTGGCTTAGCCGACAATATTGTTGTAAAAGTACCAATGATTAAGGAAGGCTTAAAGGCTATTAATTATTTTAAAGAAAACGAAATTAGAACTAACTGCACCTTAATATTTTCGGCAGGGCAGGCCTTGTTGGCTGCCAATGCTGGTGCTAATTTTGTTAGCCCGTTTATTGGTAGAATTGACGATATGGGTATGAATGGCTTAAATTTAATTGAAGAAATTTTTGACATCTTTCAAAAGCAAATTATTGATACTGAAATATTAGCGGCTTCTATTAGAAATCCGTTACATATTATTGAAAGTGCAAAATTGGGTGCCGATGTGGCAACCTGTCCATTAAAAACTATTGAGGCATTGTTGTACCATCCGTTAACCGATAAAGGTTTGGCTCAATTTATGGAAGACGCCAAAAAACTATCTTAACAAAAACAAAAAAGTGCCTTATCCAAATAAATAATAATTTATGATTGTTTTAAAATTTGGTGGCAGTAGCGTGGCCAGCCCCGAAAACATTAAAAAAACACAAGCAATTATTGCAGATTACGCTAAAACTCATAAAAGAATTGTTGTTGTAGTTTCTGCCTTTGGTGGTATTACAGATAGTTTAATTGATACGGGCATAAAAGCTGCTGCACAAGATGAAACTTATCTTCAACAATTTGAAGATGTTTACAACCGACATTACGCTGCCATTAATGAGTTGATAGCAACTGCCCAAAGTAAGGTTGAAACTGCCAATTTTTTAAAAGAAAAGTCAGAAAATTTAAAGAGCTTACTAAAGGGCATTAATCTCACCAAAGAAATGTCGGCTCGCACCAAAGATTGTGTTTCTAGTTATGGAGAATTGATCTCGTCAAAAATTATAGCAGCATACTTTAAAACTGCTATGGATGGTGTTCACTTTTTAGACAGTAGAAAAGTAATTGTTACCAATAGTAATTTTGGCAGAGGGCAGGTAAATTTTGAAGCCACCAAAAATAATTGTTTGCAACAAATACGCAGCAATGGTATTTATGTAATGGGCGGTTTTATTGCTAGTAATGAGTTGGGGGAAACCACTACATTGGGTAGAGGTGGCTCGGATTATACCGCTTCGGTTATGGCCGCTTTTACCGATGCTGTTGAGCTTCACATTTGGACAGATGTAGATGGTGTGATGTCTGCCGATCCAAGAAAGGTAAAAAAAGCTTTTTCTATTAACTACCTTTCTTATGATGAAGCTATGGAATTATCGCACTTTGGAGCTAAAGTAATTTATCCACCGACTATAAAACCGGTACTGCAAAAAAATATTCCGATAAGAATTAAAAACACTTTTAACCCCGCTTTTGAAGGTTCTTTAATTTCTGCCGAAGCACCAGCTGCAGAAAAAACGTTTCCAGTAAAAGGCATTTCTTCTATATCAAACATATCGCTACTAACCTTACAAGGTGCCGGTATGATTGGCGTGGCGGGCATAGCAGGCCGATTATTTTCGGTATTGGCTAAAAATAACATCAGCGTTATTTTAATTAGTCAGGCCTCGTCAGAACATTCTATCTGTTTTGCTATTGACCCCAACAACAACGATTTAGCAAAAATTGTAGTTGAAGCAGAATTTGCCAGAGAGTTAGATGATAGAGATATTGAACCAATTGTAATTGATAGCAGCAAAAGCATTTTGGCTATTGTTGGTCAAAACATGAATAGTACAACCGGTATTTCTGGCAGGTTGTTTCAAGCACTTGGTAAAAATGGTATTAACATTAACGCAATAGCGCAAGGCAGTAGCGAGTTAAATATTTCTACCGTGGTAGAAGCTAAAAATGAGATAAAGGCAATTAATGTTTTACACGATGCACTATTCTTATCAGAAACAAAAACCCTACATTTATTTATTGTTGGTACTGGTTTAATTGGCGCTGCTTTGATTAACCAAATTAATGAGCAATCCGAAAACCTGTTAAATCAATATAAATTAGATTTAAAAGTGATTGGCATTACTAATACTCGCCAAATGGTTATTGATGAAGACGGTATTGATTTAAACGATCACGAAACCATAATGTATGCTAAAGGGCAAAAGGCTAACTTAAATACCTTTGTTGACAAAATGATTCATCTTAATTTATCTAACACCGTTTTTGTAGATAATACTGCCAGCGAAGCTCCTATTGATGCCTATTTGAATATATTAAAAAATAGTATTTCAATAGTAACGCCTAACAAAATTGCCAAAACGCAAAACAGTCAAAAGCATCAAGAATTGTTAGATCAGGCTAATAACGCAGGTGCGCAATTTATGTACGAAACTAATGTTGGTGCTGGCTTACCTATTATTTCTACTTTAAAAGATTTAATACTAAGTGGTGATGAAATTGAGAAGATTGAAGCAGTGCTTTCTGGTTCTTTATCTTTTATCTTTAACACCTTTACCTCTAAAAATAATTTTACTGAAGTGGTAGAATTGGCTAAAGAAAAAGGTTTTACTGAACCTGATCCAAGAGTAGATTTAAGTGGAAAAGATGTAGCTCGCAAGGTACTGATTTTAGCACGAGAAACTGGCCAAATAATTGAACTAGAGGACATTAAAATAAAAGACATCTTACCAACAGCTTGTTTAAACGCTGAAAGCGTGGGCGACTTTTTTAATGAGCTAAAAAACAATGAAACTTACTTTACCGATTTAATTAACAAAGCAGAAATGGATGGCAAACGTTTGCGTTTTATTGCTACCATTACTAAAGAAAATGCCTCGGTAGCGTTGCAAGCCGTTGATATTGAAAACCCTTTTTATCACCTTTCGGGTAGCGATAATATGGTAGTTTATACTACCAAACGATATAACGAAAGACCCTTGGTTGTAAAAGGCCCAGGCGCAGGAGCTGCCGTAACTGCCGGTGGTGTTTTTGCAGAAATTATTAATATTGCTAAATATTTAGCCTAAAAAATTTTTTATGGAAGAATTGATAAAAGCTTATGCACCCGCATCTATTGGTAATGTAATTGTAGGTTTCGACGTATTGGGTTTAGCCGTAAAAGAACCTGGAGATGAAGTTGGTGTAAAATTTAACGACAATAAAATTACACAAATTGTAAGTATTGAAGGGGACAAAGGAAAACTATCTAAAGATAGTGATAAAAATACTGCGAGCATTGCCATTAATGCAATGCTACGAAAGTTAGATACCCGACAAGGCGTTGATATCTATCTTAAAAAAAATCTACCCTTAGGTAGCGGTTTAGGAAGCAGCGCAGCAAGTGCAGTTGCTGCTGTAGTAGCTACCAATAAATTGTTTGACAATCCTTTTACCAAAACCGAGTTATTGCCCTTTTTAATGGAGGCCGAAGCTGTAGCAAGTGGTACCGCACACGCCGACAATATTGCGCCCTGTTTGTTAGGTGGCTTGGTACTAACTTTAAGTAACAGCCCAGTTCAAGTAAAGCAATTACCTTTTTTAAAAGATCTTTATATTGTATTGACTAAACCCAGCGTTGAAATTTTAACTAAGCAAGCCCGTATGCTACTTAAAGAAAGTGTACCCTTAAATAATGTAGTGCGTCAGTTTAGTAATTTAGGTGGTTTTATGGCAAGCATTTACGAAAACGATGTAGACTTAATGCGCCAATCAATGCAAGATTATATTGCAGAACCTGTGCGAGCGCAGTTAATACCCGGCTATATGCAAATAAAAGATATTGCCCGACAGCAAAATGCTATTGCTTGTGGAATATCTGGTTCTGGTCCAACCATGTTTGCTTTGGTCAACACTAAAAAAGAAGCAGATGATTTATCGGAAATGTTTCAACAAGCTTTCCAAGAGATTAATATTGGCTGTTTAAATTATGTTACGCAGGTAAGTGAGGAAGGTGCGATGATTTTGTAGATTTAAAAGGTTATAAAATTTCTTGATGCCTAAAAAATTATTGATCAAAAGCTCTTTAAAAATTATCTGGCGAAAGTATGGCAATTCAGCATACGGTTTGCGAAATAGCAAATAAGGATGCTTGCTTTTGGGAATAAATTAGATAAATAAAAAACCCTTGTATTAACTACTAAAAGGTTTTATAAGAAATCGCAAAAAAATCTAAGAAAAGAGATAAAAAAGCAGACCTTATAATTGAAAAGTGAAAACGCTTTAATCCCAAATAAAATCCTTTATTTTGCAGTATGAAGTTTTATAGTACTCAACACAAAGCACCTTTGGCTACGCTAAAAGAAGCGGTATTGAATGGCCTACCTAACGATAATGGTTTGTACATGCCAGAACGCATTACCCCTTTATCAGTTGAGTTCCTAAACAATTTTCAACAGTACAGTTTTCGGCAAATAGCATACCAAGTAGCACATACTTTATTACAAAATTCAATTGATGCAGATTTGTTAAAAAGCATTACTGATGAAGCCGTAAATTTTGAAGCACCAGTAAATATGTTGTCTAACAATATAGGGGCTTTAGAGTTGTTTTATGGGCCATCTTTAGCATTTAAAGATTTTGGTGCTCGCTTTATGGCCCGCCTAATGAGTAATTTTGTAAAGGATGAAAAACGGCCACTACATATTTTAGTAGCCACATCGGGCGATACAGGTGGTGCGGTAGCTTTAGGTTTTTATAATGTACCCAATATACAAGTTACCATATTGTACCCCAAAGGTAAAGTGAGTAATTTGCAAGAATTACAATTAACCACTCTTGGCAAAAACATTACCGCCTTAGAAGTTGATGGTGTTTTTGATGATTGCCAAGCTTTAGTTAAACAAGCTTTTTTAGATGTTGAATTAAGAAAACAATTATTAATCAGTTCTGCCAACTCTATAAACATTAGTCGCTTAGTACCACAAATGTTTTATTATTTTGAAGCCGTAAAACAGGTTATGGACAGCAAGCGCCCAATAGCAATGTCGATACCAAGCGGTAACTTTGGTAATATTACGGCAGGTTTAATTGCTCAAAAAATGGGTTTACCAATTCATAAATTTATTGCTGCGGTAAACAACAACGATGGTTTTTTTCATTATTTAAAAGATGGTGTTTTTACTGCCAAAACTTCAAAAGAAACATTAAGTACCGCAATGGATGTTGGCAACCCCAGCAACCTTGCTCGTATTAACGATATTTTTGAGAATGATGTGGAGCAGATTAAAAAAAGCATCACATCATACACTTATAACAACAAGCAAACGGAAGAAGCACTAAAAGAAATTTATCAAAAATATAATTACATTTCAGATCCTCACGGGGCAGTTGGTTATTTGGGTATACAAGCCTATTTAAAAGAAAATCCGGAGGCTTTGGGCATTTTTCAAGTGACTGCGCATCCTGCAAAATTTAAACCAACTGTTGAACCTATACTCAATACCAAAGTTGAAATACCCAAAAACTTGGCGGTTTTGATAGGCAAAAAAAAGCAAGCCATTGCAATGGATATTAACTACACTTCTTTTAAAAAATATTTAAACACATTAATTTAAATGAATACAGCAAGCTATATTATTGATGCAGTAAGAACCCCAATAGGAAATTTTGGCGGAGCCTTATCTACTATTAGAACCGACGATTTAGGAGCAATTGCTATAAAAAAAGTTTGCGAAAAGCAAGCCAACATACCTTTAGCTAACTACGATGAGGTAATTTTTGGTTGCGCCAACCAAGCAGGCGAAGACAACCGTAATGTAGCCCGTATGTGTTTGCTATTGGCAGGCCTCCCCTACTCCATTCCTGGCGAAACGGTTAACCGCTTGTGTGCTTCTGGTATGTCGGCAGTTATACATGCTAACCGTGCTATAAAGGCTGGCGATGGTGATTTATTTATAGCCGGTGGCGTTGAAAATATGACCCGTGGCCCTTTTGTAATTTCAAAAGTATCAAAAGCTTTTGGTAGAGATGCGAAGATGGAAGACAGTGCTTTTGGTTGGCGATTTGTAAACCCAAAAATGAAAGCCATGTTTGGTACAGATGGCATGGGCCAAACTGCCGAAAACTTAGCCGAAAAATATGGTATCAGTCGTAAGGAGCAAGATCAGTTTGCGTATTGGTCGCAAATGAAAGCTACCAAGGCGCAACAAGAAAAATGGTTTCAACAAGAAATTGTTTCGTTAGAAATTCCACAGCGCAAAAGAGACCCAATAATATTTAGTGAAGATGAGTTTATAAAACCCAACTCTTCATTAGAAGTATTGGGTAAATTAAGAACGGCCTTTAAAAAGCAAGATGCTGGTGGCTCAGTAACTGCTGGTAATGCAAGCGGTTTAAATGATGGTGCTGCTGCTATGATTGTAGCTTCTGAAAATGCGGTAAATCAATACCACTTAAAACCGCTGGCGAAAATAGTTAGTTCGGCCGTGGTTGGTGTGGAACCTCGCATAATGGGTATTGGCCCAGTAGGGGCAAGCAACAAAGCCTTAAAAAAAGCAGGTTTAACAATGGCAGATATGAATGTTATTGAACTAAATGAAGCCTTTGCTGCGCAATGCATTGCTTGCCTAAAAGAATGGGGTTTAGCCAATAACGACCCACGAATAAACCCCAAAGGTGGTGCTATCGCAATTGGTCATCCGTTGGCCGTAAGTGGTACACGAATACTTCATAGCGCTGCCTTACAATTACAAGCCACGCAACAGCAATACGCTTTAGTAACTATGTGCGTAGGTGTTGGCCAAGGCTATGCGGTGGTATTAAAGCGTGCTTAAACAACTTTGCCATCATACCAAAATTATGTTAAATACCGTGAAACAAAAAAATAAA
>Ga0209828_1002080_pt1 | contig 17119 bp, 10 predicted proteins | sample MaitaG_FD_187429 | JGI IMG/M metagenome (GOLD analysis project Ga0209828, IMG submission 187429) | Marine algal microbial communities from Maine, USA - Maine_Asex2 metaG (SPAdes) (version 2) | ecosystem: Host-associated > Algae > Red algae > Unclassified | place: Maine, USA | collected 2015-01-05 | reverse complement strand
TATCTTCGATGGAAAACTCATTCCTTTCCTCTCAAAAGTTCAACCTGCCTTCAACAAACAATTCGATCGACTCATTGCAGATTTTACCTTGAAGCAAAAAGACGGCTACAACAATTACATTTTCACAGATCAGCCTCGTCAAATTTTGCGCTTTGAAAGTATTTTTGAAGACATGGATTCCAAGGTAAAATACCAAGCAGTTAAGGTTTCTTTACAAGAGGGATTTATTGATGTGGAGTTGAAATTGGCTTGCTACACCGATCATCAAATTTTCGATCGATACCACAAATACAAAATCAAACAATCCTTTTCGAAGCGCAACGCCATTAGCATCAAAATGCTGAATGAATTAAGGAAAGGCGATTACGTTACGCATATTGATCATGGAGTGGGTGTTTTTTCTGGCTTGCAAAAATTGGAAGTAAATGGAAAAACACAAGAGGCAGTTCGTTTGAAATACAAAGACAACGACCTGCTATATGTTGGCATTCACAGCTTACATAAAATTTCGAAATACATTGGAAAGGAAGGTCGTGCACCCAAAATAAATAAATTGGGATCTGCGAGTTGGGCTACCATGAAGAGTAAGACCAAACGTAAGATCAAGGAGATTGCGCGCGACCTCATTGTACTTTATTCAAAAAGAAGAGCCACCGAAGGATTTGCCTTTTCACCTGACACTTTCTTACAGTCAGAATTAGAGGCTTCTTTTATTTACGAAGATACGCCCGACCAATACAAGGCTACGCAAGACATCAAAGAAGACATGGAAGCGCCCAACCCAATGGATCGCCTAATTTGTGGAGATGTTGGTTTTGGAAAAACAGAAATTGCAATTCGCGCTGCGGCAAAAGCAGTGGCAGACAACAAGCAAGTTGCTGTACTTGTACCTACCACAATTTTGGTGATGCAGCACTATAAAACATTCAAAGATCGCTTCAAAGACTTCCCTACTGAAATTGATTATCTAAATCGATTCAAAACAGCTAAGCAAAAAAAGGAAACACTCGTTAGACTCAAGGAAGGCAAGGTCAATATTATTATTGGCACACATTCACTGGCTGGAAAATCTGTTAGTTTTCAGGATTTAGGTTTATTGATTGTTGATGAAGAACAAAAATTCGGTGTAGGAGCCAAAGAGAAAATTCGAGAATTAAGAATAAATGTTGATACGTTAACATTAACGGCCACGCCTATTCCTAGAACGCTTCAATTTTCATTGATGGGTGCACGTGACCTATCCGTGATTCGAACCCCACCACCGAACAGGCAACCCATTAACACCGAGTTAATGACCTTCCATGCGGATAAGATTCGCGATGCTATTTATTTCGAGATATCTCGCGGCGGTCAGGTTTTCTTCGTACACAACCGAGTGAAAGATATTGTAGACATGGCGGTGATGATTGAAAAGCTTTGCCCTGATTTAGAAATTGGGGTTGCCCATGGACAAATGAAAAACGCCGAGCTCGAAGATAAAATGATCAAATTCGAGACTGGTGTTTTCGATATTTTGATTTCAACCAACATTGTAGAATCGGGGCTCGATATTCCGAATGCAAACACCATGATCATCAATAACGCTCACTGGTTCGGATTAAGCGACCTCCACCAGTTGCGTGGGCGTGTGGGACGTTCCAACAAAAAGGCATTCTGCTATTTAATTTCTCCACCCATTCACGGCTTGCCCGATGATTCTCAACGCCGCTTGCGTACCATTGAGCAATTCTCAGATCTTGGTGGTGGTTTTGATATCGCCATGAAAGACCTCGACATTCGAGGAGCAGGAAATATGCTTGGTGGTGAGCAAAGTGGATTTATTGCTGACATAGGTTTCGATACTTACCAGAAAATTCTCGACGAGGCAATCACCGAATTGAAGGAAACAGAATTCAAGCAAATATTCGATCAACAACTCAAAAAGGAAAAACGATTTGTACGCGATTGCACCGTTGAATCTGATTTAGAAATGCACATTCCTGATAAATATGTGCAAAATATTGACGAGCGAATGAGCCTGTATACCGAGCTCAATAAAATAGAAGACGAATCGCAACTCATTGCTTACCGCGACAAAATAAAAGATCGTTTTGGACCGCTGCCTTTGCCAGTCAACGAGTTAATTTATGGAGTTCGTATCAAATGGGCTGCTTCTCGATTGGGCTTCGAACGCATCATCATTAAAAACGGAAAATTACGTTGCTTCTTCATCGAAAACAAAGAATCGCATTATTACGCCTCTCCTATTTTCGTAAAAGTGCTTGCTTACGTGCAAAACCATGGAGGACTTTGCAATGTAAAAGAAACGCCGAAAAACCTTATTATTATTTTTGAAGGAGTTGCTTCCATGAAAGAAGCACGAGGCTTACTGATTGATATACTAGAAGCTTTGGGCAATTCCGAAACAGGTTCATGATCGTAAATAAATGCGTTACTTTCTAGAAATAGCTTACCAAGGAAGCCACTATCACGGATGGCAAATTCAACCCAATTCCATTTCGGTTCAGGAGGTTGTCAATCGTTCTTTATCGACCATCATCAACGACGAAATTTCTACCTCCGGTTGCGGACGAACAGATGCCGGCGTTCATGCCAGTCAGTTTTTCTTGCACTTTGATACTGAAAAGACAATTCCGGAAAACCTCGTCTACAAATTGAATCGAATATTACCCAAGGATATCTCTGTGTATCGATGGTTTGCTGTAGAGCCGGAAGCTCATGTTCGTTACGATGCCAATTACCGCGCCTACGATTATTTTCTACATAGAACTAAAAATCCCTTTCTCGATTCTTTCAGTACACTTTATCCAGCTTTCGATCTTGATGTTGACAAGATGCGAAAGGCCTTCAAAAGCCTATCTGACTATTCTGACTTCTCTCCTTTTGAGAAAGTAAACAACGACGCACGAACCAGTACTTGTGAAATTTACAAACTGGAGCTATTAGTCAATGAGGATGAAAGTCGATTCCATTTTCACATTGCTGCGAATCGTTTCTTACGTGGGATGGTTCGACGAATTGTTGGCTGCACACTCGATATCGGTCGTGGAAAAACAGAACTCGACGAGCTGGAGGAAGTCATGAAATCTGCGGGCAACTTCAAGCTTAATACTTCCGCTCCTCCGCAGGGATTGTTTCTATCTGAAGTGCGTTATCCTGCTTGGGAAAATGCTCCTCGCCCCTTGGATTTGGTGAAATGGTAAGTAGTTTAAGACTCCACGGTTTTAGCTCGATTGGACTGAGTTGGAAGAGTTACTGAGTGAGTGAATTATTGAGTTATTGAGTTATTGAGTTATTGAGTTGCTTACCGGATTTTAATTCTTAATAGAATTTGCGTGAAGGATCCGCCAAAATGGGTGAGTGAATTATTGAGCTATGGAGTTGCTTACCGGATTCTAATTCTTAATAAAATTTGCGTGAAGGATCCGCTAAAATGGGTGAGTGAATTCAGAACCAATTCAACAACAAGTTTTGGGATTCAGACTAAAAGCCTAATTAGATTAATGGTTTACTCAAGTTTCGGTAGTTCACTCATCGAAGTTCCTTTGCCCCAAAAGACCGCAGCGCGGTCTCTCTATGTTAGAAATTCGTTTCAAGATTTCGATTCGACCTCAGAGAGGTCGCTCTTTCTCTAGCGGAGAATAATTGAAAGAAAACCCAATTACTTAAAAGCAAGATCAATTTTCAGGAATAGCGATCTTGCTCGACAGACAGATTTTCATTATCTTCGGAATAAAAATGGGAAGTTGAATCAAGAAAATTAAAACCATCTCTAAACAATTCAAAAGATGAATCGGCGACTCTAAATAGTCTCCATTCAACAATTGGCAAATTAATTTGCTAAAATCAAGTGTATGAACAAATTTGAAGATCCCGACGATTTTTTTAGAGAAAAATACCGAAAATTAGACGGAAAGCGTTTTTTGTTGGACTCCAAAATTGAAGATGGTGAGAAGATTATCAGATTGATAGAGAACGATGATGACGATGAATCTATAGTGGAATATGCCCGCCATTTATTCGCTGATCCGAAAGTGGAACAAGTGGAATGCCTTTTAATTGACTGTTTGTGGAGTAATGATGATGATTGGGAGCCTAGGACCTCTCTCGAAATTGTTGACTTCATCGTGGCCAACAAAGACAAACTGCCAAATTTGACCTGCATCACGATGGATGCAATTAGCACCTCGGGGGAGAAAAAACTCTTTGCAGCCTTTCCGAATTTGGAAAATTTTAAGCTTGAAACAAGGCAGGGCTACGGATTTCCTTCACATATGCCCGCTTTAAAAAAATTGATAATGAAGGGCTTGTGGTTTGGAACTGGCAACCTCTCAAGTTTGGCAAAGAGTCATTTACCGAATCTGGAAAGCCTCGTTTTCGGGACCGGAGAATTATGGGATAGATACAATGTAAAGGAGGAACTATTAGAGAAAGCTAGACAACATTGGACCACTGCCTTTAAAGAACTTTTCAATTCAGCTAAGCTTCCAAAATTGAAGTATTTGGGAGTGGAAAATTGTTGCGATGCGGATATTCTTCCTGCTGCGATTGAAGGGACTCATCTCTTGAAAAACCTTTCTGTTTTAAGTTTTAGCGACGGAACCTTTAGTGACGTTGGAGCGAAATTTTTACTTGAGAGTGATGATTTTTTGCACCTCAATGAGATTTTGATTTCCTATAACTTTATTTCACCCGAAATGAAGGAAAAACTGAAAGTAAAGTATGGTGAAAAAATAGAACTTTCAGGTGACTACTACAATGAAAAACAAGCGAATAGTGACCATTGGGATTACCGAGACGCAGCAGAAAGTGAGCAGCGTTGATTCCTTTTCTACCTACCTAACATTGATTGGTGAATTGGCGAATTACTCCACAGATACAGATATAACTCGATTGAGCCAAATCGGAAGAGTGAGTTTCTTGCCAGCGTTCATCTTAGTACAGCATTCGTGAAGAATCCGCCGTAGTTGGTTTTTCTCTATCAACCCAACCTGCTATCCTCAAAAGAGTCAAGAAGTAGAACGCTTGATACAAGTAATCTTGAATTGTTGTTGTACGAATCGGACCACAGGTCCTCGAATATTAGTACCGCTGGAGCGAAAGCTACAGATAGTGGGTAAAATTTCGCTGCTCTGCTGAATTGCAATGATTATCGAGGGACCCATTTAAATCGACATAGCTGTGGAACTAAGGTTTCGATATAATGGAAAAGCACTCGCAAAAAGCTAAAGGCTAAAGGCTATAGGCTAACAACTAACAACTCCTAAGTCTTTTGCTTTCGTTTCTTCGCTGCTGGGAACAACACGTTGTTCAAAATCAAACGATAACCTGGTGAATTTGGGTGTAAGCTCAAATCTGTTTCTGGCTCGCCTACCAAGTGACGATAATCTTCTGGATCGTGGCCACCATAAAAGGTGAAAAAGCCATAACCGTACGGACTGTGAATGTACTTAGCATCGTTCGTCGCTTTGGATTCGCCCAAGACCAAAATGTTGGACTTGATGAGACTCTTCTTGTAACTCGTCGTTTGACCCATGAATCCCTTGATCACTTGCATGTGATTTTGGGTGAGCATCGTTGGAACCGGATCCCACTTGGCCGAGAAATCGAACAAGGTGAAAAAGTCGATATTTTCCGGCACTTTCATACGAATCATCGTCGCATCAATCGTTGAAAATTCGTACTCCATCGGATTCATGCTGAGCTTGAAGTCCTCGAAGGCCATCGTTTTTTCGAAGTCGAGTTTGCTATCGGCGTTCGCATCTGGACCATCGTGATCGAACATGCGGTCGCAAATATCTACCCCTTCAGCCGCTAATGCAATGTCGTATGTATCCGTTGCTGAGCACATGGCGAACATAAATCCACCGCCCAAAACGTAGTCTTTGATTTTCTTGACAACCGCCAGCTTGAGCTGCGAAACTTTGCCGTAACCCAATCGCTTTGCTTTGTCTTCTTCGTACTCTACCTGCTGTTGGTACCATGGACGTGTTCGGTAGGATCTATAAAAACGACCGTACTGTCCCGTAAAATCCTCGTGGTGCAAGTGCAACCAATCGTAAGTGGCCAACTTATCGTCTAGTACTTCTTCGTCGTAGATTTTTTCGAAGGGAATCTCTGCGTATTCCAATGCAAGCGTTACCGCGTCATCCCAAGGCAATTCGGGGTGGCGAGGCTTTTCACTCGGTGTGTAAACCGCAATCTTCGGTGCCTTTTCGAGCTTGACCAAATCCATGTTTTTCTCAGGACTGGCTATTTCAGTGAGTATTCCGGTAAACTGACCATCAGCAATGACGCTGTAACTCACCCCACGAATGAGACATTCGGACTCAATCTCCTTGAAATGCTTGATTGCAAATGAACCTCCTTTGTAGTTCAGCAACCAATCTACTTCTAAGCCTTGATCGAGTACCCAATAGGCAATGCCATAGGCCTTTAGGTGGTCTTTTTGGTTGTCATCCATCTCAATCAACAGATAGGCAGCATTCGCCCACTGAAAGCAAAACATCAACAGCAGTGTCAGAATCGTTTTTCTCATCTTCTATTAGGATACTTCTATTTCGTGTTTGTAACGTCTGTATATCAGAAAAAGTGCAAAAAGCCTGCCTTCCTTGCGTCTATGCGACAGTCCATGCACTAGTGTTGATGGTTGAGAAAGCAGATCAGGAAATCTTCCTTAAGCACCAGCCAAGTGCTCTAACTCTTTATAGGCCAACCAAGCCATCAGCCCAACGCCTGTTTCCAATGCCGACTCGTCGATATTGAAGGTAGGCGTGTGTAAGCCTGAAGTGATGCCCTTGGCTTCATTTCGGATGCCCAATCGATAAAAGCAGCCGGGCATTTGTTGACTGTAGTAAGCAAAATCTTCTGCTCCCATGCGAATCGGGATGTCTTGCACGCGCTCCTCTCCTAGAAACTCGATGGCCGCCGCTTTATTTCGGGCTGTAAGTGCCTCGTCATTGAACAAAAACGGATAACCCACACGTACATCGACTTCGCATGTTCCATCCATGGCCTCCGCTACTTGGGTGGCTATCTTCTTGATTTTCTCGTGGGCTTCAAATCGCCAGGTTTCGTCCAATGTTCGGAAAGTACCCTCCAGCTTCACCTCGCTGGGGATGATGTTGGTGGCGCCTCCAGTGGAGTTAATTTTACCGAAAGACAGCACCGAAGGGATCAAGGGATTGGCCCGACGACTTATCACTTGCTGAAGAGCGGTGATTACGTGGGCGGTAATCAAAACCGGATCGATGAAGGTCGTGGGAGCAGCTGCATGACCGCCTTTCCCTGAAATGGTCATGTAAATCTCATCGGCAGAGGCCATGGCTAGTCCCGAACAAAAGCCGATGGTTCCAGCGTCTAGCGGTGGGTGAACGTGTTGCCCGATGATGGAAGTGGGACTTGGATTTTCCAAGACCCCATCTTTGATCATGAGCGAGGCGCCACCTGGAAAGCGCTCTTCTGCTGGTTGAAAAATGCATTTCACTTGACCCGGTAAGTCCGACTTGATTTCATTGAGAATTTTCACCACTCCCAAGAGATTCGCCGTGTGTGCATCGTGGCCGCAGGCATGCATGACGCCGGGCTTCGTTGATTTGTAAGGCACATCGTTGGCCTCGGTAATGGGCAAAGCATCAAAATCGGCGCGAAGGGCTATGGTTGGACCGCTTTTTCCGCCTTTTATGAGTGCTGCGACGCCATTTTCGGCAATGCCGTTCTCAAATGGAACCCCGAGCTCCTTGAGTTGATCTTGGATAAATGCAGATGTTTCCGTCTCTTCAAAAGAGAGCTCTGGATGGGCGTGCATGTGCCTGCGATTCGCCACAACTTCGGGGTGATAGTTGAGAGCAAGCTTTCGAATACGTTCCTTTATCGACATTTCTGCGTCTTATTATATGACAGCCCTTTGTCAGCAATTGATTCATCCTATTGAAATTAGATGAAACTAAAGCGGGCCGTCGGGTAATTTAATTTTGCGGTAAGCAAAGATGCCCGAACATTGCAGTAAATTCAAGAAAGAGAAGAAAAGAAATTGTGGCCTCGCTAATTAGAAAAATCCGTAATAAGCTTAGCAGCAAATACATCAAGTATCCGCTGGCAGCAGGTATTCCTTTGATTTTGGGTAGCATCGCTGCCTTGATGGCAGGTGCACATATTTTAACGCGCCGCGACTTAAAACCAGTTGCTGCGCTGCGACGCATCGCCAAAGATCACATCAGAAGCATCACTATTACTACTGAAGATGGTGTTCGGGTGTCGGCTTGGTACATTCCGAGACCGGGAAACAACATCGTGATTATACTCAGTGGGCGTGGTACCAATCGCAATGAAAATGTGGTAAAAGCCGAGCTCTATTTGAAGCGTGGCTATTCTGTGGTGTTGCCTGACCTGCGCGGAACTGGAAGGAGTGGTGGTGAACGAATCACCTTTGGTTGGGATGAACAAAAGGACTTGATTGCTTGGTACCACTTTCTGCAAGCCAAGGGATATAACGAAATTGGAGCCCATGGATTTTCATTGGGAGCCGCAACCATCTGCTACTCACTAGATGAGTTGCCTAATTTCAAATTCCTCATTCTCGAATCATGTTACATGGACTTGGCCGAAGTGATGCAAATGGGTTTGAGGCGCATGTACGTTCCAGTCATTGCTTCTGTACTCTTGCGACCAATGGTGGAATATTTGAGCGCAGTTACACACGAAGAGATGCAACCGTGGACGCATTTACACTACACGAATTGCCCCATCATGATCATGGGCGGACGAAAAGATCGTTTGGTTCCGGTTGAAACTTTGATTCAATTCTTCACCAAGATTGACGGTCCATTGGCTAAGCTCCACATTTTCGAACGTGGTGCGCATGAGAACTTTTCGAAGTTTTTCCGTCGCGAATATTCGCAGGTCTTCAATGAGTTTTTTGATCAGATTGAAGGGCCCTATGTTTAGTAAATAGCCAGCTTTTTACTAAGCGATATCTAACTATTCTTCTGTATTTATTGAGAGAAAACCTGAGTTTAGCCAGCATTGCACTTAACTTTTGGCTAGTCCATTATCTCAAGGGTCTGCACCTATTCCGTCTATCTTCGCATGATTATGAATCATAATAGGTTAAAGACAGCTATTCAGTTAGCCAAAAACATAAAGACTTCTGGCGCTCTGTATCAAACCAGTAAAAAGGTAGAGCGAGAGATTGGTACAAGATTGTCAAATGAACCAGAAATGGTCTTCGTCGAGTTTGGTACGGGCCACGGAAATATTACTCAAGCTACTTTGAATAGAATTTCTCCCACTTCAAAACTTTACTCTTTTGAAGTCAACAAAGACTTTTGTGATCATGTGTCTGAATTGATTACCGATGATAGACTGATTATCATCAATGACGGCGCACAAAATATCGCTAAGCACATTAAAGGTGCTGTTGATGGAATTGTTTCTTCAATTCCGATCACCATATTTCCCGAGGACTTACGTGAATCTATATTAAAGGAATCTTATGCTGCTCTGAAAAAGGGAGCGTTTTACAGCCAGATTTTATACACCAAACGAGGCAAACTCTTTAAGCCTCATTTTGGTGAAGTACAGATCAATAGATTGATCAACATTCCACTGGAATACATTCATCACTGCAAGAAATTGTGATCTTATTTATGTCGAGATCGAGTTTTTCCACCCCAGATATTAGCCGCTAAGAACAGATATTAGCCGCTAAGAAAGAGTAAAATTCTGTCTCTGAAAAGATCCGTGATCGAGTTTATTTGCGGTCTTCTTCGTAAACTACGCGGGTGACTGTTTCGCCAACAGCCTTGAGGGTTTTCTTTGAGATGACATCCATATTGTCATCGTGGGTGTGCCAGAAAGATCCAAAACCGTTTGATAGGGAACTGTCGAACTGGATGATATCAATCATCGGAATACCTGCTATCGTGTTCACGAAAACGTGATCATCGGTAACGCCGCCAGTTGATTCGAACGGAAAATGTGATCCATGCCCTGACATGTGTGCTGCTTGCCAGACCTTGCGAACTATTGAGCTTGCAAATTGCAATGAGTAGGCTTCTTGATAGAAGATGGCATCTTTTGCTCCGACCATATCGAGGTTTATGCCAAAAGCTGCCTTGTAGTTGGGAACGTGGGGATTTCTCGCCCAAAATTGACTGCCTTTGCAATAGCTTTCTGAACCAGCAGCCGATGTTCCTGAGTCCTCCACATCCCAAAGAATGATGTCGACTCCTACTTTTTGAAGTTTGTCTTGATGGAGAATGCGGGCAATTTCGAGTAGCACTCCAACCCCACTTCCGCCATCGTTGGCTCCAAGTATGGGCTCGTTGACTCGCTCTGTGTCTTGGTCGGCGAATGGGCGCGTATCCCAGTGAGCAGAAAGTAAGATCCTCTTTTTCGCATCCGGATTAAAAACACCGATTACATTGTAAACAGGAACCGTTTCACCCGTCGGCACCACTGCTGTGGTTTCCTGGATCATGGCATTGTCGGCCCATCCTTCTAGCTTGCCCTTCAGGTAGTCAGCACAAGTTTTTTGCCCTTCCGAACCCGGATATCTCGGACCTATATCAACTTGATCTTTGACAAATTGATAGGCACTATCTGCATTAAATGCGGGTACTTTCACCGTCTTCATGGGCTTGGGAGTCATGTCAATGATCGGCTTTTTCTCTTCCGTTTGACAGGAAGTCATCAAAAATATGATCAACAACATCGACCCTAAAAATCGAATATTCAACAGGAGTTTAGTTTTCTGCATCCTTATATTTCAGCAACTAGTTCATCGACCAGGAAGTTCCATCCTTGCCGTCTTTGATTACAATCTTTAACTCTTGAAGTGCGTCGCGTATTTTATCACTAGTGCCATAATCTTTGCGACCACGAGCATCTTTGCGCATGTCTAGAATCAAATCCATCAATCCAGTTGTAACACCACTGTTGCCTTCGCTCTCTTTCTTCAATCCCAAAACTTCAATAATGAAATACGGAATTTCCTTTTTTAGTCGCGCAAAAGTTTCAGCATCCAGTGTTGAAACAGAAATAATTTCTTCTTTGTAAGAGTTGATTTTTTTACTGATGTCGAACAAACGTGCAATGGCTTTTGCTGTATTGAAATCGTCGTTCATTTCCTCATAAAGTGCATCAATCAACTTATTGATTTCAGCGCTTTCTTCGCCAGCAGTAGCTGTGGCCGATTTTCCGTCCAATGCTTCCAAAGCATCCATTGCGTTCATCAATCGTTGAAAGCCTTTTTCAGATGCCTGCAAGGCCGTGTTGGAAAAATCCAGCTCACTCGCGTAGTGCGACTGCAACATGAAAAAGCGGATCGTCATTGGGCTGTAACCCTGCTCAAGCAATGGGTGATCGCCGCTGATGAGTTCATGCGGTAAAAATGAGTTGTTCAATGACTTGCTCATTTTCGTTCCATCAACCGTGAGCATGTTGGTGTGCATCCAATAGCGCACCGGCTCCTGCCCATCGGCTGCTACCGATTGAGCAATCTCGCAATCGTGGTGTGGGAATTTCAAATCCATACCTCCACCGTGAATGTCGAAATTATGACCCAAGTATTTTGTACTCATCACCGAGCACTCCAAATGCCATCCTGGGAAACCCTCACTCCAAGGAGAAGGCCAGTGCATCAGGTGTCCTTTTTCGGCTTTCTTCCACAAGGCAAAATCCAGCGCATTGCGCTTGCTGCTTTGGCCATCCAGTTCGCGGCTGCCCGATTGCAAGTCTTCCAAAATTCTACCCGACAACTTTCCGTATGAATGTTCTTTGTCGTATTTCATTACATCGAAATAAACATTTCCATCCGCCTCGTAACCGAAACCGTTTTCAATGATTCGCTCGATCATCTGAATCTGCTCGATCAAATGACCCGTTGCAGTTGGCTCAATGCTCGGACGAATGGCGTTGAAGATTTTCATTACTGAATGAAAGCCGTTGGTGTACTTCTGCACAATTTCCATTGGCTCCAGGTTCTCCAATCTTGCCTTCTTAGCAATCTTGTCTTCCCCTTCATCTATATCACCAACCAAGTGTCCAACGTCGGTGATGTTTCTCACATATCGCACATTGTAACCGAGGTGCTTCAAATAACGGTAAACCACATCAAAAGACACAAGGGTTCGCACGTTGCCCAAGTGCACATCACTATAGACGGTGGGACCGCAAACGTATAATCCGACGTGTGGTGGCTGCAAAGGTTCAAAGACCTCTTTCTTGCCGGTCAGCGTGTTTACGATCTGTAGTTTGGAATTCATCTTTTCAAATTGAGGGTCAAAGATAATGTGTTCTGTTGTTCTATGGAATGGGTGCGTGGGGGATTTGGGAGATGCTTTGTTCATTGTCAGGCGGCAGTTCGCAGCAGTTCTCGCCTTGATCAGTTGATAGTTCGCAGCTCTCAATGTGAAAGCTACCCTCAGCGAGGTCGCTCTTTTCAACCTAATCATGGATTTGGTGACAATGCGGCTTCAACATGTCAAAATCGCGTCATTTACTTTGCATGATCGGGGTTGGGTAGAGATGCGTTTCATGATTCATCGCAGATTTTAGGATGAAATCCCGATGATTGAACTTGACGAGTTTAGCTTGTGAATGATCCTAGATGCATATAGACGAGATGGTGACGGTAGAGAGAATTCATGAATTCTCTAAGGGAAACGAAGCACAATCGATCATCGAACTCGTGGACGATTTCTTTGCTGTTTCACCACAGATTACTCAGATTTTCACAGATTGCTCACAGATTTTTTTTGGAGCTAATTTCGACGGATAACCCTTGAATCTCGGATTTTGCAGTCCGCAGTCCCAGCGGGCCCAGCGGGACGGAATATCTTAGCGATGGTGCCAACCCATCGTAACCGTGGGATTCACGGCTTCGGCTTGATAAAATCGTGCCATTAACTTAACATGTTCGCTGGGGCCTCGGGGTACGAACTGCAGACTGCAGGCTGAAAAACGTACCTTTACTGGTAGTGAAAAAGAAAGACGATTTGTTCCAGTTGATTAAGTCGCTCTCCAAGTCGGAGAAGCGGTTTTTCAAGATCTATTCGGGTCGCCATGTGATTGGCCAACAGAACAATTACGTCGAGTTGTTTGATCTGATTTCGAAACAGAGCGAGTACAACGAGGAGTCAATTTTGAAGAAGTTTCGTGGTAAGAAACTGGTGAATCGCTTCTCTGTAGCCAAGGCTTACTTGTACGATCTGATTCTGAAAAGCATGAACACCTACCATGCACAGAATACAGTAGATGCTCAAATTTTGAACTTGATTCGGAACATCAGCTTTTTGTACGAAAAAAACCTCTACGATCAAGCTGACAAGCTCATTCAGAAGGCGAAGAAATTGGCCCTGGAATTTGAGAAAATTTCGATTCTGCCGGAGATCATGATCTGGGAGAAGAAACTGATGGAAGCCACTTTCTATTCGAACAAAGAACTGGAAGACATCTTTGAGAGCTATAAAGAGATCAAGCGCTATTTAAACACTGCTATCAACGTGAATGAATTCTGGGTGCTTGATGCGCAGCTTTACTATCAAACCAACCTAAAAGGAATTGTTCGAAACCGCAGCGACCTCAAAAAAGTGGAGTCGGTTTTCAAATCGCCTTTACTGAAGAGTCAGGAAGAGGATCTCAGCTATGAGTCGCGCACCTTGATGTACAAGATTCACTCGACCTACTTTTTCATTTTGCGTGATCTAGAGAATTGCTACAAGTACGCCAGTAAGTTGGTAAACTTGCAGGAAAGTCGGCCGGAGATGATTCGTTACCGCCCGATGCTGTACGTAACTTCTTTGAACAACTTGCTAAACATTACGGCGGCGCTAAACATGCAAGCCGAAACAGAAGAAAAGCTTTCTACCCTTCGCAACTTGATGGAGGATGAGCATTTCAATCAAAGCTCGCACCTGCAGCTCAAAATGTTTGAGTCGTACTACTATCACATGCTCAATTACTGCCGCAGCCAAAATCAATTTGATCGCGGCATGTTGCAAACGACAGAGATCGAAAAAGGACTGGAACAATTCGGTGAGCGCGTTGATTCCATGGGCCGTTTGATGTTGTGCTTTTACAGCTTTCACATTTGCTACGATTCGAGAAACTTCGAAAAGGGTTTGCAGTGGCTGGTACGCATTCGAGCGCAAGAAGAGGAAAGCAACATACGGCAAGACATCTTTTTCTTCTCCCGGGTTTTCTACTTGATGATGCACTACGAATTGCAACGATGGGATGAGCTGAAAGCCGTCATCCGCAACACCTACGGGTATTTGTACAAGCGCGAAAAACAGTACGTATTCGAGTCGCTTTTGATGGCCTTTCTCCGCGAATTGCAAACAGTAAGCGATCATGGAGACTTCTTGCTTAGACTGGATAAGTTAAAAACGGAGCTAGTAGCCCTTTCTGAAGACCCATTCGAGCGAAAAGCCTTTGCTTATTTCGATTTCATCGAATGGATTGATCGAATTCAGTCTGAGAACGACATATCTTCGTTGTCGGCTCCAAAACAGAGCTCTATTAACTAGCCAAGGCCCAACATTGACCACTTCGAACTCAACTGAAAAAATCAGCGATCTTGACATCGTGCTGCCCTGTTATCGGCCGCCGAAAGGATGGGCGCAAATGGTTGTGGATGGCATTCGTGCATTGAAGGCCGAGCTGCAGTTGGATACCGTTCGAATTTTTGTGGTGAACGATGGGTCGATGGATTCGGTAGATTCGGAAGAGCTGTTGTTTCTCCACCGTGAGTTGCCCGAAGTCTATTACCTCGGCTATCCGGAAAACAAAGGAAAAGGTCATGCTTTGCGCTACGGAGTGGCTCGAACGGCAGCTGCTTTCACTATTATCACCGACATCGATATTCCCTATCGAATTCCGAGCATGCTGGCCATTTTGGAAGAGCTGAAGCAAGGAACCGATGTGGCTGTGGGCAATCGACCAAAAAAATACTACGAATCTGTTCCCGCCTTTCGAAAACTGATGTCGAAGGTCTTGCGGAAAATGCTGCAAACCATGCTGCGCTTAGAGATTGGCGATTCGCAATGCGGATTGAAAGGCTTCAATGATCGCGGTCGTACTTTGTTTTTGTCAACTCAAATTGATGAATTTCTGGTGGACCTTGAATTCATTGTCAAAGCCAGTCATCATCCTACCATATCCATCAAACCAGTTTTGGTTGAACTCCGAGAAGGAATAGAGTTTACGAAGATGTCTCCGCTGGTTTTAATTCGCGAATTACTCAACTTTGCAAAGATTTATTTAGGAACTTTGAAAGCATGAGCCGGCTCAAAATTCTTGGTGGATTTCTGCTAACGATTATTCTCGCGGGATGTCTTGTAATTTTCTTCCATTCTACCATAATAAACGGTCCCAACGAGCACCTGATGAGCGGTTCGGGAGATGGCTTTAAGAATTACGCTACTCTCGTTTATCATCTCAAACACGGAACTTCTTCGAGTCATTTTGAAGGCATGAATTATCCGTTCGGAGAGCAAGTGGTTTTTACCGACAACCAGCCACTGTTTGCCAATAAACTCCGAGTACTTAGCAAGTTTGTTCCCGGCATTTCGGATTGGGGAGTGGGTTGGATGCACTTGGCTTTGTTTGCCGGAATTGCGCTGGCGGCTGGATTTATCTACCTCATACTCGAGCGACTAAAAATTCCCATGTGGTACGCGGTGCCGGCTGCACTGTTCATCGCATTTCTAAGTCCGCAGATGTTGCGCTTTGGTGGCCACTATGCGCTGGGGCACTGCTGGGTGATTCCGCTAATGCTCTACCTGCTCCTGCGCTACCAAAAAAAGCGGCTATGGATTTGGGCTCTACTCATCGGAGTAAGCACCACCATTGGCTCAGGACTTCACATGTACTTTTTCGCATTGAACAGCTTTTTCGTAACACTGTGGTTGTTCTTCGACTTGCTGCGATTTCCAAAGAAAAAGCGCTTGTTTCAAAATGCACTTTCGTTTGCCTTGATGGCGATTTTGCCTTTTGCTTTGATCACCATTTGGATGGGATTGACCGACGGCATCACAGATCGCCCATCGAGCCCCTACGGCTTTTTGGTTTATCGATCGGTGCCCGAGGCTATCTTCTTGCCCATAGGACTGCCCTTGGGAGAATGGATCAATGAAAACATTCACCAAATTCGAACGATTCCCTGGGAAGGACGTGCCCATGTGGGAATGGTGGCTAGCGTGTTCAGCTTGTATTTATTCGTCTTCATGGTGATCCGTGTGGTTCGGTTCAAGTTTACTATTTCCTTACTTCCACAGCGTTCGCCTTTCTTACTGAATTGCTTGGCGGCGGCTTCGGCCTTGCTCCTTTTCTCTTGGGGAATACCCTTTATTTGGAATTTGGAATGGCTCTTAGACTACAGTGGTCCGCTACAACAATTTCGAGGTATTGGTCGCTTCGCTTGGTTGTTTTATTATGTCATCAATATTTTGGCTTTTTTCAGTATCTATCATTTTTTCAAAAAATTGCCTGTCGTTTTTTTCGCAGCAATGATTGCTACTACTTTGCTGTCGTCTGCTTTTCAAGTTTATCAATATCAAAGTCAATACCTATACGCCACCGATGAGTGGAACAGCACGGCAGAACTCATGAAGTATCGCAGCGATCATTGGAAGCATGTTTTGGATAAGGAAAAGTACCAAGCCATTATTCCGCTCCCCTACTTTCATGTGGGTTCTGAGAATTTTTACCTTGAGCCAGCTGGTTATCCCCTAAAGGAAGTTCTTTCAGCAAGTATCCTTTCGGGCATCCCAACTACTGGTGTTTTCATGAGCCGCACTTCTTTGTCTCAGACTATGGAGAACATTCAACTCCTTTCTGAACCCTATCGAGAATTCAGTGTTCTGGAAAAAATGGACGCTCAGAAACCTTTCGCTATTTGGCACAAAGAAGGAAATCCGCTTCCTGCTCATCAACAAAACCTTTTAAATCGATCTAAGAAAATATGGTCGAAGGAAAAAAATACCATTTACGAAATCAGCCCTCAGGAAATTAAAAATTTGATTGAGGAAAAAAGGTCTCGCATCATCAATGATTATCAGACTGATAGCTTATTCATCAATCCCAATAATTCATCCTTAGAATCGACAGATTCTTT
>Ga0209828_1002078_pt1 | contig 17128 bp, 10 predicted proteins | sample MaitaG_FD_187429 | JGI IMG/M metagenome (GOLD analysis project Ga0209828, IMG submission 187429) | Marine algal microbial communities from Maine, USA - Maine_Asex2 metaG (SPAdes) (version 2) | ecosystem: Host-associated > Algae > Red algae > Unclassified | place: Maine, USA | collected 2015-01-05 | reverse complement strand
AAGCGGGCGGGTGCGGTCTATGTTGCCAGGCGATCCGGCGCGCAGGTCGATCAATTTCAGAAGCTTGTCGGCCCGAATCCTCGCCTGGGGGACCAGGCGGGATTTTCGGTGGCCATGGATGATAGGTGGCTCGCCGTCGGTCGGGTCGGTCAGTTCGGAAAACTGGCGGCCGAATCGAATACCGAAGGCAGTGTAGATGTTTACACACTCGGCTCTGCAGGCTGGTTGCTCCACGCGACGCTCGTGCGACCGGGCGGCATGCGTAACGACCGATTCGGCTTTAGCACAGCCATCAGCGGCGACTGGCTTGCCGTCGGCGCGCGCGGCGCGGATGACGACCGTGGTGCCGTTGTCATCTACCGTCTCTCAGAGCTCGGTGCAGGAAACACCGATCCCTACCAGGTGGTGAAGGCGCCGACGCCCAACATGGGTGATCGTTTCGGCGAAGCCGTGGCGATAACCGGCCGAATGCTGGTGGTCGGAGCGCCCGGCAGTACGGTCGATGACAAGATCAATGCGGCAGGCCTGACCCATGTTTTCAGGTTGGCTGCGGACGAACAGGCATGGTTTCCTGAGGGCGATCCCATTCAAGCATCGGTACCGGACGTAGGAGCCAAGTTCGGTGTCAGCGTAGCGACCGACGGAGAGCATCTGCTGGTTGGCGCGTCGCACTGGCGCGCGGGGGTACGCGAGGGATCGCTCTGGGCGAGTGCACGAGACAGCGGCACCGGTCGCTTCGGCCCTATGGAGAACATTCCCGTGCCAACCACCAGTTTTGGTGACATGGACGGTTTTCGCGTCACCATTGATGGCGCAGTGGCCATAGCCAGTGCCCATCTGGCAGATGCCAGGGGGCAGGATTCAGGCAATGTCATCCTGCTCAACCGAACTGCCGACGGCTGGAGCTACGCTGGCCGCCGCGCGCCGATCGATGGAAACCGCAACGATCACTACGGCATTGCCCTGGCGATGAAGGAAGACATGTTTGTGGTAGGCGCGGAAATGGCGGACGCAAGCGGTCGAAAGTCCGGTGGAATCTATCTCGAATCCCTTCCGACCCTTCCGTGATCGAACGCTCGGCGAGATTCTCACACTTGGTTACAATCGCGTGCCGAAAGCCAAGGGCTTACCCGTGCGCGGATCGCGCCTTTCGAGCCCTCTACGCGCACCAGGTACGGCACTTTCATGATCGACAAGCAAACCCAGGCGACGGACTCGCCTGTCTATCGAGCGGACATCGACGGACTGCGCGCCATCGCGGTGGTCGCCGTGATGCTCTTTCATGCAGGAATCGACTGGCTTCCCGGTGGCTTCCTGGGCGTCGACGTCTTCTTCGTCATCAGCGGATACCTGATCACGTCATTGGTCGCCTCGCAGGTAGCCGATGGAACCTTTTCTTATCGCGACTTCTATCGTCGGCGAATAGCGCGACTGCTGCCATCGCTCGCCATCACACTGATCGTCGTCTACGCCGTCGGCTTTCTGCTCTACGATCCGCACACTTTCGATCGGCTCGGCAAGGAAGTTCTCTTCGCAGCCTTCGGCGTCGCCAATCTGCTCTTCGCGCAGGGTATCGACTACTTCGCACAAAACACGGGGTCGCGCCCGCTGACCCATCTTTGGTCACTTGGAGTCGAAGAGCAATTCTATCTCGTCTGGCCTACGGCCATTGCCCTGCTACTCAGCTGGAAACGTACCTTTCTCGCGTTGATCCTTGCCGCCTTGCTCGGCTCACTCGTGCTTTCGGAACTCGCGGCACGCAGCGACGCGACCGCCGCCTACTTCCTGCCCCAGTATCGGGTCTACGAATTGCTGCTCGGCGCCTTGCTCGCCATCGTGCAACGGCAGTCGAACAGATTTACCCTCGCCGCCAATCGCGTCAGGCTGCGCCAGGTTTACACCGTGCTTGCTTTCGTGCTGCTGGCCGCACCCATGCTCATGCTGAGCCCCGACTCGGTCGTGCCGGGCTTCAACGCACTCTGGAGCTGTATCGGTGCAGCGATGCTGATCGCGAATCGCAGCGGCGGTCCGCTTGGGCGGGTTCTGAGCTCCCGACTGCTGGTAGGCATCGGGCTCATCTCCTATCCGCTGTACCTGTACCACCAGCCGGTACAGTCCTTCCTGCATGAACTGAGACCTGCGACGGGACCGGCGACGACCTTGGCAATTGTCGCCCTCATCGCGATCCCGCTTGCCTGGCTGACCTATCGCTTCATCGAACGACCCGTTCGTCGTCTGGCACGATCTCCTCGTACCGGCATTCGACTGGCCGTGGTCGGCACGCTGGTGTCAGCAATTCTGGGTACAGCCGTGCTTGGCATGCTGACCGCCAGGCAGAACGGCTTTCCCTGGCGCTTCGCGATGCTCAACCCGTTCGCGTACGAAGTCACGAAACAGAACCGGCGCACCTTCGACGACGCGTTCGAACTGGGCTATCAGATCAAGGAGGGCGAGCGCGGGCGCATTCTCTTCGTCGGAGATTCGCTCATGCAGCAATACGTGTTGCCAGTGAGCAAGACTCTGGGGATCGCTCCGGATGCAGTGGACGTGGTGGCTCGTGGCGGCTGCGTCTTGCTCAAGGGCGTCGATTTTCAAGACAAGTTCGCAGACATTTCCTGCACCGACCTGCGTGAATCTCTGTATGCGCTGGACAAGAGCTACGACCACGTGGTCATCACGCAGGGCTGGCAACTGTACGAGGGCGACATAATCAATGCACCGCAGATGTCGACAGAAGTCGAACGATGGAGGGGGTTTCTGTCGGATACGATCGCACATTTCGAGACGCGCGCAGACAACATCATCGTGATCGGCGCTCACCCAAACGTAACCGGAACAGAGGCCTTGCGCCCAACCCTGCTACTCCGCGAAGGCGCGTACAAGAAGGCGATGAGAGACCTCGAAGTCACCAACCTGGAGCATCTCGAGATCGGTCGCGCTTACTTTGACGACGTCGTGGGTTCGCATACCCTGATCTCACCCGAAGACCTCTTCTGCACGCCCGACTGCGTCTTACACGACAAAGACTGGTCCTACTTTCGCGACAACGCTCACATCGGCGCAAGCAGCATGGAGCATGTTCTCGGCAAGCTGCGTCCGATGCTATAGCGCGGCGCCTCCGCCTCGCTGACGGAAGCAGGCTGACGCGGCCGATCAAATATCGCTCGAACGTTCGAAGGTCATGTGGAAACGTTCACAATAGTCCGGCGACACCAGTCGCGCCAACCCGGTCAACGCTCGCCAGACGATATAAGCTGGCAAGAATATGGTGAAGTAACTAGACCAGTAGAAACGCTTCTCGTAGAACAGCTTCGCTCCGAGGGATTCGATGATCGAACGAAAACCCGAGGGAGTAGCCTTGTCGTAGTGAGCCACAAAGCCGTCGCCGCGTTTCTCGGGAATGAGTGAAAACAAAACCAACTGCTTCAGTCGCTCCGGCATCCACCGGTTCAGCAAGGCGAATGGGGCCAGCCGACATGGGACCGCGAGAAAGCAACGCCCCCCCGGCTTGAGCATGCTCTGCAGTCCGGCAATGCCTTGCTCGGCGTCCAACACGTGTTCGAGAGTGTTGTTGCAAATGATCAAATCGAACTTTCCGGTGAGGTCCACATCCGGACAGGATATGTCGCAAGCGCTGATCGCATCGTAGGATCCTGTTGGCGCGCGTTGCAGTTCATCGAGATCGATATCGATACCGACGTATTCATGTATCCGCGGATCCCCTGACGGAAAAAACGGCTTCTTGCCGCCTCCCACGTCCGCAACCACCGCACCGGGCGACAGCAGGCTCTCGATCACCTGCCGCTCCTCGTTGCGAATGGAAACCCAAGGGATACCGAACAGCCGGTCGAACTGCTGAGAGGCCACCTTGTTCCAATACAGAAACCGCTGGACCAGCGAACCTTTCGATGTGTCCAATGCTTGATTCATGTTTGCCGTTCTCTCAACAATTACCCAAGACAATCTCACACTTGCGGAGCAAATGCCGATAGCAGGCGCAGCATACCTGAGACGGCGAGTATCAAATTTTGTGTCGTCGACGTGTGGATCGGCAGCGCAACTCTCGATTCGGCGTGTCGAGAGCAAGGGAACGCTACGACTGAGTTTCCACTACCCAAAACTCCAGACAGAGTGGTGAAAGAGTAACGGACACCCGTTCGAGGCGACGATCATCCCCGGCATCGAGACCGTCGATCATGGATGTCAAGGGATGCGACTGCGCGACGACCGCAGCGCCAGAACTGGACTCACTGGCCAGTGTCTCCAGGGTGTCATCGGATTTTCGAACGGTGCGCGCAAGGGTGACTCGCAAGTTCTCGAAAGCGCGCGCCGACGACCACTCGAAGCCACGCGCCAACGGCATCGCCAGCATTCACCCGGAAAATCGGCCGAAAGCGTCTGCTTGTCGGCTTCGGCCACGGCGTGGTAGGCCAAGACCAGAGCAGACACAGCACCTTGCTCCGTACGTCGCTGGTACGCACCAGCCGCGGGTCATGATCGATATCAACGGCAGTCCATCAACGAACGTTACGATCACCTTGGCTTCGAGCGTCGAGGCGAACGACGATGCCCCCCTGTCCCGGGACGTAGCCCGCCAGCGGCAGCGGTCGCGGCGGAGTGGTGTCGATCGTCACTACCCGGCATTCGGCCAGGGCTCGGCTTCATCTCTCGGGAGCCTGACGCACACGTCCTTTCGGTGTATTCGCGTCCACGCCAACGAAGCACGATCGGCTTCTGAAGATCGAGTCGCAGCTGCGCCTCGTTCGCACACCCGGTCGACCCGCCATATACTGGTGGTACGTGCCAATGGAAAACCGTTCCCGATAGCAACCTCGCCCACCGATGAAATGATCGGCTGGCCCGAGTCCTCGATACATCAGATTATCGACGCAATGCGCACCAATCGTGAATCCGTCCGCCCAAAACCACTCGTGTTCGGTGACGTCGTGGTAGGGGTCGCTGCAAAAAACGAGGGCTTGATTGTCTATTCGATGCAGCGAGCCCGATCGTTGATGAATTCCTCGAGATTGGAAAACCCATCGTTGTCGCGGTCGGCGCTAAAGTCTTCGGAGTCCGAAGAGTCGAGGCCGTTTGCCAATTCCCAGCTGTCTTCCATGCCATCCTTGTCGGTATCGTATTGAGGCCCGTGCGCCGAGTTCTGATACATGCTGTAGTCCCGGTTGTTGTCGAAGAAAATACCGACCCGACCGGTGCCATTGATGAAGTCACTAACCACTCGATCGTCAATCTGATCTCGCACTGGTCTGGTAGCCCCTACACACCGATGGTTGAACGAATCCACCTTGCTCATCGGGAAAGGCACGTCAGACACTGAACGGTCTACGTGCTTCTTGCTCCCCCCACTCGGATACGCGAGCTCGATGTTGTTCTTGACTACATAGCTGGCATTGTGAGTTTCTCCAAAGACCTTGAGAGGCGAGTTTCCAGCCTTCGAAGTAGGACCAGCCTTGTATATGTTTCCGACAACGTGTACTTCGAGCAAACCATTAAAGTGTGGACGCGCATCAGTTGCTGTTTCATGCCAATTGTATACGACGTTATTTACGAACTCGCCGGAAATTCCCCACATCAACGGATTGCGACGTCCGTTGTGAGCCATGAGGTTGCTGACTATCGAACACCCCTCGACACGATACTTTGACGAAGACGATCCACAGGAGGGCCCCATTGAATGTAGCGTTCTTTGTGGTAGACGACCGGATTCCGGGTGAGCGCTGTCAGCATCGCCTTCTGACACGATGGAATTGCTCAACGTGAAATTACGGCTTGAAGCCTTGGTTGTAGGGCCGACAAAGACCGTGAAGTTTTCATCTGTGGCCCACGATAGCGACATGTGATCGAAAATCATGTCGCTGTTCGGCGCACTGGAGCCGAGGACACCGATCGTTCGGTTACTTTCCGCCAGCGGAGAACCAGGGTCAATATTTCGAATCACGCAGTGACGCATGATCACATCGTGGGCTCCCTTGATGCGGATGCCACTGCCTTTGATGATAACGCCTGGACTCGGTGCTGTCTGACACGCAACGGTGACATTGCTGCCTTTTTCACCAAGCATCGTAAGGACGCCCCCGACTTTGCCACCGCGAATGGTCTCGAAAACGCCACCCACGGCGAAGACGATCGTTCGCGGCCCACTCATCACTTCGAGCGCCTCACGTAGCGAAGTCTTGCCATCGCCCGCATCAACAACATCAGCCAGCGTATCGACTATCACGACTCGACCTCCGCGGCCACCTTTCGCGTAGCGTCCGTGTCCGGTCGCGCCCGGGAATGCGAGCAGTCGACCATCCTCACCATGGGTCGCGCCCGGAGCAACAGGCACACCGCCACTGCCGGCGTCCTCGACACTTGTCGCAGGCGGCGCTTCCGCGTCGTATTCACCTTGAACTACGATTTCCTCGTCAGGGGCAGGGTCCAGCGTCTCTCTTCCGAGTTCAGCGGCAGCCTCGCTCGGGACTACATCGCCCACAGGTGCTTCACATTCCGATACCTGCGCCGAGTTGCCGCTCTCCTCTCCGCTGTCGGTTGGCGCCACTGCAGCTCCGATGGTGAGTTCAGCTGTCTGCGTGGACTGACTCTCTACAGGCGTTTGCCCCACAACGCTTTCAGCGATGGGCTTGACCTGAGTTTGCTCGGAATCCGGCTCTGAGCCGGTCAAAGCCTGTTCGACGTCCGGTAGTTGATCAGGCACCACTGACGCCACTTCCGCTACCGACTCCGCTGCAGGTTCGACAGGTGTTACTTCCGCTACCGGCTCCGCTGCAGGTTCGACAGGTGTTACTTCCGCTACCGGCTCCGGCTCCGGCTCCGGCTCCGGTGTCGGTGTCGGTGCCGATTCGACTGCTGCGACTTCCGCCGCCGGCTCAGCTGGCGATACCTCTGCTACCGATTCCGGCTCGAGCGGAACAACATCGATCCCAGATCCTGATTCGGAGACTAGCACCTCTGCCACCGGGGCCGGATCAGGATCTGTTGGCGTTACGTCCACGACGGCTAATTGATCCGGCGCTTCGGCAACCTCACTTTCTATCGGTTCGAACGGATTGACAGCTTCGCTCGCTATATCTGGTTGCACATTTCCAGCGTCCAGCTCGTCAACATCTGGCAACGCTGCCCCTGCTGCTGGCACCGACTCGGCAACGGACGTCTCGGGAACGCTATCTGTTGATGTAGGCTGCTCAGGTGCAGGCAGAGACGCCACTGCAGTGACCCGAACAGTCAGGTCCTGAGCGACAACCTCCTCGTTGTCGGCATCATCGAAACCCAACACAAGATATCGATACAGGCCCTGGTCGGTAATGGAAGTATCCACGAATCCATTGTCGTCAACGGTGCCGATGTAGCTGTAACCGGCAGGGACACTTGACGCACCGTCAGCACCGTCCTGGAAAACCGTGTCATCACAGAGGTTGGCCTGGGCGGTCCGATTTCGTAGTCCCACAGTCGAACCTTGCGGGAGTTTTCGACGGTAGATGTCGTAGGTACGCGCTTGTGTCGGCGTCCAGGTTATCGTCGTCTTTCCGTCCTGCTCGACAACTCCCAGAAACGACTCGTCCGATGTCGATTCGAAGCGAACCGCCTCACCGGCTGAAGCAACATTCGCCGGCAAGAAAGCCGTCGGAACCTTGTTCAGTGAGTTCTCAGATGTACTCTCCTGAGACCCGCTGCAGCCGTACAAGGCGATCACCATCAGCATCGATACTGTCGATTTCGCCAAAGGCAGCGACGCGTGATAGTGGAAAGTTCCTAAGTATGCGTGCATCGACATGACCTCGCGGACTCCGTCCGTTTTCCGGCTGAGTTGACTTGTGCAGAAAGTCCCTAAACCTGACGACCTGCCCAATTCAATTAGCGTCGATCAATGCGATTTCTTGATTTCACTTCGCCCACAATCGGATACGTCTCGCGGATATACCAACTTCATCAACCTCACCAGATAGGTCGTTGAAGAGCAAGTGGTAGCCGGAATTGGCGTTGGAGCGATCAAGTAGCCCGCTTCAGCAATCGCCAAGCTCGTTCAGAAATTCTTCTATGGCGGTATAGCCGTTGCCATCGACATCCGACTGATGGTCTTTCGGATCCGACGGGTTTAGCCTGTGCGCCCGTTCCCACTCATCGGCCATCCCGTCGCGGTCCTTGTCACGAGAATCGGGATGATGTGACTCGGCCCGCACTTCGTAATCGCGCTCGTGATCGCTTCCAATTCCAGCTTGCCCGGTCCCGGCTAGATACTCGGCAATGATGCGATCGTCCCACTCTCCCCTTACTGGTTTTGAAGCACCTACGCATTCAAGCCGAAAGTCCGAGATCTGATTTCTGCCAAGATCGGGTTCACCGACTGAGACGTTCTCGAGCTGCTCCTTCCGACCGTTTTGCGAATTGATGTACAAATTGTTGTCGACACGAAAGTTACTTCTTGGCGCACCCTCATCGATAAGAACGATCGGCGGATTACCCGGCTTTGACGTCGGACCGGACTTGAAGACATTGCCCCAGGCATGCAAATCGATGCGCCCGGGTTTGTGTGGTTGTGCGGACAGGGCCGTTTCATGCCAGTTGTAGATCACGTTATGAGCCAGCTCCCCACTCATGCCCCACACCAAAGGGTTGCGCCTTCCATTGTTGGCTATAAGATTTCCGACGATTGAACACCGAATCATGCGGAAGTTCTGCGAGGATGAGGCACACGAAGGCCCCATAGAATGAAGGTAGCGCTGCGGCAATCGGCCTGACTCCGGGTGACTGCTGTCGGCGTCCCCCTCTGCAATGATCGAGCGGCTTAGTGTGATGTCCCGAAGATTCTCCTTGGCTTTAGGTCCGACAAAAGCCGTAAAATTCTCATCGGTCGCCCATCCCAGCGACAGATGATCGAAGATTAGATCGCTTCCAGCCTTCTCACCGCCATAGATCGTGATAGTACGACTGCTCTCCCCTTCGGGTGCACCGGGATCCAGATTGCGAATGGCACAGTGCCGCATGACGATATCGTGAGCTCCACCGCGAATCCTTATGCCATGTCCACGAATCAACACCCCGGGAGCCGGCGCTGACTGACAGGCAACCGTGACGTAGCTGGCCTTCTCGCCCGCCATCAGAATGATGTCTTCTCCTGTGTCGAATATCCCGCCGACATCGAATACGACAGTGCGCGGACCACTCATCTCCTGAAGCGCCTCTCGCAAGGAAGTCTTGCCGTCCTCAGCGACCACATCACCCAACGTGTCGACGATCACTATTCGACCGCCGCGGCCACCACGAGCAAACCGTCCATACCCCTCGGCACCGGGGAAAGCGGTGGGCTCCCCGTCGCGTCGCGCTACCTCACCGTCCGCCGAGCCTTCGGCATGGGCATTGGAAACAAACGCGAGCGTGACGAGGGCCACCAGCAACACGCCTGCAGACGAAGCACGCCTGCAGAGTTTGCCACTATCGTTCGTGAAGCGGGCACAACATTCCGTGAAATACCGTTGCATTACCGACGCCTGTAGTGGTCTCCGTGCTAGCTGCACGTGAACACTATATCGTAGGATATGCAGAGAACAACTGCATTTCAGCTGAGTCTTTGAGCCACTGATTCAGCAGTCGCCCAATTCGTTCAGAAACGCTTCGATAGCGGTGTACCCGCTACGAGTCGAGGTTGCCCGGTGATCGTTCGGGTTGTTCGGATCGAGCCCGTGCGCACGCTCCCAAGCGTCCGCCATCCCGTCGCGGTCCCGATCTCGGGAGGCAGGGTGCCGCGTATCTGATCGCGGCTCGAAGACGCGCTTGTGATTGGTAGCGATTCCGACTTGTCCAGTGCCATTTCGATATTCCGAAATGACTCGTTCGTCCCAGGCGTCTCTTGCTGGTCGAGAAGCGCCAACACAACCCAGTCGGAAACTGGAAACGCTGTTTCTTCCCAGATTCGGGCTTCCGTAAGATGCACTCCTGAGCGCCGTTTTCCGGTTTGAGGAGTCAATGTAGGAGTTTCCATTGACTCGAAGATGGGTTGAACCAGGTTCGTTGATCAGTACCATCGGACGATTGCCCTGCTTCTCCGAGGGGCCGGCCTTGAATTGATTGTCCCATACATGTAGATCCAGTCGTCCAGGCTTGTGCGGGCGAGCATCCAGGGCCGTTTCGTGCCAGTTGTAAATGACGTTTTTGGCAAGCTCTCCACTCATTCCCCACATCAAAGGGTTTCTTCTGCCGTTGTGGGCAATGAGATTGCCGATGATCGAGCAGCCAACCATTCGATAGCGATCTGATGAAGACGCACACGAAGGTCCCATCGAGTGGAGCGTGCGTCTTGGCAAGCGCCCGGATTCAGGATGTGTGCTGTCAGCATCGCCTTCGGCTATCAGTGACCGACTCAATGTGATGTTGCGCAGATCCGCCTTGGCCGTGGGACCGACGAACGCTGTGAAGTTCTCGTCGGTTGCCCATCCGAGCGACATGTGATCGAAGATCAGATCGTTTCCTGCTGTCGTGCCACCGTAAATCGTGATTGGACGACTGCTTCCCGATAACGGCAGCCCTGGGTCGATGTTTCGGATGGCGCAATGCCGCATGACGATGTTGTGCGCACCGTTGCGTATGCGTATCCCGCTACCTCGGATCAAGACGCCCGGTGAGGGTGCCGATTGGCAGGCAACGGTGACGTTGCTGTCGTCTTTACCGACCATCAATATGGTCTTCTTTCCGGTGTCGAAGGTACCGCCAACGTCGAAGACGACAGTGCGAGGTCCCTTCATGACCTCGAGCGCTTCCCGTAATGACGTCCGGCCATCGTTCGCAACACGGTCGAGCAAGGTATCGACAATCACGACGCGCCCGCCCCGACCACCACGGGCGAATCGCCCATGTCCTTCGGCGCCCGGGAAGGCAAGCAGCTTGCCGTTCTCGACCACCGTCGGCGACGACTCAGGCTCGGTAACCGGGTTTGGGGCTGGACTCGGTGCTGGTATCGGTGCTGGACTTGGTGCTGGACTTGGTGCTGGACTTGGTGCTGGAGTCGGCGTCGGCTCGGGTTCGGACACTGGAATCATCGGCAGATTCTCTACCTTCTCGACTACGCCAGTGTAGAGGCTTGCCTCAGCAAGACTCACATGAAGTGCCAGGTCGTCGAGAGTCCCAGCGCCGCGAATCAGGACACTGTTGACTGCAACAATACGATTGCCTGAATCGCCGGCAGCCAGATCTGCCTGCAGATCGCGCACGTGCGTATGCCACAGACCATCGATTGCGTTTTCGCCGAGCCCGTGGTCAACGTATCCGCTCTTGTAGCCAAGCAGACTCTTGCCCGTGGTACGGTATCTGAGCGTTCGCCGCCCACGGTCCGTATAGAGCACGACATAGACTATGTAGGACTCTTGCGAACGCATGCTCCACGATAGGTACTTTTCGTTGAAATTGCCCCATCTACTGGATCCATAGCCGATTTGAAAGGCGTCGTTAAGCGATCCTGTGAATACTATCGCGCGGTCACCATCCACGGGATTGACTTCGTTCTTCACACCTGTCGCAGAAGATGTTCGCGCAGCAATACGCCAGTTTTGCGTATTTCCCACGTCACCGTTTTCGTAGACGGTCGTAGCAACAGTCGGACTGCTCATGGTGAGAGAGGTACCGACTAGCAAGGCCGAAAGCGCGATCGGCAGCTTTGCAGTCGCGGGGCAGTACCGCCGAGCAATCACGGTCCAGAGCGCCCTGCAAACCTCTGAATTTACTAATGTTGATACTCTCAGGTGCATCTGAATTTCCCGTACAGGTAGTTAGAAATGATCAGTTCGGCTACGCTGCCCTGAGTAGTCCTGAAGATTGTCAAAATTCTCCTGGATACCAGTCAATTCTGAATGGCGAGCGTCGAACTTGATGGCCGACACATGCTCTAGCGGCAGTGTGTCCCGTTTCTGTTTCCCCGCTGTAGATACAGTCTTTAACCTGCTTGGCGTTGCAACACGCAACGCCAAGCACGCGAGTTCATTCTTCTCTCATCGTCGTTCTCGGGATCGCCCTGTACACAACGGCGTGTATCGCTTCCATGATCGGCAGGACCGATGACGTTACGATCAACACACTGCGCGGCTTCAATGGCCGCTCTGTCAGACACCTATTGAATCAGGAACAAGAAGCAATGCGGGTTGTACACATCATCAGTGGCCTGCGGAACGGCGGAGCGGAGGCGATTCTGTTCCGACTGGTTACCAACGATCCGGAAAATCAACACACTGTTGTGTCGATGATGAACGAGGGCTACTACGGTGCACGTTTGCGCGATTGCAACGTTGATCTCGTAACTCTGCAGATGCCACCGGGAAAGCTGACGGCGAAAGGCTTGTTCCAGCTCTGGCGCGCGCTAAGGCGACTGCGGCCGCAGGTAGTACAGACATGGATGTATCACGCGGACCTGGCTGGCGGCATCGTTGCTCGATTGGCCGGCAACAATGCAGTCGTTTGGGGCCTTCATCACACAACGCTCGATGTTCAGCGCACACCAAGAGCCATTCGACTGCTGGCCCGTGCCTGTGCGTTTGCATCGCGGTTTGTTCCATCAAGAATCATCAGCTGCTCTGACGAGGGAGTCGTCGTTCACAGAAGATTGGGCTACAGCTCAGAAAAACTCGTCACCGTAAACAACGGCTACGACGTCAACGAATTTTCGCCATCGCTTGAAGCTCGTGAGAGAACACGGTCGAATCTGGCTGTCACCAAGGACACGGTGTTGCTCGGAATGGTTGGCCGATGGCATGAGCAGAAAGACCACGAGAATCTGTTGCTCGCCCTGCAGCTGTTGAAGACCGCCACAGACAAGAGTTGGCATTGCATAATGGTCGGGCCCGGTGTAGACGAAAAAAACGACGTGCTCCTCTCCAGTCGGAAGAACAAGTATCTGACCGATCACGTTAGATTTCTGGGTCCAACAGATGATGTTCCTGCATTGATGAACGCTCTCGACATTCACGTTCTCTCCAGCGCATTCGGCGAGGCTTTCCCCAACGTCATCGCTGAAGCCATGGCCTGCGGCACACCCTGTGTCACTACAGACGTTGGAGACGCCGCACTCATGGTCGGAACAATGGGCTGGAGCGTACCGCCATCAGACCCTGATGCCCTTCAGGCGGCACTTACCACCGCAATCGATGCGATGACAGATACAACCAGTTGGAACAGCCTTCAGGTCGAAGCAGTTGCACGTGTCACGTCGCACTTCGCCCTACCCGGAATGGTTGCTGCCTACTCTCGGGTGTGGAATGAAGCCATCAGACAGGCCTAACCAAGGCATTGCTTCCGAAGATGCAATTCGCTGGATTGCCTATGCCCTGCTTACACCCGCGGAGTCGCGCAATAGCCTCTTCGCGAACCACAGGTAATAAACAGCTGCGAACAGTGCAAAGAGCACCCACGCGATGAGCGGCTGTTCAAGTTCGAGGAAACGATTCAGTAGCAATGGAGACACGACAAGGATTGCAAACCCGAATGACACCACTACAGGCCGGATCGCCTGCCAGACAGACATGTCGGCAAGCTGATGAACACGTACCAGCATATACACACACATGGCCGACGATACCACTGAAAAGAACACCAAGGCCCAAATCGCACTACTCAGCAACCAGCCACAAAACAAGGCTACGACGCGCAAGATGGCTTGAACGAGCTGAATGATCGAAAGCTCAGCGTCTCGGCTCTTCTTTGAAAAGATAATCAGGACAGGCGTCGAAACGAAGACCAGGTATACCCACGGTGCCATGATCGCAGAGAAGACTCCGGCTTCCGACCAGGCACTACCGAAAATTATGGCAAAACTGTCCTCGCCAGCAACCATCAACGCGAGAGTCGGAACAGCCGCTAACATGCACAGCGAAGAGGAAAAGATACGAATAATGTGCCCTAACCATTCGTTGTCGTCACTGGCAACGACGCGCGAAGTGAAAACACTGCTGATCGATTCGCTGACCAAAGTCAAAGGCGTCGACAACATGCGTTGTGACAAGGCATAGAGTCCCGCGCCCGCCGGCCCCACCAGTGCTGCAAAATAGACGGTTGGCAGCTGACGGCCAGTAACGCTGAGCAGTGTTCCCCAAGTAGAATGTATCGGGAATCGACGAAAGTCACTTGCCTGTAATACCAGCTCCGACCTTGTCACTGATTGACCGTGGTCACTCATCGCGCGTCGAAACGGCACTGCCAATCTGAAGAATCCCGCAATTCGCCCTACGACCTGACCAAGGACCAATGCAGCGACTCCGAATCGAAAGCCACCGATCTGCACCAAGGTCATTGCTGCGCTTTGCTGTACTCGAGCTTTTGCCAGCGGTATGAATGATCGGGTTCGAACACCCCACAATCGGAACGCCTCGAACCAGCCAGCAAAAAGTACCGCAACAGGCAGCAGGTAAAACCACTTGCTGTCTTCCTGGACATTTACCAGGCGCGCAAACGTGTCACCGAACATCAACAACAGAAATAATACAACTGCAGCCATTCCGACTCCGATGACAAGACACAAGAGCACCGTCGCCACACCAGCCCGATCGTTTTTCGCAAGCGGTATGGCAATTTGATACCGCAGGCTTGCAACAACCATCAGCATGTTGAGCATTGAGCTGAATATCGCAAGAAATCCGAATTCCTGCGGCGTGTACAGTCGAGTCAACAGCGGCGATGCCAGCATGACAATGAATTGTGCCAGGAGCGAACCGCTGGCGAGAACCGACATGCTACTGAAAGCAGAGCCTGACTGCAGCTGCTGACGCAATTTACCGACTATTGTCATTCGGGCTGCTGCCAATCGAATCGCCGTTCGACGCATTCCGAGAGCAGGTCAAGATCGTCGCGAAGACGAGCATGCACAACCGCTTGCTCGTCTGATGAAAGGCGTGGCTTTTCAGAGTAGCTCGAAAAAAGAAGGCGCCGAACGCCCGAGTTCTTTGCCGTATTAGTCAACTGGTGGAAGCCATGTCGTCGCAAGTAACGGGCGACCGAATATGCCACACGAGTGACACGCTGATTTGATGGCATCAAGGATTCGTTAACGCGTCCAGACATCTCATCAACCACCTTGATCGAATCAATGCCGATGCCGGCGCACAGCGAATCGACAAGACCTTGCTTGTCATGTAACAGATCTTCGTACTGCAACACCGTTACGCGTTCGCGACCGAAAGCCTGCTGCCAACGCTTGGTGTGATGCCCGTAGCGCGCCGTTTCAAGCAGGAACGGGCGCTGATCGAGCACATCAAGAAAGGCCTCCCCCGCCCTCACCTCTCCGCGCTGTAGCAAGTGCAAATAGAAGGAATAGAGGCGAGCGGCCGGGTCTCGCAGGCTGCAGATGATTCGACAATCCGGCGCGGCTGCCCTGATACGCGGTAAGGCGGACTCGGAGTGAAAATAGCTTGGCCCCACTTCGCCACGCTTAAGCAATGGTTCGGCAGTTGCAAACAAGGCCTTGAACCAATCTTCACCGCGCGCGTGAATAGAATCGTCATTGAAATAGAATGTCTCTTTTACTTCGCTCGGCAGAACAACACCTGGGTGGCTACGAAGCAAAACATCCATCCAGGATGTCCCTGTCTTGAATGGACCGACCAGGACAAAATCAACCAGATCCGATCTGCTCAAGCTACGCTCCTTGACGAGGATGCTCGTAGTGCTGCGTATATCGAAAGCGTTTCCGCCACGACTGACTCCACTGAAAATCCAGCTTCAGCAATTGATCTACCCTGCTTCGCCATGACATGGCGGCGCTCTGAATCATTGATCAGCGCAAGCAGCGCGTCGCTCAACGCTGCCACATCACGAGGCGGCACAAGCAGACCGCTCACCTCATGCTTGACGATGTCTCTGCAGCCAGGCCAGTCCGTGCAAACAACTGCACGTGCGCTTGCACATGCCTCAATCAGAACCTTCGGCAAACCTTCTCCGTAGTAGGTAGGTAGACACACAATGTGGCATTCCGCCAACAACGCAGTCATGTCGTCACATTTGCCGCGCCAATCGATCAACCCTTCCATGCTCCATTCGACAACATCAGCGTCTCGCACACTCTGAGGATTCTCGGCATCGATCGCACCCGCAAGAACAAAGCTCACATCAGGATGACTTTTTCGAACATGACGTGCCGCCTCGACGAATTCCCGTATACCCTTACGCCACAAAAGTCGACTGGCCAGAAGTACCTTGAGCGAGCCGGCGCGCTCCGGCGTGGCGCGAAAGCGCACGAGATCGACACCTGACCCTGGAATCAACGTCAAGCGTGATGGATCTATCCAGTTGTTCTCGATGAACAGATCCCGATCGGAATCGTTCTGAACGATGACGTGAGCGTTATCGTGACGAAGCACCATCTTGTACGCCGCGCTGGCGGCGCTTCGAACCAGCCGCTCGTGAAGGCTATTGGCAACAAAAAAATTGCCGAGACCGGCAACAGCAAAGACGACCGACTGAATGCGAAGCAATCGTCCCAGCAAACCACCGTAAATAAGCGACTTTATAGTGATCAGATGTAGCGTATCAGGCCTGATCTGCCGAATAACCCTCCATAAACTCAAAAATGCAATGAGTTCCGACATGAACCCAGTACCGCGAGGCGAGAGTGTCCAGTCGTGAAACGTACAGCCGATTTGTTCGAACTGTGCAACCGTGTCATCGCGTCGAGCCACGATATGGACGGCGTAACCTGCATTGATCGCAGCAACCACAATTTCGAACCGATGCGATGAAAGAAACCAGGCGTCATTGACGACATACAGTACAACCGGAGAGTCAGACATGACGAGACTTCAATATTCCGAAATCGAGTTGACTCAAGAGTTCCGAATGCAGCTCCTTCAACAATTGCTCCTTGTCAATCCATGGCCGTGCGGCATCGGCTATCTGCCTCCGACTGCTACCCTCGCAAGTGCGAGAGAAAGCGAGAATTTCCTCGATGTCGCATGTACCGTGACGATAGTACGGGAAGGCCCCGTCGAAAACGTCTTCATGCCCGGAGAATACCGGCAGACCAGCCACTAGGTATTCACGCACCTTGAGCGTGCATGCCTGGTGCATATCCTTTCGAAAAAGCGCGAACGAACCCAGACCCACGCTGCAACGTGACGCCAACGTCTCAACGTCGGCCGGG
>Ga0209828_1002077_pt1 | contig 17131 bp, 17 predicted proteins | sample MaitaG_FD_187429 | JGI IMG/M metagenome (GOLD analysis project Ga0209828, IMG submission 187429) | Marine algal microbial communities from Maine, USA - Maine_Asex2 metaG (SPAdes) (version 2) | ecosystem: Host-associated > Algae > Red algae > Unclassified | place: Maine, USA | collected 2015-01-05 | reverse complement strand
AAGCAAATGCTGTAACCGAAATTGTTTGTGCTATATCTGGCGCATTTGCTAAGTCGAAATCTACAGAGGTATTTAAATCTACCTCAGTAATTTTTTCGATTAAAACAGTATTTTCTTTAAACATAGTTTTAACACCAAAACTTTTATATATTAAGGCTAAAGCCGAATCGCCTTGCAAACTGTCTTTTTTATATGATGAAATACTAATTGAAGTTCCCACATTTGCTAAAGCAACAATACTATAAAAATAAGAAGCCGATGACCAGTCTGATTCTACTGTAAGTTGCTTGGTTGTTGGTTGTTGGTTGTTAGAATTAACACTGATGATGTTGTCTTTAAATTTAGTTTCTACTCCAATTTGCTTTAGCAAACTCAACGTCATATTAATATATGGCACCGAGGTTATCTTCCCTTTTAAGGTTAACTCTAATCCGTTTTTTAATTTTGAAGCAATAAGCAGTAATGCAGAAATATATTGACTACTCACATCTGCATCTAAAGCTACTTTGTGTTTAGTTAAATGTTTCCCTTTTATTAAAAGTGGTGGAAAGCCTTCGTTTTCTTTATACGTAATATCTGCTCCCAATTGATTTAAGGCATCGACCAATATTTTAATTGGTCGCTCTTTCATACGTTTAGAACCAGTAATTATTGTTTCTCTGTTATTTTGAGTTGCAAAATAAGCAGTTAGAAATCGCATAGCGGTTCCTGCATGATGAATGTCTATGGTTTTTTCTGTTGAAGCTAAAGCTTTGGACATTAGTTGAGAATCGTCACTATTAGAGACATTCTCAATTTTAATTTCTGGATACAAGGCTTGTAATAATAATAATCTGTTAGATTCACTTTTTGAACCTGTAATCTGGATGGACGACTTCTTACTGATTGAAGATTTTTGGAGGACTATATTCATGAGTTTTAAAAAAGCACCTGTACTGCGCTCTATCTGGCTTTACTATTACTTTAACTTCTCGTTATTATGGTGACGCTCGTGATCACGTTTTGTTTTTATATCTAATTTTTTATCAAACGCCTGTTGCAGGTCAATTCCTGTTTGGTTTGCTAAGCATAAAACTACAAACATAACGTCTGCTAATTCTTCTCCTAAATCTTTATTTTTATCGCTTTCTTTCTCGCTTTGCTCTCCATAGCGCCTGGCAATAATTCTGGCTACTTCACCTACTTCTTCTGTAAGTTGCGCCATATTAGTAAGCTCATTAAAATACCTAACACCATGGTTTTTAATCCACTTATCGACTTCTTGTTGTGCGTTTTTAATATTCATTATTCTTGCGTTTAAAATGTAAAAATAGTAAAACTATTAAGCATGGAATACCAATATATTTTAATTCGCTTAAAATTACTTGCAATCCCCAACTTGAAAAGAATTCGCTTACACCAATTGGTGAAACTTTTATGACTCTCCACGGAAAGAAAAAACGTTCCATATTAAACGGTATTAAAAAACCAACACCTCTGCCTCCTGTTGTTAAAGCATCTAAAATACCATGCGATACTGTTGATAAAAAAATAACCAAAAAGTATAATACCCTTTTTGCTTTTGTAAATATAAAAGCTAAGATAGTTGCCCAAATAAAAGCAAACAAAATAGAATGTGTAAAACCACGATGTCCAAAAGGATGAGAATATGGGATTTTACCAAAAGTGATAACATCTAAATCTGGAATTAATGCAGAACCAATAGCTAAAAATAGTAATAGTTTGCTGCTTTTTGAATGTGCTATTTTGGTTATTGTAAAACCAACTAATCCATGACCAAAAACTGATGCCATTACTCTTTATTTTTAGAATCAATAATGATTGTAACTGGACCATCGTTTAATAATTTCACTTTCATGTCTGCTCCAAAAACACCTGATCCAATTGGCTTATTTAAAATAGATTCTAATGTGCTATTAAAAGCTTTGTATAATGGTAATGCAACATCTGGTCGTGCTGCTTTTATATAACTTGGTCTGTTGCCTTTTTTTGTGCTTGCTTGTAACGTAAATTGACTTACAACTATGGCATCTCCTTTGGTTTCTAATAATGATTTGTTCATTACGCCCGTTTTGTCTTCGAAAATACGAAGATTAGCAATTTTATTAGTGAGCCAAGTAATATCCTCTTGGGTGTCTTCTGCTACGATGCCTAGTAAAATTAAAAGTCCGCTTTTAATTGAAGCCACTTTTTTACCATCGATTGTAACACTGGCTTTGCTAACTCTTTGGATTACTAATTTCATTATTCTTTATCCCAAACGTCTGTTCTGTAATGTTGGTCGTCACCTTCAATTATTTGTAGATAGCTCTTATAACGCGACGCTGCAATTTCACCTTCCTCTAAGGCTTCTTTTACTGCACAATTAGGTTCTTCAATATGCATGCAATTATTAAATTTACAATCTTGACTCAATTTAAAAAACTCTGGAAAATAATCACTTATTTCTTTCTTTTCCATATCCACCACTCCAAAACCTTTAATACCTGGTGTATCTATAATTTTTGCGTTAAAACTTAAATCGAACATTTCTGCAAATGTTGTGGTGTGTTGTCCTTGAGAATGTTGTGAGGAAATAGACTTTGTATTTAAATCTAAACTTGGCTCTATAGTATTTACTAAAGTAGATTTTCCAACACCAGAATGTCCTGTAAAAACACTTACTTTACCTTCCATTAAACTTTTAATCGTATCTATATTTTCGCCTGTTTTGGCAGATACACTAACACAATCGTAACCTATATTAGTATAAATATGCTCCAAGTATTTAACTTCTAAAATAGTATCTTCATTGTATGTGTCTATTTTATTAAAAACCAATACTGTTTTAATAGAATAGGCTTGAGCAGTCACTAAAAAACGATCTATAAAACTGGTAAATGTTGGCGGATTATCTATTGTAATGAGCAAAAAAACCTGGTCTATATTTGAAGCAATAATGTGTGTTTGTTTGGAGAGATTAACAGATTTTCTAACTATATAATTTTCACGATCATGAATTTTATTAATAACACCAGTTTCTTCATCACTTTTGGTATCTAATTCGAAATCCACATAATCACCAACGGCAATTGGATTGGTACTCTTTATGCCTTGAAGTCGAAATTTACCTTTTATTCGGCATTCGTAGGTAGTACCAGTTTTAGTTTTAACGGTGTACCAACTTCCAGTAGATTTATATACTAATCCTGTCATTACTTACAAAGATGCCATTATTAATTAATATTAAAAAATGATTAACTAATAATGGCATATATAATAATTTAAAATGAAGATTACCCTTTAATTACCTTTTCTTGATGGTTAATAGACTCTTGATGCACTGCTTTAAAGAGTCTTAAAATAAACTCTTCGCTCAAGCCTTTTTCATCGCCTTGAAGCACCATTTTACCTAAAATCTCATTCCAACGTTTACTTTGTAAAACAGCAACGTTTTTCTGCTTTTTTAGCTTACCAATACCATCTGCTACTTGCATACGCTTGCCTAATAAATCTATAAGTTGATTATCTACAACATCAATTTGTGCTCTTAAGTTTGTTAATTCTTGATTATATTCTGCTTCTGGATCACTCTCTTTTCTAATTTTTAAATCCTTCATCATTTGAATTAATGAAGATGGTGTTACCTGTTGTGCAGCATCACTCCACGCATTGTCTGGGTCTGTATGTGTTTCCACCATTAAACCATCAAAATTAAGATCTAATGCGGTCTGGCAAACATCAAAAACCATATCTCGATTTCCTGTTATATGCGAAGGATCGTTAATTAATGGTAAATCTGGAAATCTATTTTGAAACTCAATAGCAATTTGCCATTCTGGAATGTTTCTATATTTGGTTTTTTCGTACGTTGAAAACCCTCTGTGTATTGCTCCTAAATTTTTAATTTCAGCAGTATATAATCTTTCAATACCACCTAACCATAGGGCTAAATCTGGGTTTACAGGATTTTTAACTAAGACAATTTTATCTGTACCAGCTAAAGCATCTGCTAATTCTTGCATAATAAAAGGACTCACAGTAGACCGCGCGCCAATCCACAGTAAATCTACATCATTTTCAATCGCCAACTTTACGTGTGCCGCATTGGCTACTTCTGTACAGGTTTTCATTCCTGTTTGTTCTTTCACTTTTTTAAGCCAACCTAACCCTAAAGCACCAACGCCTTCAAACATTCCTGGTCGTGTGCGTGGTTTCCAAATACCTGCTCTGTAGTAACTTACGTCTGTATCTTTCAATTCGTGAGCAATTTTTAAAACCTGCTCTTCTGTTTCTGCGCTACATGGTCCTGCAATTACTAGTGGATGGTCTAAGTTCATCTCATTTAACCAGTTTCTCATTTCTTTTTTATTTTCCATAAATCTTATTTTTTAAGAAAAAAAAGTGAAGAGTAGAGAAAAAAGACTTGTTTTAAATATATTAAAGTGGTCAACTATAAAATCACTATTTATAAAGTCTCTATTCTTTTATCTATTTTCTTATTTCTAATGTTACTTTAATCCGTTTAATATTTGTTTTATATAATTTGTGTCTTTCATTTCATTAAAAACACCTTCAAAATTATCGTTTTCCATTTTATTTTTAAACTGTGTTAAATTGGCAATGTAATTTTCCAACGTTTCTATAACATTGTCCTTATTTTGTTTAAAAATTGGCGTCCACATCGCTGGCGAACTTTTTGCTAAACGTACTGTGCTTTCGAAACCAGAACCCGCCATATCGAATATATCTCTTTCATTTTTCTCCTTTTCAATCACTGTTTTTCCAAGCATAAAAGCACTAATATGAGACAAATGAGACATGTATGCAATATGTTTATCATGTGCTTCTGGATTCATATAACGCATTCTCATTCCTATTTCAGTAAATAGACCTAATGCTTTTTCTTGAAGTTTGAAAGCTGTTTTTTCTACTTCGCAAATTATATTTGTTTTATGCTGAAACAAATTTAAAACAGCTGCTCTTGGTCCAGAAAACTCTGTTCCTGCAATGGGATGCATGGCTAAAAAATTTCTTCTTTTGGGATGATTTTCTACCACTTTACAAATATCTAATTTGGTCGATCCTACATCTACTACTAATCCAAAATCTGAAACTTTATCTAATATTTCTGGTAAGAGAGCTACAGCGGCATCAACAGGAATAGATAGTATTATCAAATCTGCTTTATCCAAATCTTCTAAAATTGCTCTCTTGTCTATAATACCTAATTCTATAGCTTCAATTAAATGCTGCTCGATTTGATCTATACCATAAACAGTAGCATCTGGTCTTTTTTTCTTTATATCTAAAGCCAGACTCCCACCTATTAATCCCACGCCTATTATGTATATACTATTTATTCCCATCTGTCTTTTAGACATCTTCCCTTAAGGAAGAATTAATTATTATTTTATAAATACCTGCTAGGTTTGGATACCAAAAAATTTAGTTTTGCCTTACAGAAAATTATACTCTTGTAATTGCTTGTTCAATTTCTTCGATTGTTGCGCATAATGAAAAACGCACATAACCTTCTCCTTGGCTACCAAATATGGTACCTGGTGTTATAAAAATATTTTTTTCTTTTAATAATTTATCTATAAATTTTTCAGACTCAAAAGGTGGAGGTAATTTTGCCCAAACAAACAAACCGCTAGCATTTTCGTCAAACGTACAATTTAATTTTGTTGCTAATTCCCAAACTAATTTTCTACGTCGTTTATAAACGTTATTTAAACTTACAAACCACATCTTAGAAGAATTTAGAGCTATAATCGCTCCTTTTTGAATACCAAAAAACATGCCTGAATCCATGTTGCTTTTCACTTTTAAAACCGCGTTTAACAAATTGTAATTACCAAGTAACATTCCAACTCTCCAACCAGCCATATTAAAAGTTTTACTTAAAGAATTTAATTCTAGACAATGGCTTTTAGAGCCTTCAATACTTAGAATACTTAGTGGTTCATTATTTAATATAAAACTATATGGATTATCATTTACCAATAAAATATCATGCTTTTTAGCAAAAGCTATTAGTGTTTTAAAGATTTCTACTGTTGCTTTTGCTCCAGTTGGCATGTGTGGGTAATTTAACCACATAATCTTTACTTTACTTAAATCTTGTTTTTCAAGCTCCGCAATATTTGGGCACCAATTATTGTCTGGATCTAAGTTATAAAAGATAGGTTTAGCTTGTAATAATTTGGTAACCGAAGTATAGGTTGGGTAACCTGGATTTGGTATTAAAACCGCATCACCTTCGTTTAAAAAAGCCATAGAAATATGCATGATACCTTCTTTGCTTCCCATAAGTGGCAAGACTTCTGTTGCTACACTAATATTTACATTAAAATGCGATTTATAGAAATTACCAATGGCTTCACGCAATTCTGGCAAACCTTGGTAATTTTGATATTTGTGCGCATTTACATCTTTAAAACTTTCAGTGATTGCAGCAATAACTTTTCCAGGTGGTTGTAAATCTGGACTCCCAATACCTAAATTAATTATAGGTTTCCCTTGAGATTTAAGGAAATTAACTTCCTTTAATTTCTTAGAAAAGTAGTATTCCTCAACGCTAAGTAGTCTTTTTGCAACTTCCATTATTGTTTTGCGTTTTTATATTCTCCTAATATTTTAAAATGTGTTGCCATAATATTAATTATGGACTTAGCCTTTTTAAAATCTTTATAGTCATTAAATGTGATATCTGCAAAAAAGGCATACAACCAAGGTGTTTCAATCTTTGGTAGCGATTGTATTTTGGTTAGATTAAGTTTACAATCACTCATAACATTAAGTATTGTTGCTAAGCTTCCACGTTTGTGATCGAGTTCAAACTTAATTGATGCTTTATTTATTTCAGTATTTTTAATTTTATAAGGTTTTTTTCTAACGATGGCAAATCGTGTTTCGTTTTGTTTAATGGTTTGAATACTTTTTGCTAATATATCTAGCTCGAAAATTGAAGCTGCTAATTTACTTGCAATAGCTGCTATGCCATTTATTTTTTCATGATGAATTCGTCTAGCAACCTCGGCAGTATCTTTATCTTCAACCAATTTAATATGTGGATAATTTTTAAAAAATACTTTACACTGCAATAAGGCCATTGGGTGCGAGTATACTTCATTTATATCTGCAATATCTTGATTTGGTAACGCCATTAAATTATGCTGAATATCTAAATAATGTTCACCAACTATATGAAGGTTATGACTATCTATTAAAGCATAGTTTGGTATAATTGAGCCCGCGATAGAGTTCTCCAAAGCCATAATTGCAGCTTCGGTTTTTTCTAAAAGTACCGCGTCTACAGTATCGTCAAAAGATAAACATTCGTTTACTTCTATGTGTTTTCCAAAATAATCTTGTGACACAATGTGGTGAAACGATCCTTTTACTCCTTGTATGGCTACTGTTTTAATCAAAAACTTAATTTTTTAATGAGATCCCAAAATGCGTTGGGATTATTTAAATATTGTATTTTTTGTTATTTTAAAATTAAATTATTAAATAAAAAAAGTCCCGATTACTATCGAGACTTGCTTTTAAATATATGTTTATAAAAATTACATATACACAGTCTCGTTCTTTTTACTAAAAAAGAAATAGAATCTGCTAAAATATGTAGTTAGTATTGTTTTCATCTTAAGTTTCCGCGAAAGCGATAATTTAATTATAGTGCTAAAGTAAATAATTAATTTACAAATAAAAATACTAAAGCATGGATTTTAATGTTTTATCTCAAGTTTTAAAGATTTACGAACAAAGCGTTCTATAAATTACAGAATGTTTATTTTTGAAGAAAGAATATTAAGATGTCTATTAAAGTTGAAAATATAACTAAAGTGTATGGTGAGCAGAAAGCGCTTAGTAACGTGTCTTTTGAAATTAAAAAGCCAGAGATCGTTGGTTTTCTAGGCCCTAATGGAGCTGGAAAGTCTACAATGATGAAGATATTGACCACTTTTATTACTCCAACTGGAGGTGCTGCAACGGTAAATGGATATGATATTATTACCAATGCCAAACAAGTGCAACAGAGTGTTGGCTATTTACCTGAACACAATCCGTTATATTTAGAGCAATATGTTCGTGAATATTTGTCTTTTAATGCTAACGTTTATAATATTAGTAACAATAGAATTGAAGAGGTTATAGAGCTTACTGGTTTAACTCCTGAGGCTCGTAAAAAAATAAGGCAGTTATCTAAAGGTTACAGACAGCGTGTTGGTTTAGCTAATGCACTATTGCATAATCCAGATGTTTTAATTCTTGATGAGCCCACAACTGGTTTAGATCCAAATCAATTAGTTGATATTAGAAACCTTATAAAATCTATTGGTAAGGAAAAAACCGTTTTTCTATCTACACATATTATGCAAGAAGTAGAAGCCATGTGCGATCGTGTAATAATAATTAACAAAGGTGAAATTGTAGCTAATAAAAAACTAACCGAACTTCGAGACGGGCAAGAGCAAACTGTTATTGTAGAATTCGATTATCGCGTAGAAGATGCTTTTTTACTAAAGTTACCCAACGCTAAGAGCGTGAAAAATACGCATGATTTTATTTACGAAATTATCTTTACTACTAAAAAAGATATGCGTTCTTATGTGTTTGATTTTGCTCATGATAATGAGTTAAAAATCCTTCAGCTACATCAAAAAAATGCAAGTTTAGAAAGTATGTTCAGGGAATTGACAGCATAGCATTATATACTATAAATGTCTTAAATTTTCTAAAAATTTTTTAAAAGACTATATTCAACTTACCCTTGCAATCGATAAAATCCCTGCTAATCAAGGCCATCTATTCGAAAATTACACGACCTGTATATTGTGCTTCAATGTCCAGAATTGGAGGCCTGTTAACAACAATAACATCTCCTGTACTTACCAAATTTGCTGTTAAAGAAACCTGCGGATTGACAATGATATCGTTAGAACCGCGGTGAAAGAGCGTGACGTTTTGCACGGCAAAATTTCGACCTTCAAAACGCGCATCGCCAGAGGCATAAAATATGTTTAAATCATTAGTACTTCCTTCAATTTTCATACTCGCCAAATTATTTAGCACAATTACCAATGAAGAGTTTTCAATATTTAAATTAAAGATGCCATCTGTATGGAACTCACCTGTATAATCTTCAGAAAGTAGTTTTATATTTGGATAAGTAAGCACACCGTCGCTTCTTGTAGGTAAACCTGTACTACTTCTAATTTCTGTTAAATTTGGAGCAGTTATATACATTTTAGTAATTCCATAGTCACGGGTTAAATTACAGCCGTTGTTATTGTTTAATAGAAGCCTACCATTTTCTACTTTTACTGTGATTTCGTCAATTAAAAACTCTCCAGTTTCTACCGTAACTTTATGTTCTGGGCCTTCTTTTATAATTAGTTCTATACGTTCGTAAACAGTTACTTTAGAGAAGTCTGCAACTTCAAATTCTTTTTGAATGATATCTCCAGAATTTTGAAAGCAATCTGGTGCGTTTTCGCTATTACAAGAGAAAAGAAATATTAAGGATAGTACGTGAATTATTTTTTTCATATTAATTTTTATAAAATTTAATCTTGCATAATATTGAAGGTTAACCTTTTGCTTTTAGGAACGACAAGAGAACTACAATCTTATTCCTATTCCAAATTCTACTGCTTCTGCTTTTGCTGCATGTGATTTTAATGTTATAGCTCCATAGAGTTCATCTCCAAAATAATACTTTAACCCTACTCTATTGTAAACACGCCCTTCAAAATCGTAAGGGTAATACACATAATAACCAAGTTGAGTTACTAATGATATTTTATTTACAAACAACTCGTGCCCAACAAAAACACCAACACGCTTGTGGTCTTCGTTTCCACTAACATTATCTAATGGAAATGCTACGGAATAGTACTTTATTAATTCTTTTAAAAAATTAGAAAAGAAAACATCTGTACCCACGTGGATTGCACTTTTTCTGTTTAAACGTTTGTCTGCATAGGCTGAAACGATATAGAAAGCATACTGTCCAGAGTTATTTACGTCGCTTTCGTTTATGCCGCTTCTAAAAGCAAAATTGTATTTAATTTTTTCTTTAAAGTATTTTTCTTCTGTTGAAGCTATGTAATCTGGTTGTTTATCGTAACCAAACATATAAGTTGCACCTACGTTAAAAGTAAATGTATTAGTAGAGTTATTTGGTGCTTTAATATTAGCATTGGAGTAATGAATAACCGAAATACCAGCTTGCACTCCAAAACCTTTGTAGATGTTTTGCTTATCGTAATTTAATTGAAGGTAAGTTGAACTTAACAAGTCTGACCCATACGCATTGTTTCTAAAGTTAGTAACCTTATCGTACGGGTTTGTATTATAGGCGAGACCTTGAGCAATTCTGAATTTTAAATTTCGTTTTAAAAAATAGAAATTAAAGTGCGCGTATAAACCATAATTTTTACCAAGAAATTCATTTTTCATGTCTTGGTAAATTAAAGACGCTCCAAAATCTGGATAATTGTATCTGCTTTCCCAAGATTTTTTTCCAAAGGTTTTTTGGTTGTAACTTAAAATTAATCCTGTTTGATGGTCTGTAATTAAGTGAGCAATATCTGGATTGTGTTCTAAAATGGTACCATAGAAATAATTGGCATCTATTGTAAACGGATTTTTTTCTTTTTCTTGTGCCGAAACACAAAAGGAAAATGTTAAAATATAAGCGAATATTAGATACCTCATCAATTAATAATTTTTAGATAGCAAATGTAAACTAAATTATAATTAGCAGAGGTGTATTAATCGAATAGCGAAGAAGACAAATACCTATCTCCTCTATCGCAAACTATAGCAACTACAATTCCTTTGTCTATTGTTTTAATTAGTTTTAAGGCTGTAGCAACAGACCCACCACTGCTCATGCCTGCAAAAACACCTTCTTCTCTTGCCAATCGCTTAGTCATTGCAGTAGCCTCCTCTGTACTTACCTCTATTACTCGATCTACTTTCGAAGGATTAAAAATACCAGGCACGTAATCTGGCGACCATTTGCGAATACCAGGAATTCTAGAACCATCCTTGGGTTGTGCTCCTATAATTTGAATCTTCTTATTTTGTTCTTTTAAAAATGTAGAGGTACCCATTATGGTTCCTGTAGTGCCCATTGCTGAAACAAAATGAGTGACTTTACCTTTAGTATCTCTCCATATTTCTGGGCCTGTGGTTTTATAATGCGCTTTCCAGTTGTCGTTATTTTCAAACTGATTTAATAGTGTGTATTTTTTATCGTCTCTCAATTTAAAAGCAATATCCCTAGCGCCTTCAATACCACGTGTTGCATCTGTTAAAACAATTTCTGCTCCATAAGCGCGCATGGTTTTAACACGTTCTTCTGTTGCATTTTCTGGCATTACTAATGCTATTTCTAAGCCAAATAATCGTGCTACGTATGCTAAAGCTATTCCTGTGTTTCCACTTGTGGCCTCTACTAGTTTTTCACCTTTTTTAATATCGCCTCTTTTTACAGCTTCAGCAATCATATTATAAGCAGGTCTATCTTTAACGCTACCGCCAGGATTATTTCCTTCTAATTTTAAATACAATTTAACATTAGGATTTGTTACTAATTTGGAGGTAAGTACTAACGGCGTATTTCCTATTTGGTTTAAAATACTCATAACTTATTTATCAGTAATTATAACATCTGATTTGTACATAACTAAGACATTTTCTGGAATCGATTTTGTAATCCAAACATTGGCTCCAATAATGCTATTTTCTCCAATTTCTACATCACCACCTAAAATTGTTGCATTGGCATAAATAGTAACATTATCTTTAATTGTAGGATGACGTTTAGTATTTATAAGAGACTTTTCTACCTTAATACCACCTAAAGTTACACCTTGATAAATAATAACATTGTTATGTATAACTGCAGTTTCTCCAATAACTACTCCTGTAGCATGATCTATAAAAAAGGAGTCTCCAATAGCTGCACCTGGATGGATATCTGTACCTGTGACACCATGTGCGTATTCTGAAATCATTCTTGGTAAAATAGGAATGTCTAATTGCCACAAAATATGACTAATGCGATACATTGCAATAGCATAAAAACCAGGGTAAGCCAAATAAACTTCTTTAATACTTTTTGCTGCAGGATCTTTATTATATGCTGCTTCTGCATCTAATTGTAATTTAGATTTTAAGGTTTTTATTTCGATAGTAAACTGCTCCCATTTGGAGGAACAAATACCGCATTGTAAGCCTTTAGAGATATTAAAAAATGATGACTTGAGATTATTAAGTTGTATTTTTTGTGCATCGGAAGTTTCTAAAACACAATAGAATAATTCTTTTGCTAGTGTTTCAACTTTTTCTTTAAACTTAAATGGAATGTGCAATACTTCTTGCATATTTTATATTTTTAAACTTCTGGAGCCAATTCGATTTCTAGATATTGTAGAGCGTTTGTAATTGGAATTTGACAACTTAGTCTGCTGTTTTCTTTAACATTAAAAGCTTCAGATAGCATTGCTTCTTCTTCGTCTTCCATAGTATTTATAGTATGCTCAGAATTTATATAGCATTGGCAAGACGCGCACATAGCCATACCACCACAAACACCAATGGTTCCTTCTGGCGCCAACTCGAAAGCGCGCACCACTTCCATAACATTCATCGCCATATCTGTAGGTGCTAAAACAGTATGTTTTTTACCCTCTCGATCTGTAATGTACAATGTAACATCTTCCATTAAATAATTGCTTTAACTACTGCTTTTGGGGATTCTTTTCTTGTACCATCAAAACCATTAATACCGCTAACCGTAGTGTATTTTAGGACAAGCTTTTTGCCTGGATTTAAAATTTTGTAGGCAGATTGACACATTAATGTTGCCTCATGAAAACCACAAAGAATTAATTTTAATTTCCCTTCGTAAGTATTAACATCTCCAATAGCAAAAATGCCTGGAATATTGGTTTGGTAATCTACAGTATTTACTTTAATTGCATTTTTTTCGATTTCTAGTCCCCAATTACCTATAGGTCCCAATTTAGGAGATAATCCAAACAAAGGTATAAAATAATCTGCTTGTAACTTTATAGTTTTATCTGCTTTTGTAACAGTAATGGCTTCTATATGTTCTGCTCCATGAAGTCCAGTAACCTCAGCTGGTGTTATTAAACTAATTTTATTTAAAAGTTTTAACTCCTGTACCTTTTCTACAGAATCTAATGCACCTCTAAACTCATTTCGTCTATGAACCAACGTTATCTCTTTTGCAATATCTGCCAGATATATACTCCAATCTAAAGCCGAGTCTCCACCACCTGCAATTACCACTTTTTTATCTCTATAAATTTCTGGATCTTTAATAAAATAATTTATGCCTTTGTCTTCATACTTTTCTATTCCTTCTAGTTTTGGTTTTCTAGGCTCAAAACTGCCTAAACCACCTGCAATGGCAATAATTGGCGCTTGGTGTTTAGTGCCTTTATTGGTGGTTACAATAAAACTTCCATCTGCTTGTTTTTCTATGGTTTCTGCACGTTCACCTAGAGTAAAACCTGGCTGAAACTGCTTGCCTTGTTCTAATAAATTTGAAGTTAGATCTCCTGCTAATATTTCTGGAAATCCAGGAATATCGTAAATAGGCTTTTTAGGATATAATTCTGAACATTGTCCGCCAGCTTGTGGTAAAGCATCAATTAAATGGCACTTTAATTTTAATAGTCCAGCTTCAAAAACGGTGAATAATCCTGTTGGTCCTGCTCCAATAATTAGTATATCTGTTGTAATCATAATCTTGCCCCAAACGTTGGGTGTTTATTTAATAAACCTGTTTGATTTTTAAACCTTCGAGGTTAACGTTGTTATTTAATTTTTTCTACTAAGCCTTTAGTAAATTCATTTAATACTTCTACTTTTTGTTCAAAATTTCCTTTTATAGTTTTTCTATATTCATTAAGATTTTTAACCATATCGTCTATATTTTCTGGTATTACGTCTTCAAAAAACTGACGTAATCGTTTTGCCGTTGTCGGCGACTTTCCGTTCGTGGAAATTGCTACTTTCACATTACCTTTAGTAACAATGCCTCCCATATAAAAATCGCAGTATGGTGGATTATCTGCTACGTTAACCAATTTACTTTGTGCGCGACAATCGTTATACACTCGCACATTAACTTCTGGTATATCTGTAGTCGCAATTACCATGTGCTTACCTACCAAATAACTATCTTTGTAAGTATCTTTAACTCTTGTTACACATCCTTTATCTGCAACCATAATAGTACCTTCCCTAAACATTGGCGATACCATTGTTACATGTGCATCTGGACTGGATTTTAATAAAAATGTTAGCTTTTCTTCAGCAACGTTACCACCACCTACAATAAGGACTTGGAGATTTTTAACTTTTAAAAAAACTGGATATAAATTATTCCTTTCCATTTTTTCTAGACTGAAACTAACTGTGAATATTGAGTTGCATCGTTGGCTTGTTTGTACATTGAAGATAAATCGACACGTTGATTAACAACCTCACCAATAATAATAATTGCTGGCGACGACAATTGCTTTTCTTCAACAATCGCTTCAATAGTCTTAATAGTACCAATACCAACTTTCTCGTTGTCTCGTGTACCATTTTGAATAACGGCTACTGCTGTATTCTGTTTTCCTTCCGAAGAAAAAATCTTTACAATTTCTGCTAATTTTCCCATACCCATTAAAATAACTACGGTTGCTGTAGATTTAGCTGCTATGGCAATATCTTTTGAAATAGCGTGAGATTTTGTTGTACCTGTAATTACCCAAAAACTTTCTGAAGCAGCACGTTTTGTTAAAGGAATACCTTGATATGCTGGCACTGCTGAAGATGAGGAAATACCAGGAACAACTGCCACTTCTACAGCATATTCTTTAGCATATTCTAATTCTTCTGCACCACGCCCAAATATAAAAGGATCGCCTCCTTTTAATCGCACCACATGTCCGCAACGTAATGCACGTTCGATAATTAGTTGATTTATTTGACTTTGTTGGTAGGCATAACAACCTTTGCGTTTTCCTACAAATATGAGCTCTGCGTCTTTAGCTGCGTATTCTAACAATACATCATTTACTAAGGCGTCATACATAATAACCTGTGCAGATGCTATAGCCTTTATAGCTTTAAGCGTTATTAACTCCGGATCTCCTGGACCAGCTCCTACTACTGTTAATTTTGGAATTACCATATTAATATGTTTTAATTCTACTAATTTAAAGTTACTACCTTGGCTCTATAAGCTCTAACTTTCTCTAAAAATTGCTCAGCATTTTTAATGTAGCCAGAAGCAAAATCTTGAGTTGGTGGAAATACTTTTATTTGATAAATTAAATTTGAAAACGAAACGCCCAAATCTATTTTATTGGTTTTGCTAAATAATTCCTCGAACTGACTTATAATACCAGCTTGTGTATTCGTTTTTATATCTTCTGAAATTAATATTGCTTTAGCAGAATTAACCATAGAACGATAAGCTTCGTAAATTGCTCCAGAATACACTTTATTTTCAAACGACTCTTTCGCTTCTTCTATTTTTTCTTGGCTTTCAAGAAAAAGTGTTGCAATTAAATCGATAATTACACCTGCGCATTCTCCAACACCAATGGCTTTTACATAAGTTTCTTGGGTTCCCCAATCTATAAAATCTTCTGGCGTTAAGTTATCTGTATTGGACAACTCTTTTAATAGATGGTAGAAGTATTTTTCACCTTTTTCTTTATAATACTCAAAAAATAATTTTCCGTTTCCATGAGCTTGAAAATCGTCAAGTACAAGGCGCAATGCTTCTGGACCTCTTCTGCTTGGTACTTTTATAACTTTATCTGCAAAATAAGCGTTACCATCTCCAAGGTTTGCACCACCTAAAAGCACTTGTAATGCAGGTGCTACTAATTTGTCTTTTGTACGTATAGACATACCTTGAAAGCCAATGTTGGCCATATTGTGCTGTCCACAAGCATTCATACAACCACTAATTTTAATAACTAGATCTTCGTTTTTAAGGTATTGAGGATATTCCGTTTTTATTACACGTTCTAATTCTTCTGCAATTCCTGTGCTACTTGCAATACCTAAATTACAAGTATCTGTACCCGGACACGCTGTAATATCTACTGCTTTATTGTATCCACTTTCTGAAAAACCAAGTTTTTCTAATTCCAAATAGAAAAAAGGTAATAAATCTTCCTTTACAAACGGAATGAGAATATTTTGTCTTAGGCTTAATCTAATTTCTCCAGCCGCATACTTTTCGACCAAATCAGCTAATAGTCTCGCTTTATCTGTATAAAAATCACCTAGTAATACTTTAATACCAATAGCAAAATATCCTGCTTGCTTTTGTGGAATTACGTTACTTGCTTTCCATACAGTATAAGCTTGTTCATCTTTTATTGCTACTTTTGGAGCTATAATTGAAACTGGTTTAGAGGCTTTATAAGTTGTTTCATCTATAGTTACTGATTTAAACTCTATAGCTTTTTGTTCTTCTTCAACTAACTGCTTAAATGCTTCTAAGCCAACATCTTTTAATAAAAATTTTAGCCTTGCTTTGGCACGACTCTTACGTTCGCCGTAACGATCGAAAACTCTTAAAACACCTTCCATTAAAGGAATTATTTTATCTGACGCTAAAAAACTGTACATTAAATCTGCATGTCTAGGTTGCGATCCTAAACCACCACCTAACAGCACTTTAAATCCTTTTACACCATTATTAATTTTAGCAATAAAACCCAAATCGTGCATGTAAGACAATCCTGTATCTTCATCTGTTCCAGAAAAAGACACCTTAAATTTTCGTCCTAGTTCTTGGCAGATTGGATTTCTTAAAAAGAATTTAAAAACAGCATCCGCGTAAGGAGAGACATCAAAAGGCTCGTTAACATCTATTCCAGCAGTTTCACTTGCCGTTACATTTCTTACAGCATTACCACAAGCTTCTCTAATAGTTACATTGTCTCGCTCTAGTTCAGCCCAAAGTTCTGGCGTACGGTTTAAATCGACATAATGGATTTGAATGTCTTGGCGTGTGGTAATGTGCAGTCTACTTCTAGAATATTCATCTGAAACCTCAGCAATACGACGCAATTGGTTGCTT
>Ga0209828_1002075_pt1 | contig 17145 bp, 13 predicted proteins | sample MaitaG_FD_187429 | JGI IMG/M metagenome (GOLD analysis project Ga0209828, IMG submission 187429) | Marine algal microbial communities from Maine, USA - Maine_Asex2 metaG (SPAdes) (version 2) | ecosystem: Host-associated > Algae > Red algae > Unclassified | place: Maine, USA | collected 2015-01-05 | reverse complement strand
GATCTCGAAAAGAGCATTCGATGCACGCTCGCGTACGCGTGTGTGCGCTCTTGCCCCGGACGTCTCGATTCGTACAGTCAAACCACGCGGAATTGCTCGAGCTGGTCGCCGCTGAACGCGCGAGATAGAACGTCGGTTTCATTGTGACGGGTTCGGCCGTGGGTAGTTCCCGTGGTGTAGCTCGCACTACTGCTCTGGCGTAAGCTGATACCGTCATTCATAAAGCCATCGATCTCACAGCCGTCGCAATCAGCACCATTCTCGTTTCCACATAGATTTCCACATAGATTTCCACACAGATTTCCACACAGATTTCCACGCAGATTTGCCGATGACCGGACGCAGCTGTCTTCGCGACGCCTCGGCCCCGCCACATATCGACCATCACGTCGCACCAGGCGGAATCGCTGCCCGCCGGCGATCGCTGCCCGCGCCCGCGACTGCTCGTCGGCGGTCATCGTCAGGTGCTTGTGTTCCGGCAGCGCGACCGACTCTCTGGTGACGCGCTCCAGTCGCAAATTTCCTTCATGCAATTGAAGGTGACAGCTGGCGCAGACAAGACAGCCGTTGGCAATGGTTGTTTCACCACCTTCCGACCAGGGGGTCACATGATGTGCCTGAAGCCAGCGGGTTCGAGTGCAGGCAGGCATCTGGCAACACCGGTCGCGCGCCGTAATCGAGCGGATGGCAGATGGCGTGAACAATCGTGTATCACGGCCCGTGCCCACTACATTACCTTCCTCGTCAGTCGAGACGACTGTGAGACGAGCCTGACTGGCGAGACGAACTCGATGACGACCAAGTCCTGACGCGCCCGCGCTACGCGCAGCCGCTCGAGAGCGGTGATGCGACTGATACCGAGCGTTCTATCCATCCACTGGGCGCAATCGTGACAGCCACCACTTGCCTGCTCAGAATCTTTCCAGAGTTGCAGTTCATCGATTCGCGCTCAGGTCAGCGCTCAGGTAAGCGTCTGGTGCAGCTCTCTGATCAGAATTCTGACCAACACTCTCGGATGATTCTGCCTGTTCGATTTTGTCGGTTAGATATCTGCGTCCGAAAGAGCCGCTTCTTGCGAAGAACCGCGCTGAGGAGCATGATCTGGCTCTCGGACTTTCACATACAAGGAAACACATGCCGGTCATCAGTAGATTCTATGGGATACTGATAGTTATGTACTTCAATGACCACAATCCTCCACATCTTCATGCGAAGTACTCGGGTGATGAAGCTCGCTACGACTTCGATGGAAACGTACTCGAGGGAACCCTGCCGAAACGGGCAACGAAGATCGTGAAAGAGTGGATTTCATTGCATCGGCAGGAGCTTGAGGAAAATTGGGGGCGAGCTAGATCCGGTGAGCCGTTACTGCCTGTAGACCCGCTGGAATAACTGCAATGCTACATATAACTGAAATAAAGCATATTCGCGATAAAGTCATCTGGGTTGCCTTCGATGACGGAGTGTCGGGGAAGGTGGATCTAACTTGTGCGCTTGATGGGCCGATATTTGAACCTTTGAAAGACAATGAGGAATTCTCGAAAGTTTACTTTGATTCAGAAATAGAAACGGTTGCTTGGCCTAACGGGGCTGATCTCGCGCCTGAGTTCGTCAAGCAACTGTTGATAGAGCAAAATACAACTCGCAAGCAGGGCTAGAAAATGCGAGTTCGAGCCGCACCACGGCGATGTTGACAAGGACCCGGTTGCGACCGGCGCTCGCTACAGGGTCACAGAGATATTCACCTCGCAAATCCAGGCTGCCATGTGGCTCAACATCGCGTTCGCTGACAAACGATCAGGCCACGCGGTATCGCTCGAGCCGATCACCGCTGAACCCGTGGGATAGAACATCGACGTCGTCATGGGTGGAGCGGCTGCTGTATCCAGTATCGCTCTTCATGTCGCAGTCCTGGAAATCAGCATCGATCTCATTTCCACATGGATTTGACGATGGTCTTCGTCGGTTGTCGCCAGGGCGCCTCGGCCCCGCCACATGACGACCATCGCGTCGTACCAGACGGAAGCGCTGTACGGCGGCGATCGCTGCCCGCGCCCGTGACTGTTCGTCGGTGGTCATCGTCAGGTGCTCGTGGTCCGGCAGTGCGACCGACTCTCTGGTGACGCGCTCCAGTCGCAAATTTCCTTCATGCAATTGAAGGTGACAGTTCGCGCAGAGAAGACAGCCGTTGGCAATGGTTGTTTCACCACCTTCCGACCAGGGGGTCACATGATGTGCCTGGAGCCAGCGGGTTCGAGTGCAGCCAGGCATCTGGCAACACCGGTCGCGCGCCGTAATCGCGCGGATGGCAGATGGCGTGAACAATCGTGTATCACGGCCCGTGCCCACCACATCGCCTTCCTCGTCGGTCGAAACGACCGTGAGACGAGCCTGACTGGCGAGACGACGTGCCGTCGCCGCGGCAATCGGACCGTAGCCAGCAATGCAGGGTCGCTCGGGCGGAAGCTCGCCTGGCGGTGTGGCGCTCCTGACACCCGCATCCAGCGACGGGTCTTCCGTCAACACCCGGGCGTCGATATTGACGAAGACACGGTAGCGATCGGCGCTTGCGACAGGCTCACCGAGATGAGCGAGCGATCGGGCCGACATCAGGACCGCCGCGTCAGCGCGGCGTTGTCGGGCGGTTGTCGGCTCGGGGGCGGTCTTAACATCAGGCAGCTCGTTGGCCATCTGATCGGCCCTGAGCACATCTTCCTGTGCCTCGAGTGCTTTCAGGAATTCGGCCGCCCGATCGTGCGGCAAATCCAACGTGATTCGCGTGGTGCAGGCGTCGCGCCTTCGCGAAGTCAGCGAGCGCTTGTTGAACGCCTGAAGGGCGCGCGCTGCCTCCGAATCCGCAGGGTCTCCCGTGTCGGTATCTCCGTGGTGCCAGCGTTGGCACAGGTCGACCGTTTCGGATGCCGAAAGCTCGAGAGCCGCAGCAATCAGTTCCTGTTCGCAGGCGGGATCGGCAACGCGCGTCAACTCACGAACCTTGGACCAGCTCAGCTTGCCGAGCGCGAACAGTGACTCGATGACGACCAAGTCTTGAAGCGCCCGCGCCACGCGCAGACGCTCGAGCGCAGTAATACGACAAATGCCGAGCGTGCGATCCATCCACTGAGCGCAATCGCGGCACCCGCCGCCTCCCTGATCTGCTTCTTTCCAGAGTTGCATTTCGTCGATTTTCACCAGCAGCCTCAGCTGCTCGACCATGTTCCGATCGCTCGACCGGACAAGCCGACCCAGTCTGTCGATCAGCTCTTTGTTCGATTCACTGTTCGACCCATTGTTCGACCCGTTGTTCGACTCCAGCGCTACGCCTGAACCAGCCGCCACACGCGAAAACACACGCAGTCGATCAGCGTTCGCCTGCCGATCGGTCGATGCCATGCTTGCACCTTCGATCAGCGCTGTGGCGAGTCTCAGCGTCTGCCCGCGACGGACAAGGCCGGGTGGGAGGGTGCTTGCTTCGCTGCGTTGATCTGCTCTGAGGCCGTCAGTCGTGTCAGCGCCCTCAGTGGTGGAGGAATGTTCTGCAGCTACATCTTGTTCAGCGCTCTGCGCACGCGATTCGGCGCTCGGATCGGCGCTCGGATCGGCGCACGGATTGGCGCTCGGATCGGCGCACGGTTCGGCACGCGATTCGGCGCACGGATTGGCGCTCGGATCGGCGCTCGGATCGGCGCTGTCAGAGGATTCAACCTGATAGTCTGCAGGGTTCTCGGCAACAAAGTCTGCGTGAATGGCCTGTAACAAGGCATAAGTATGGATAAGTCTTGGTGTGTCGTGCTCCATGCAGTCGTGCTCCTTTGGTGACGCCTGGTGGCCGATTTGAACCACGCCGAGTCAGCTATACAGCCATTCTATGTACTGTATATTTTAACACATTTCGTGCTGTCGTATCGCGCGCCGTCATGGTGCCTGGCGTCATGATGCGTGCTGTATCTGTGCGCTTTCTGGTTCTGTTCAGGCTTTTCCGGTGGCGAACTTACTGGCGTGAGAAACAGACCTCCAGCGCGCTGACCCTGGATCGAGTTTCGATCTGCCAGTGCGCTGGACGATCAGAGTGCCGCCCTTTCTCGCCCCGCCATCGCGCTGTGCACCCAGGTCAACCGGACATCCTCGAAGTTCTCGAGAAAGTACCGAGCTGATTAATTGGCGGAGGCAAGATCACCGACACCGGCTCTTACGTCGGCTTCAAAGCCATTCAAGATGCTTCGATCCCCCAGCGGATTGACATGCCAAGACTGTTCACAGCATGGTACGTGTAACGTACCGCATACATGAATGCTCTGATGATCAGGAGTTTCAAGGACAGGCAGACAATGGCGCCTTTGTTTTCGCTGGGGATCCGACGGACCAGAGGATGTCGAAGTTGTTGATTATCACTAAGGTATAAAAAGATGAATCATCGCAGTGGCATGCGCCCCGTTCATCCTGGTGAAATACTCCGCGATGAATTGGAAGAACTGGATATGTCAGCGCGTGCGCTGGCAGACGCTCTGAATGTACCTGCTAATCGGGTCAGTGCAATCTTGAACGGTACACGCGGAATCACTGCGGATACTGCATTACGTTTGTCACGGTATCTTGGGACGACGCCTGAGGTATGGATGAACCTGCAAAAGAGCTTTGAACTCAGGACGGCGGAGGTAGAAGCGGGGCCTGCGATCAAGCAGGAAATCAAGCCTCGATCAAAGGCTGCGTAGTATGGATGACGTAACCTGACAACGTCAGGCCCCACCTCCACCTCCGCCTCCGCCTCCACCCGCATCCCTACCCCCCAGCAACGACAACATCGTCGCAAGATCCAGTGCGCTGCCACCGGTGCCGGTGAGCACCGAGTCGGCAAGCTCTCGCTTGGTGCCGTGCAGTTTCTGGATGCGTTGCTCGATGGTGCCGCGGGTCACCATGCGGAGGATCGTGACCGGGCGTTGCTGGCCGATGCGATGGGCGCGGTCGGAGGCCTGGTCTTCGACGGCGGGGTTCCACCAGGGGTCGAGATGGATGACGTAGTCGGCGGCGGTCAGGTTCAGCCCGGTGCCGCCGGCGGTCAGGGATATCAGGAACGCTTCGCCTTCGCCGCGCTGGAATGCGTCGACGCGTCGGGTACGTTGTGCCGCGCTGATGCTGCCGTCGATGTATTGATAAGCAATATCATTTGACTTGAGTGCCTGCTCGGCGAGCTTCAGGTTGTCGACGAACTGTGAGAACACCAGTGCTTTGTGGCCGCTGGCGATCAGCTCGTTCAGGGTCTCGGTGAACAGCTCGAGCTTGGACGCAGGCCCCGTCCAGCCTGGCGCGACGAGTGACGGGTGGCAGCAGAGGCGGCGCAGCCGGGTGAGGTGGGACAACACTTCGAACTTCTCTGGTCCGTCCTCGCTGTTGGCACCTGTTTCGAGTGCATCCAATGCGTCCTGTCGTAGCGATTCGTACAGGGCGGCTTCCTCGTCGGATAGTGTTACCTCGAGCGTCACGTCGGTGCGCGCGGGCAGGTCACGCAGCACATCGCGCTTGTTCCGGCGGAGCACGAACGGCGCAATCAGACTCTGCAGTTGTTGACGCGCGTGCTCGTCATCGCGCGTGATGGGCAAGGCGAAGCGCTTCCGAAAGGCGGTCGCGCTGCCGAGCAGTCGCGGATTCAGGAACGCGAAGAGCGAGTGCAGATCCATCAGATTGTTCTGCACGGGAGTGCCCGTGGTGACCACGCGGCAATCCGCATCGAGCGCGCGTGCCGACTTCGCGCGGCGGGTAGCCGCGTTCTTGATCGCCTGTGCCTCGTCCAGTACCGCACTGTGCCAATGCGTGCCGGTCAGCTGTTCGACATCGTTGACCAGCAAGCCGTAAGTCGCGACGACGAGGTCGAAGGGGCCGAGCCCGGCGAGCAGCGCTTCTCGACCGTCACCGGCCGCGCCGTAGTCGTGGAGCTTGAGTGACGGTGCGAAGCGCTGTGCCTCGGCGAACCAGTTGCCCACGACCGATGTCGGGGCGATCACCAGCTGCGGGCCACCCTCGGCGCGTGACAACAACAGCGCGAGCGCTTGTACCGTCTTGCCGAGACCCATGTCGTCGGCAAGGCAGGCGCCCGCACCGATCTGACCGCGGATGGCAAGCCATTCGAATCCTGTCCGTTGATAGCCGCGCAGGTCGGCGGTCAGCGTGGCCGGTAACGTCGGTTCCTGCGTGATCGCCGTGGTGACACGCTTGCGAAGTCGTGTCCAGCTCGCATCCGCTTTCAAGGTGGCTTTGTCGATCAAGGGGTCGAGGGCGAGCAGCGCCATCGGGTGTACCCGGTCGGGATCTTTCTCCTTCGCGCCTGGCTGCGAGAAGGCCTGCAAGGTGTCCAGCTGTTGCTTGAGTGTGGACGACAGCGCCAGGAACTCACCCTGGCCGAGCTCGACGAAACGCGAGTCCGGTCGGATACGCATCAGCTGCAGTAATCGCGCGAGCGAAATCGAATCATCGTCACCGATCGCGAGCTCGCCATCGGCGGCGAACCACTCGGCGGCGCTGATCACCTGCAACGAGACCTGTTGAAGATCCACGCGTGCCTTCAAGCGGAACGGGACATCGCCGGGCCAAAGGCAACGTTGGCCGCTTTGTTGTACTTCATCGAGCAGTTCAAGCGCCTCGGCTGCGCTGTCGAGTGTGAGCTGCGGCCTGCCGTCGAAGCGGGCAGACAGGACATCGGAGCGCCTGACCAGCGCGTCCATCCGTGAACGCTCCCCGTCCAGGTCACGTTGTACCGCGACCGAGCCGGCCGGCGTCTGCACGTATACGACAGCGCCACCGCTACCCGCATCAAAGTAACTGCCGGTGTCGGCAAGCGGTTCGACGCGCAATCGTACGCGGAGACCTTCTCCTGAAGGTTCGAGGACCAGTAGCGGTTCTGGGTCGCCCGCTATCGATGTTTCCGGTGAGCTGCTGTCGTCACCCTGGACGATGATGTCAGCACTCAAGGCGCCGAGCAATTCATCCACGCGTGTCGAGGCGCTTTCCGGCACGCTCAGCCCGGTACTTGGCAAGGCCTCGGCGATACGCCTGTGGCTCGCGGTAAAGTGGGTGACGGTAACCCGTTGCTCGAGCGGCTCGAAGCCGACCTGGTAGTGGCGACCGGACCAACCGGGATGCAGCACGAGTCGGGCGATGCCCTCCTTGCGTTCGACGTGGATTTCAGGAGGTTCCTCGACGACGGCAAGCGGATCACCGTCAGCGTCGATGACCAGCGGATGTCCGGCCAGGCGGTACAGCGTGCGCTCGTCGGTCTCGTACCTCGTCGGCCCACCGCTCCAACCGGATGGTGCGATCTTGCGGATCGTCTGACAGGCCTTGCGGTCCTGATCGCTCAGGTGCACGATATCGTCCGCCTGCTCGAGCAGGCGCTTGAGTGCGACACGTCGGCCGGCCGTCCAGCGCCCGTCCTTCTGGCTGGTCTGTTCGAGCGGCGTGACCTCGATGCCGTAGGGATCGTCCACGACCTGCCAGACGATCCGCTTCGCGCGGCTACCGCCGGACGTCGCTTTGTTGGCCTTGGCAGGACGCGCCGCGAGGGCGAGTTGTTCGAGCTGGCGTAGTGCGTGCTCCCACGGCTCGATGGTCTTGACCAGCGGCATCAGGCTGACGGTGCCGAGTGCCGCGTGTCGCTCGGCAGGCGTACTGCTCCCGAGCCGAGCGCGCACGTGCGTGGATATCTGATCAGGCTTCGCGACCGTTGCCTCGAGTACCGACTGCAACTCGGCAACGAACCAGACATAGCCGGCCTGCTCGGCGCAGAGCAACGTATTCTCGAGGTAATCGATGACCACCGCGTCGTCTTGTGGGTAGTGGAATCGTCGGTTCCAGCGCGAAGCGATAGCGAACAGAGCGTGACTGACGCTACTTTCGCCCAGCCCGAAGAGCGGCGGCGTTTCGGCATGTGAATCGTCAGCCGAAGCGGCCGCAACCAGCCAGGTGTCGAGTTCCGATTCGAGCTTGAGCTTGCGACGTGCATCAAGCAGCGTGTCGAACAAGGAGCGCGCTTTGGCCGAACCGAGACGGATCAGCGCGGGCAGGGCGATGCTGATGCTTGCACAGCTGGGATAGAGGATGCGCTTGCGGGAGCCGCCGCGCTCAATCTCCATTGCGCTTTCGATGGCCTCCAGCGCAGTGGCATCGTTACCCTCGAGCATCGCGATCACCGCGCGAAGTGCCTCGCACTCGATGCGCGAAAACTTGTCGATGGCTGTATCGTTGGCGGCGTTCGATATCAACGTGCGAGCGGTGTCCAAGCGACCCTGATACACACGCGCCTTGGCCGTCTGCAGTTTCTGTGTCGGGTTCGGTGCCAGCTCCTCGCAGGTCTCCGCGAACACATCGATGGGCTGAAGGTAGTGGAACAGCCACGACAGGCCGAAATTGCAGGCCTGGCTTCGCGCCCTTTCCGGCAATCGGGCGAGGTAGCGCCTGGCGTCGGTTTCGGTGAGCCAGATCCAGATGTGCGAGGGCAGATCCCGGTCGGCGTAGGCCGCGAAATCATCGTTCATCAGGGCCAGACGCACGTGTTGTTCGAGGTGCTCTGGAAGCGCGGGTGCCGGGAGCCAGCGTGACCGATACCTGTGATCGTCCGGGTACATGTTCTCGTTGTCGAAACCCTCCAACAGCGGCTGGGCGGTAGTGCGCTCGATTGCGCTTTCCACAAAACGCGTGATTGCGCCGAGCCGCATGCGTGGGCCCCTCGCGATGACGCCGCGTTCACCCGCATGTGACGGCTCGAGAATGTCAGCGTCGACAAGCTCGTCGACTGCCTGTTTCATCTCGGTGGACACGATGCCCTTGCCGCCACCTGTCGCCCTGCGAGCGGCATTGATCCACTTCATTGCCTTGCTGCGCGCCGGGGCTGCCGGGTGGAGGACGGCATAGCACTCGGCAACCTCGCGGGCGATGTCGGAAAGTGGTGTCGGTGTGGATGCGTCGGTTGTCACGGAGCTGGCAGCGTGCGTAGGTCCGGCGATTGTATCCGCACGGGTGATGCTGCTGACCTCATTCTTGTCTTCGTATCCAGCCCAAAACGGCAGCAACGTAATGTGCGAGTTCGATGTGGGTGCTCGCGGCGAGACGGACCGCGCCGTTCGCGAGATCGTCCGTGAGGAGGTGCGCGCCTTGTTGCCGAGCATCGCTCGTGAGGTCGCGTCACTCGTCGAGCAGAATGAAAGCGGCGACGCGGCTGGCGGAGAGGGGGAGGTCGAAGGCGAGGCGGGAATGCTCGAGATCGCCTTGCCGGGGGCGATGATGGACGAGGCCGACAGCGACATCGCCGCGCTCCTGTTCGTCGAACACGATGGCTTCGTCCGCCACGGTGCCCGGCTACCCGGCCTGCGCGTGGATGCGGTCAGGACCTACGACCTTGATGCCTTCGAGGCCTTGCGCAGTGCGTTCGAAAGTCGGCAGCTTGGCGAGACGAGCAACTGAGGCGGGCGTCTTCCGTGGCCTGGCCATATGGCGTGTCCTTCTCCTGATAAACACGGATGTAGTCGACGTCCAGTGACTTCGGGAAGTTTGCCGGGTTTGGCGTTTGACAGGTCAGCCGCGAGATCACGGGCGAAGGTGTTCCAGCTGCCGCTCGTGGCCGACGCGCCAAGACCCTGCCTGATGTCGTTGCCCGACCCGCGTCCCTGACTTCGACGCGCTGCAGGGAATACCCTGACCCTCCGGGATAGTCTCGTGACCTGGCTTCCTTTTACACCGATAGACTGCTCGAAGAGCTAGTGTAACGACGAAGCGTCGCGTCTTCGTCGCGTCTTCGTCGCGTGGTAGTGCCGACTCTGGACATGCAAATGAAGTTCCGGACGGTCCGGTCAGAGACGCGAGCGTTACTGATCTCGCCGCGACGTTCAACTCGCAGAAAAGCCCCGCCGTGTGCTTCGGGCCGGATCGCCACCATCTGGACCGTCTGCCGGTGCGGGTCGACGGCGAGACGACGGATCCCTGGCACTTTACAAGCGAGCAGGAGATACGCGATGGCGAGAGTCGAGCAGGAACTAGCCGTTTGTCTATGTCCGATTCAATTGAAAATGCGATTGCTTTTGTTAATATAGTGTCCGACGTACAAGCTTGAACGCCAACTCAGATCACGCCGAGACGAAGTCTGCGTGGTTTAGTTGAGCCGCAGTGCTTCGGTCTTCAGGGATTCAGTTTCTCCACGGACGATTCGCATCAATGCCGACTCTTTTGATGGTGGGCGATTGCAGAAACACAGTCTGTGTCGAAAAATATGCTCGCTACATATAGTCGTTCCCGGTTTCGAGCCGTGTTGAAACGACTTGCCGTGAAACGGAAGCAGTCGGCAACACCTTGGCGGCGCGTATGGCGCCTGCTGGTTCCAGGCAGCGTGATGATTTTCGTAGCCTTGCCGGTCTCAGGCGATTCGGACGTGGAATTCGAGCTTGGCGGAGACGTCGAAACCCGCTGCACCATAGAAAGCACGTCGACTGTCGAAGCGGATTTCACCAGCAGGGATGAGGCATCGATTTCTTACGAGCTTTACTGCAATACAGAGATGTCGATCAGTCTGACGTCGGCTAACGGCGGTTTGCTGAACGGATCCCGGGACGGTGGTGCCGACGAGCGGGGATCGCCGCTGCTGCACACCTATACGGCAACCCTTTCCCTGCAGAATGCCGGCCTGGAGAGATCATTCACCAGTGGTGAAATGCGAGATACGGTTCAAATCGACGTCACCGGCCAGATCGTGTTCGACGAGGTGGGACGAATCGACGTCCGCCTCGACGAGGGGTTGACAGGAAGCTACTCCGGGAGTTATCGGGATCGGGTCACCATTGCTGTCTTTCCGTCACTGGCGACGGCTCTCAATTGAGGTGGTGAGAGACATATCGCCTGGTCGAACATTGCCTGTTCGCGGATAGCATCGGTGCGTTTTGTCAGTTCTCTGTCGCGCAATTCGCAGCGACGTATTCACGCACGCTGCCTGTAGCCGGCAATCGCTTCCCGGGCGTTCGAGTTCGATGGACGCTCGGGCTTCGTACGGTCCCGGTTTCCGGGGCCGGTTTCAACCGCCGCTACTGGCGGTGTTTTTTATCCTACCCTGAGGTCAAACCCAATGAAGAAGATACCGCTAGCCAACAAGTCGGTGTTTATCGCCGCGTCGTTTCTTGTCGCTGCGCCGTTGATGGCTCAACAAGATCAGAATCTCGATCTTATCGGGCAGGTTCAAGCCATCTGCGATGTCGGTGATCCCGGCCCGACCGATGGTTTCGACTTCTCGTCACCCGGCGGTAGTGATTCCATATCAATCTCGGGAATCAGTATCCAGTGCAACAGCGCCAATGGTGTGACGGTTGCGCTGACATCGCGTAACGGTGCACTGCAGGCGGGTAACGTCAACTCTGTCAACTACCAGGCGAGCCTGACCGGTCTGAGTGGAAGTCTTAATCTCTTCCTCAATGCGGACAACTCAGGAAACGCACTGCGTGCACAAGCCGACGTGGCCGCATCGCAGGAACTTGCCGATGGGAGTGGCTCATTGTCACTCGATATCGAAGTACCCACGACGCCGACGTTTTCGGGCATCTACACCGATACGCTGACTATCAACCTCATTTCCGGAGGCTGACAGGCCTTCGTCGTTGCCGGTCTCTCGTCGAAACGACCGCCGAGAGACCGGCGCATTGTTATCCCCTTATTCACAAGGAGTCGATTGGTGAGTCATTCTGTGGTTGCAGAAGTATCGGTTACCCAGCGAAACCGTGTTCGTTCGTCGACGCCAGCGCGCAGGTCGTTACTGACGTCAGTAACGTCGTCTTCAGGGTTGGCGCAGAGCTTGTCCCCGACGTTACTGGTCTCGCTTGCACTCCTCACCTTTCTGGTGGCGTCCAATCCCGTGCACGCCTTCAGCGTCCAGCCGTTGCAGATGCAACTCGAGCCGTTTGGTGATGCGAGCCGCGGAACGTTCGAAGTCGCGAATGACGGGATCGATTCCGTGTCCATCGAAGCGCTGCCGATGCGTGTCGATCACGATGAAGAAGGGCGTGAGGTACTGACCGACGCCGAGGATGATCTGCTTGTCTTTCCGCCCGTGGCCATCGTCCCGCCCGGTAGTGTTCAATCGATACAGGTACAGTTCATCGGCAACCCTGCGATCGTCGCGTCGGGGACGTTTCGGGTGCTGATCGAGAACGTGCCGGTCGAGCTCGAGGGCGGCGCAGCGTCAGGAATCGCTCTGAAGCGAAGCATACAGACGCTTCTCCACGTGGTCCCTTCCGGGACCCGCAGCGAGCCCAGCGTCATCGGCACGGAAGTCGCGCAAAACGGAGTCTGGCATGTGACCATCGCCAACGAGGGCAAGCGGTATGCGCGTCTCCCCGAAACGCAATGGGTACTCGAGAGCGATTCGGTGGGCACCTTGGTGCTCAATGGCGAACAGGTTGACGAGCGTACCAACGCCAACCTGGTGTTGCCTGGTGCGAGCCGCCGCTTCGATTTCGTGGCGCCGCAAGGCTACACCGCCCAGGATACCTCGATCACCATCCTGCCGATCGAGTGAAGGCCCTCGCCGTCGCGATGACCTGCGGGCTGGCGATTCTGAGTGCAAGCCCGTCGCTGGCGTTCGAAGTCAATCCCCTGGTGCACCTGCTCAAACCGTCTCAGGAAGTGCGTGATACGTCGCTCGCCATCAAGAACACCAGCAGCGAGGAGTTGCGCATCGAAGTGGACGTGTTCGAGTTGCGCCTGGGAGGGGACGGTCTGAGCCGTGGAATGGTCGCGGACGACCGGTTGTTCGCCTTGCCACCGGCCGCCGTGATCAGCCCCGGCGCCGAGCGGCAGGTTCGCGTGCGATGGCTGGACGCTGCCCCTCTCGAACGCGACGAGTCGTTCATCGTTGCCATCCGACAGGTCGCCAACGACACGACGTCGCCATTGCCAGAGTCGGGCGTACAGATGCTCCTGACCTTCAATGCCATCGTCCATGTCGAGTCGGCGGGTTCGAAACCTGCGCTGATTGCCGAAGACTTGGAGTTCACGGACGACGAGCGCCTGCGTTTCACGCTCGTCAATGCCGGGTGGGGCAATGCCTATGGCGAGCGAATGCGCTTCAGCCTGGACAATGGCGAACGGTACGTGCCGATCGAGCGGGAGTTGCTCGTCGTAGAAGGCGCGCACCTGTTCTTGCCGCCTGGCGAGAGTCGTGACGTCGAGGTGAGCGTGCCAGAAGGTGACTGGGGACCACCGGCAGAGGTCGTTGTCGATTATGTGGAGCGGTGAGCGCGTCGCCTGCCGCGCCTGCGGGTGGTCGTCACCGAGCCGTTCTGTAATCACGCGCTTCGTGTCGGTGTTCGTCGCTTTGCCGATGCTGTGGGCCGCAAGCCTGGCAACGGCGCAGGAGCCGAGATTCAATCCGACCGGTCGGCTGATCGAACTGCAGGTGCCCCTATCGCTCAACCAGCGTGTGGTGGGTAATATCCTGCTTGCCATTGAAAAGGATGACAGCCTGTCGATGGTGGGTTCGGGCTTGCGAGCGTTGCTCACTGACACGCTCGCGCCGGAGATACTCTCGGCCGTCGCTGCCGCCGAGGTCGCGGGGCGGCTGACGCCTGCGTCACTCGAGGCAGCTGGCCTCACGACGCGGTTCGACAGCTCGTCGCTGACCCTGCACGTCGATGTCCCTATCGACGCACTCAAGCGACGCAGCCTCAGTCTGGACAGGCGTCGGGGTGCAGCGACAGACAGCGTATCTGCCGAAACGAATTCGGCCTTCCTCAATCTGGGTTTCGCTGTCCTGCAGGATGCCTACGACGATGGCGTGACACGTGCAGATTCCGAACCGCGCTACCTCGTCGAGATGGACGGGCTTGCCCGCTTCGGCGGTCCGGTTCTCGCTTACGAGATGACGCATCGAACCGACCCTGACGCCAAGCTGCGGCTCTCACGTCGCAGCACCGCCTTGCTTCTCGATTTCACCGGTATTTCGACGCGTGCCACGCTTGGCGATCAGACCTACCTGGGGCGGGGCTTGCAACGTAGTGTCGGATTGCTCGGGCTCGGGCTTGGGCGTGATTTCGCCATCAGCGGCGGAGGTGATGTTCGCGTCAGTGGACGTCGTTCGATCGAGCTGGCGCAGGCGTCCACGGTACAGGTGCTGGTGCGCGATCGCCCACTCGCCACCTTCGATCTCAGCCCCGGTTCGTATGATCTCGAGGATATTCCCCTGGCGTCCGGTGCCAATGATGTCGTGCTGCTCATCGAGGATGATGCAGGACGGGTCAGTCGGATCGAGTTCACCGAGTTGTACGACAGTGCCTTGCTGCCGGTGGGTCGCTACGATCATGCACTCGCGCTAGGCATCCTGTCCCGATTCGGCACAGAAGAACCGGTCTACGTCGACGAACGACCCCTGCTCAACGGATTCCTGCGCCGAGGCCTCACGGGCGGTGCGACGGTCGGTGCCAACATCGAAGCGTCGAGCGACGTATGGCGACTCGGTACCGAATGGCTACAGGCGACCCGGTTCGGACCTGTGGACATGTTTGCCGCGGTATCGGAAGGTGGCCGTCGGGAGAGCGGTTACGCAGCGGGAGCCGAGTTCTCGACGGCGCCCGGTGTATCCGTCACTCCCGGCTCAGGCCGATTCAACTTCCGAGCGGTTGCGAGAAGTGCCGCGTTCGTGTCTGCGGGCGACGCACTGGTCGGAAACGCAGAACTGTCGCTGAATACAGACTTGGTCGGGACCACTCGCGCGGGCTCGCTCGTGGAGTCAGAGGACATCTCCCTCACGGGCGGCTACGGCGTGAGACTGAAATCGCGCACCTCGCTGGGACTTGGCGTCGCGCTCACGCGTAGCGACGGGAGTACCCGAGTCGGATCGTCGATTGCCCTGTCCGGCCGAGTCGCGAGCCTGTCAAGACTCCGCTGGGCGGTGCGCGCGCGTTACATCTCGCGTGACGACCTTGACGACACAGCTGATCTCGAGTTCGCCCTTTCATGGCAATTTGATGACCAGAGCCGAATATCCGCCAGCCACGCGTCCAATGGTGCCGTGACGACCCTCGGGTTCAATCGGTACAGTGGTGGCAACGCTGTCGGATCGCACGGCGTCGGGCTGACTGTTACCGAGTCGCCGGACGCGCGACAGGGAATCGAGGCAAGCCTGTCACGCGCCTTCAATCGAGGTGATGCGTTCGCCTCGTTCCGTGGCTCGCGAATCGATACCTTCGATGCGCGATCGACCGACCCGGCGTTGCCGATCGACGCCGGTGACAACGGTACCGGCAGCGACGACCTGCAAACCGCATCGGCTGTTGTCCGGTTCGATACCTCGATCGGGATTGCGGGCCGTAGCGTTGCCGTCGGCCGGCGTATCGATCAAGGCTTCGCCATCGTCAGTGCTCACCCGAGTCTCGAGGATCGTCCCGTCCTGATCAACGCTCGCGAGGGTCAGTACGCCACGCGCACCTCCGCACTGGGACCGGCACTGGTGAACAGTCCATCGCCGTACCGAGCCGGTCGCATTCATTACAAGGTCAACGATCTGCCGCTCGGCCAGGATATCGGTAATGGTTACTTCAGTACCCAGGCTCCGTTCGGCGCAGGTTTTCGGCTGCAGGTTGGATCGGCGGCGCAGATCACGGTGGTCGGAACGCTGCTCGACGAGGCAAGTGGCGAAGCGATGGGCTTGATGACCGGCCATGCGGTGAGCCTGGACGATAGCGAGGCGAAGCCGATCCAGTTCTTCACGAACCGGACCGGCAAGTTCGCCATACCGAGCCTGTCGAGTGGTCGCTACGAACTTGTCGTCGACACGGAGCCAGAACGGCGAAAGCCGTTGACCATTCCCGAAGACGCCGAAAATCTGTACAGAGTTCTCGAGGTGACCGTGCCATGACGAAACTTCCGACGCCGCCGTACCGGCAGACTTCACCGCGACGAATCGCTCAGGCGGTCAGGTCGGCGCTCCGGTTCCGCTGCACGCTCGTCGCGCTCCTGGCGATCTGGGCACTACCCTCCAGCGTCTTTGCCATCTGCGGCCTGAATATCGACGGAGCTGCCGTCCACTGGCGAGACACGGGCGATCGTTACGACCCGTTCGCCAGCAGGGCGCTTTCGGGCGATCTGAACGTGCGCGTCAGACGGGTCGCGACCGGACCTGCGGACGCAAGTGCTGAATTGCCTGAATCGGGCGAAGCGAGCGCGCCTGCGACTGCCGATGTCGCCACCGATGACGAAGTTGATGTCGGCCTGGCCGTTGACTCGCGGTGTCTGGCGACGGTCGAGGTGATGACCGGTGCCGGCGAATTGCGCAGCTCGACGGAAGTACTTCTCTACCAGGTGGGCGCGGTTGCCGATCAGGCGGCAAGCGACGTGATCGAGCGGCTGGGTGTGGGCGAGCAGGCGAACCTTCGCTATCCGGTGACGCTTGCTCCGAACCAGGGTGTGGCTGCAGGTGATTATCGTGGCGAGTTGTCCGTCAGACTGTCCTCGGGGACCGAGCAGATGATGATCGACGCCGGGGAGGAGGCCTTTGACAGCACGCAACGTGTTCCTTTCGGCGTTCGGGTCGAGAGCGCTGCGCTACTTGGCCTGGCTGGCACCCTGACTCGTGCCGCCTACGTCGATCTCGGCAAGCTGCGAACGGGTGCCACCACACGCCTTCCGGTTTCGCTGTCCTTGCGCACAACGTCGGCCTACTCCCTGCGATTCGAATCGGAAAACGCCGGTGCCTTGTCGCAGGAGCGTAGTGGGCGAAAGTGGCTGATTCCCTATTCGCTGTTCGTCGACGGGCAGCGCATCGCGCTCGGCACTACCGATTCGTCCACGTATACCGGCAACGCGACAGGAGCGTCCGAAGTCCGTTTACCGATCGACATCGTGCTCGGCAATGTCGAGCAGAGTGCGGCCGGCGAATACCGTGATCGCCTGCGTGTCGAGATCCTGCCCGTCGGTCTCTGAGCGGCTGCCGGTCGACGAAGAGAGTGGCCGAGAATCAGGGCGTATCCTTCTCCTGATACACACGGATGTAGTCAACGTCCAGTGACTTCGGGAAGTCTGCCGGGTTCGGCGTCGCGCCGGGATCGAAGCCACCGCCGACGGCGAGGTTCACGATCACGTACATGAGCTGGTAGGCGACGTCGTCACCGATATAGCTGTGCTTGC